>SDBT01021387.1_pt1 | contig 10117 bp, 8 predicted proteins | sample 2277101 | NCBI WGS metagenome assembly SDBT01 (sample SAMN10404973, study PRJNA504765) | marine sediment metagenome | isolation source: marine sediment core GS10_PC15, 103 cmbsf | place: Arctic Ocean: Southern Knipovich Ridge | collected 2010
CGTGACAAACGGGACAGGCTCATTGCACGGAAGCACCGCTCCATCTTTGCATTCTTCAAGAAGAGGCCGCTGCCGGGCCCGCTGGCGAAACTCGCCGGCGGACGGTCTTGTGCGGTCCGAGCGGGACGGATAGGAATCCCCAGCCATGAATCGTCTCGGGCAAGTGCTGTTTCGCCGTTCGGTCAAGGAGCGCTTGGCGCAGCGCTTGCGCCGCCTGACCTGGACGAAGCTGCGCCGATGGGGAAATAGTCGTGTCCTGAAATCCTCCTATATCTTCCTGCTCGTTGTTCCAATAGTTGCAAAGCTGATGGCGCCATTCGGGGGACGGTACGTTATCACAGTTTCGTGGATCGATCGCCCTCTAGAAGTTGATATCGCACTTCCTTTTAGGTGGGTGATCTTCTACGGCATGGCCGTCTGCTTTGCTGCCGGTCAGTTCGTTTATGGGTTTGCGTGCCCTGAGATAGTGAAGGATTATGCCAGTTTCGCCGAGTATCGTAAGTCGCATAAAGGCTTCGCGCTCATCGCTCATTGGCTTCAATGGCTCTCAACGCGCCATCGGAACAGCAGAATCCTCGAAAAACTGAGCTTGCGATTGAATGTGGCATTGCGTCTAAATGATGTTGAGAGGAATCGAATTCAGACATTTCTTACGGAGGCCACGGCGCACTATAACTCGCGCACGCGCGTAGACCTGTGGAGAGAATACGAACGACTTCTGCTTCAAAGACTCGACGATGACGCGACTCTCAGCGACGTATTCTCTGCCTTGCGCGCGAATGCAGAGCGAATTCGGCGTGGGTGGTTATGGCTCAGTGCTGGCTTCTTTCTTTTGGGATTCGCTCTTCTTGCGATCATCCTGTGGCAGAACTGCGAATTCGTCGCCAACGCCTGGCTCGGGGAATAGGGGACGCCGGCAATAGCCTGCTGGTTGACGCGACGTCGCGACGGAAGCCGGGTAGCGTCCGCTGTGCGGATTATTTGGCTCGACTGGCATCAATGGGCTGGCTGCCGAACGCCGATCGCCGGGCAGGATGCCCGCCCGTGCGAGGGCAGGCGGAAAAGACCACCGGCGAACGGTTGCCGCCGGGACGGATGGAACAGAATAAACCGCGATGAGACAGAAAGCGGCGCAGTCGCCGCGCCATGCGACCGCTGCTCCTCGAAGGCTGTCGAGGGATGACAGAACGCGAGGCCGCACCGTGGCGGAGCAAACTCGAAGCCGCGCCGGCGGAGCTGACCAAGGCGATGGCAAAGGGCGGCGGCCGTGCGGGCATCGCCGGTGCCGAGAATGGCCTGTGGGCATTCGTCGGCAATCCCGACCTGTTCGCGTCTCAATCCGACAGCACTAAGGGAACAGGCAACTGATAAACCGCTCAATATCAAACGCGTCGATTGCGCCGTCGCCGTTCACGTCTCCCGAGCACTCGGCGCACGGCACGCCGCCGCCGAAGAGCAGGCCCAGGAACGGTTCAACGTCGAAAGCGTCAACCTGACCGTCGCAATTCATGTCGCAGGGATCGCACGGGGAATCCATGATTCCGTCGGCGTCGGGTCCGCCCAGCGTCGCGATTTCCGCCCCGCTCAACGCACGGTCGGTGAAATGTACGCTGCTGACATAGGCCGAGGCCGCGTCGCCGGTGTCGTCGGTGAAGAGGAAGAACCACGGCGTTCCGTCGATGTTGCTGTATAGCGACCAGCGGCCGTCGATTCCGCCCAGGTCCTGGCGGCCGACCTCGAAGCCGTCGATGTACTTGATCAGCTCGACGCCCGAAGTCACGTCGAACACGAGCGCGATACGATGCCACGTGTCGGCCAGCAGCCGACCGTCGTATTGCCCGGAGATTCCGATCGCGCCGCCCGGGAGCTGCACGAAGACGTCCGCGTCGTTCACGTTGGCGGCGTTGGTGTTATGAAACGGCAGCCAATCGTCTGAATTGAACGTGCTTTGCGGGATGAGCATGTCGAACATCAGCGTGTACTGGTTGACATAGATGCCGCCGGCGTTGGCGGGCGCGTCGGGCCGCACGCGGAAGCCCATCGTCTCGACCACGGCCTTCGGAAAACCCATCACGTCGGCGGGCTCGCCGTTGATGTCCGCAAGTCCGAGCGAGGTCGTCGTGCCGAATTCGGTCTGTTGCGCAGTGTCGCCGTTGTCGCCGTCGAAGAACTCCATGTTCCCCGGACCGTAGCTGGTCGCGAGGTCCGCGGCGGTGAAATCCCACTGACTCGGGCCGCCGGGATCCTGGTTGCCGCCGCCGCCGGGGGGGCCGCCGTCGCGCGGCTCGGCCTGAATGGTGAAGGCGTCGATCTCGTTACCGTCGATGTCGATCGTACGAAGCGTCAGCTCGGTCTCACCGACATCCACGACGCAGTAGTTATAAGTGTCCATGATCACGAGATCGATCTGATCCCACTCGCCGTCGAAACCGTCCCACCAAAGCGTCCCGCCGGCGCCGGAGGTCTGCACCTGCCAGATGCGGCGGTTGGTCTCGGGCGGCACGTACTCGCCGCGTTCGTAATCGTGAATGTGCCCGTGGAAGTTCACATCGACGCCGGCCGACTCGTAGAGCGGAATCAGGTGGCGTCGAATTTGTGCATACGTGCCCTCTTCCCAGACCTCGGAATAGCCGGGATGGTGCTGCGCAACGAAGAGCCAGGTCGCGTCCTGGGCTTCGTCCGACAGCAGCGCGTCAAAGGCGAACTGATACTGCTCGCTGCCGACGTGGAACGGGAAATTCGTGTCGATCACCAGGAAAAACGCGTTGCCATAGGTGTAGCTGAACCAGTGCTCGTTGCCGGGCTGATCGAGGAAGTCATAGAACCAGTGCGCGTTTTGTTCGTGATTGCCGATCGCGGCGATCATGGGTGTGTACTGAATCAGCGGACGAAGCGGACCGAGGAAGCGATCTTCCCATTGCTCATAGGCCGAGCCGGTCGAAACGAGGTCGCCGCAGCCCAGCAACAAGTCCGGCTGATCGACGATCATGCGGTCGACGTGCTGACTGAAGACCCACGGACGATCCTGATTGTCGCCCCACACGCACATGCGAAAAGGCGTGCCGGTCGGCGGCGCCATGTTAAAGCTCGCTTGAGAACTCTGCGTCGGATTTCCGCCACCGTCGGCGGTTGATTCGACGTAGTAGACAATTTCTTCAGAGGGCGTGAACCCGCTGATTCGGACTTCATGAATCGTGCGGCCGCCGGGCCCGGCTAGCGATTGCCACTTTCCGCCCGCCTGGTAATGCACGGTCGAGTCGGCCGTCAGATCGGTCTCCCACATGATCGTGACGGCGCCCTGCGTCATGTTCTGCAGGTAGGGGCCCTTGATGAGCTCAACCGACCCGCCGCCGCCACCGGCGCACCTCGGCCCGGGAGTCGTCGCGCCGTTGGCGTTGACGCATGCGAGCGTGGCGATCTGCGCGGGCGCCCAGGCCCAGTCGGCGAAGTAGAAGCTGGCGATGACCATCGGCGCCATTTCGCCGTTGTTGTCGGCCAGCAGATGGAACCACGGGTTGCTCGGATCGCCGGCGGGGTATAGCGAGAAGCGGCCGTCGACTGCGGTCGAGCCGGTCGCGACCAGAATGCCGTCGACGTATCGACGGTGCGTCACCGAGCCGCCGTCGATCTCGAACGTGACCGCCAGCCGGTGCCAGGTGTCCGGATTGATCTGCCCGGCGAACCCGAGATCGTCGACGCCGAACTTGCCGTCGGTGAGCCGCACGAAATGGTCGGCGTCATTCGCGTTGCAGCAGTTGGAGTTGTACAGACCAAGGTAATCGTAATTGTCGAAGGACGATTGCGGGATGTAGACGTCCCAGATCATCGTGTATTCGTTTACGAACGCGCCGCCACTGGGGGGCGCGTCGTGCCTGCAAACCAACGCATGGTCGGAATCCGGGAAATAGTCGATCGCCATCACGTTGGGGTTTCCGCCGTCGGGCGTCGGTCCGGCCAGCGCGGCCGCGTCGCCGAAGGTCACCTTGCCGCGCGTGCCCGGCGTGTTGTAGTCGAGTGCGGAGCCGCCGAATATGGCGCCCAGATCCCCGTCGAAGTTCCACTGCGTCGCGACCTGAGCGAAAGCCGTGCCGGCCAGCCAACAGACAATCGTGAATGCCGCGATTCCATGCTTCTTCATGTCCGCCAGTCTCCGTATTGGGTGGCCAGATGGAACAGGCTTCAGTCTAACGAGTTCACCGCTCGAACAGAAGACAATCGTAACCCCGCGATTCAGGCCCAAAGTCCGAGCACGCGTTCAATCAGCCAAAACGACGCCACCGAGCCGATTGCGTAGGTCGCCACTTGCCGTGTCCAGGGCGGGTGCGGTAGCTTGACGGCTCGCGCCAGCCATGCGGCAGCCAGCACGGCGGCGACGAATGCAAGCTGTCCGACCTCAACGCCGACATTGAACAATGCCAGCGCCAGCGGAATGGCCTGCTGCGGGAGTCCGATCGCCGATAACGCGCCGGCGAATCCGAAGCCGTGTAGCAGCCCGAACGTGAAGCTCACCACCCACGGCCGCCGCGTGGAAAGCGTGTCGCGGCCCGCGCGGACGCGCATCAGCTCGCTCGCCAGAAAAACGATGCTGAGCGCGATCGCAGCCTCGACCGGCCCCGTCGGTACATTCACGAGGCCCAGCACGGCGGCCGAAAGCGTGATGCTGTGTGCGATCGTAAATGCGGTGATCGCTTTGACCAGTTTCCACTTGCCGCGAACGATCATCAACAGCGCAAGCACGAACAGCAAGTGGTCAATGCCGAGCAAAATGTGGTCGATGCCGAGCAGCATGTAGTCCCATGCGATCTCGGTTGCGGCGGGCTTGGCGGGGAACACGAAAGCGGATTCGCTCGCTTTGACCAGGAAGCTCGCCGTCCGTCCGTCGCGCCATTCGATCCGAACGAGCACGTCATCGCGCGCGAACTCGGGTCCGTCGAAGCTGATGCGCTGCCCCGCAAGCCCCGCTTGGCCGCAATCAAGCACGTAACGCATGACGAACGCGTCCGGGAGCCGCTCGGTCGTTTTCGGGCTCGCGGCCGCGCAATGGGGCGGAAACACAACCCGCAGCGGAAGCCCCTCGGCTCGATTCCGGGGCGTTTTCCAGCCGACGGAGAATCGGCCGTCCGCCAGTTCGCGCAGACCGAGATAGCAGGGCTTCAACTCGTGCCCGGCGGCGAACGGCGCCGCCGTCAGGAGCAGGGCGGCAATCATCAGACTGCGATGCATTCTCATCCGCCGTCCGATTCCGTGCGCGGCGCTTCGATGACGATGTGGTATGTCTCGCGAAGCCGCTCATACGCTTCCGCTTCGGCCGTACGTCGCCGGTCGACCCGCCAGTCGCGCAGCACGCGTTCACGCACGCGCTCAAAGTCGGACGGAGCCGCATTCAGCTTCTCCAGCACGCGGACCAGATGCACGCCACGGTCGGATTCGAGCGGCCCCTGCCACATATCGACGCCCAGCGCGAACACGGCGTCGGCGAAACGTTTTCCGAAAACGCGCTGCACGTCAGCGCTCGTCTGAAGCGCGTATTCGATCTCCCCGTCAAACGCATCGGCATGCGCTGGGGCGGACGGATCGGAGCGCAGCGCCGACAGCGTCCGGCGAGCGTCACCGAAAGCCGCGTCGCCGCGCAGGTCGCGATCGAAATACACGTGCTCGAAGCTGATCGTAGGACTGGACTGGTAGTTCTCACGGCGGTCCGTAAAAAAGGCCCGCAAGTCCGACTCAACCGGTTCGGCCTGCTCGGCAACGCTGGAGTTGAGAAACTCCATCTTGGCCACCATTCGGTGCCGGACGACCGTGTCCTCGTCGGCCAGCCCGAGTCTCATCGCCTCGCGAAAAAGAACCTCCTCGCGAACCATGTGCTCGAGCACCAGCCGCATCTCGGCGTCGGTCGGCCGGCGGCCGCGATTGCGCGTCCACGACTCACGGAGCCGATCGACATCGGCGGCGGTGATGACGATGCGGCCCGCCGCGTCCGTCTTGGTGTTCTGCCTGATGGCCGTATTGACGACGAATAGCCCGGCGCCGATCAGAAGGAAGTGCAGCAAAGGGTCTCGGTACCAGCGCATGGTCGCATTCCTTCGCGGCGCATCAGGCCTTGATCCGCTGCATTTTCGGATCGTAGAGCGAATCGAGATGCACCTGAGCGGCGACCCGCTCGCAAGCCACCTCCAGTTCGTACGAACCCTCGAGAACGTGCGCGCGATTCACGCCGTCGCCGCAGCGGACATAGCCGAACCCGATGTTCTTCTCGAGCGTGTAGCCCCAGCCGCCGCTGGTCAGCCAGCCGACCCGCTCGCCGTTGCGGAAGATCGTCTCGCGTCCGAGGATTATCGTGTCCGGGTCGTCGACCGTGAAGCACGCCAGCAGCTTCTTGACGCCGACGCGTTTCTGCTCGACCAGCGCCTCGCGGCCGACAAAGGGTATCTCGGTCTTGAGCTTCGTCGCCCAGCCCAACCCCGCTTCGAGCGGCGTATGATCGGGCGTGATGTCGACGCCCCACAACCGATAGCCTTTCTCCAGCCGCATGCTGTCGATCGCGCGGTAGCCGGCGTTGACGATGTCATGCGCGGCGCCCGCCCGCATGAGCGCGGCATGGACCGTCTTGGCAAACTCCGTCGGCACGTGCAGCTCCCAGCCCAGTTCGCCGACGAAAGTGACGCGCAGCGCCATAACCGGCGCGCCGGCCACGTGAATGCGCCGTACCGTCGCGAACGGAAACGATTCATTCGACAGGTCATCGTCGCTCAGCGCCGTCAACACCTCGCGCGAGCGCGGTCCCATCACGCCGAGCACCGTGTGGGCCGAAGTCATGTCAACCAGGTGCGCGTCCAGTCCCTCGCGGATGTTGCTCGCGATCCAGTGTGTATCGTGCGTGCCGAACGCCGTCCCGGTCGTGATGTAGAAGCGGTCCTCGGCCAGCCGCGCGACGGTCACGTCGCATTCGATGCCGCCGCGGCTGTTGAGCATCTGCGTGTATGTCAGACGTCCGGTCGGTCCGGAGATATCGTTGGCGCAGATCCAGCTCAGCGCCTTCTCCGCGTCCTTGCCGATCACCATGAACTTGGCGAACGAGGTCTGATCGAACACGCCGACGCGCTCGCGGACCGCGCGGTGTTCGTTACCGACGTGCTCGAACCAATTCTGGCGGCCGAACGAGTAGACGTCTTTCGCTTCGACGCCCTTGGGCGCGAACCAATTGGGCCGCTCCCAGCCCATCTTCTCGCCGAAGCACGCCCCGGCCGCTAGCAGCGTGTCATAGAGCGGCGAGCGCCGCAACGGCCGCCCGCTGTCGTGCTCCTCGAACGGCCACGGAATCGTGTAGTGCTTTCCATAAAGTTCGAGCGTCCGCGCTCGGACCCACCCGGGGTCTTCGTGGTGCCGCGCAAAACGACGGATGTCGCAGCGCCACAAGTCATACGGCGGCTCGCCGGCCATCATCCACTCGGCCAGCGCCTTGCCCGCCCCGCCCGCGGCGGCGATGCCGAACGCGTTGAAGCCGGCCCCGACGTAGTAGTTCTTCAGTTCCGGTGCTTCACCAAGAATGAAATAGCCGTCGGGCGTGAACGCCTCGGGTCCGTTGACCAGTTTCTGCACGCCGACGGTCTGCAGCGCAGGAATGCGCGGCATGGCCAGATTGGCCAAGTCCTGAAAATGATCGAAATCGGGCTCGAGCAGTTGGAAGGTGAAATCGCGCGGTATGCGGTCGACCTTCCACCGAATCGGATCACGCTCGTAGCCGCCCATGATCAGCCCGCCGCCCTCTTCCTTGTAGTAGGTCAGCCGGTCCGGATCGCGCAGCGTGGGCCAGTCCGCCGACACGCCCTCAATCCGCTGAGTGACCATGAACTGATGCTGCACCGCGACCAGCGGAATGCGCACGCCGGCCAGCCGCCCGAAATCAGAGCCCCATTGACCGCAGCAGTTGACGACGTAGTCGCATTCGATGCGTCCCTGCTCGCAGATCACGGCGGTGACGCGGCCGTTCTTCTGCTCGACACTTGTGACGGGGCATTCCTCGATGATTTGCGCGCCGTGCATCCGCGCGCCCTTGGCCAGCGCGGCTGTAATGTCGGATGGGCTGGCCGAGCCATCGGTCGGGATGAACGCCGCCCCGACCACGTCGCCGATCTCCATCAGCGGAAAGAGCTTCTGGGCCTCGCTGGGCGTAATCAGATCCATCTCGAGCCCGAAGCTGCGAGCGGTGGTGGCGGAGCGCTTCAGTTCGGTCATGCGTTCCTCGGTGCAGGCCAGCTTCAACCCGCCGGTCATCTTCCAGCCGGTGGCCTGCCCGGTCTCCGCTTCCAGGCTTTCATACAGCGCGACCGAATGCCCGAGCAGTTGCGTGATGGTGGCCGAGCTGCGCAATTGCCCGACCAGCCCGGCGGCGTGCCACGTGCTCCCGCTGGTGAGCTGCGCCCGCTCGAGCAGCACGACGTCCTTCCAGCCCATCTTGGCCAGGTGGTACGCCGTCGAGCAGCCCATGATGCCGCCGCCTACCACGACCGCGCGGGCACGAGTCGGAAATGCCGCCATTCTCTTGTGTCCTCCTCGATCTCGCGCGCAAGGATCAATCAATAGTCGAGATAGATTTCACCGTCGTCAGCCGAGAAACTCACGCCCGCCGCTTCGAAAGCGCTGTGCAACGCGGCCTGCAAGATCGACTGAACGTCCGGCCCGTGCTCAAGACGCCGCATGAGGGCCTCACCTTTCCGCTCACCGACCTGCACCGTGATCTTTAGCCCCCGCCGTTTGCAGCGAACTTCCGTGCCGTCGTCCAGCGTCTTGTTCATCGGCTTGACGTACGCATCCGCGTAGTTCGCCCCGATCTCCGACCCATCCGGCGTCACATCCGGCAACCACTTATCCGCCGCAACATTCTCATTCGCAAGCTTGATCTTCATCGTCTTTGACTTCTCTGTGCCTCTGTGCCTCTGTGTCTCTGTGGTTTTCTTATGCTGTTCGCGCATCCAAAACCGCCCGCAACGCCCGAATATGCTGCGGCGTCGAGCCGCAACACCCGCCGATGATGCCCGCGCCCGCCTCCAGCAGCTCGCCCGCATCCGCCGCCATGTCCTCCGGCGATTGCTTGAACACGACTTTCATTTTCTCCAACACCGGATTGCCCGCGTTGGGCTGAGCCATCACTGGCCGATCACAGCATGCACGATACCGGCGTACGACGTCGGCTGCTTGCTTCATGTCCACGCCCGTCCCGCAATTGGTCGCGACCACGTCGGCGCCCTTTTCGACCATTAGATGAACCGCCTGCTCCGGCGTCGTGCCCATCATGGTCCGCAGCTCCTTCGTTTCGTTCGTCAGATCGAACGCCATCGAAGCGATGATGCACGTCGCCCCGGCTTCGCGGGCCGCTTCGATCGCAACTCCGATTTCGCCGGGAACGGTCTGCGTCTCGATGATGATCGCGTCAGCGCCCGCCCCGACCAGTGCCTGCGCCTGCTCCAAGAAGGCGGCTCTGACCTGTCGGGCCGTGTGCTCGCCATAAGGCTCCATCAGTCCGCCGAACGGCCCGATGTCGCCTAGCACAAACCCCTCGCGCCCGTCAAACGCCTCGCGCGCAATCCCGACGGCCGCGGCATTGATCGCCGCCACATCCATGCCGGGCTCGTGCCGATCAAGCATGATGCGGCAACCGCCGAAGGTGTTGGTGATCAGGCAATCCGAGCCGGCTTCGACGTACCGCCTCTGAATCGCCAGCACCCGCTCAGGATGCTCCACATTCCACGCTTCGCCGCACCCGCCGCTCTCCAGCCCGGCGTTCATGAGCTGCGTACCCATGGCGCCGTCGCTGAGCAGTACGCGGTCTTGCAGTGCGTCAAGAAGAGAATTCGCCCTTTTCATTCACGCCGTTCGAGTCTTCATGCAGGCACAGTCGTGGATCGTACACGTTTCGCACGGATTCCACGCGGCCGATTTTTCGATCACGCCCGCGTCGCTCGTCAGCGGACAAACGCCCATGATCGACTTGGCCGGCACGAGCATCCCGGAATCCAGGATACGGACGTGCATCTCGCGTTCCGTTGCCGATGCGATCAGGCCGATCAACTTGAACTGCTCGCGCAAGTCCCAGCCTTCATAGCCCGGACAATACTGC
>SDBT01021388.1_pt1 | contig 10117 bp, 16 predicted proteins | sample 2277101 | NCBI WGS metagenome assembly SDBT01 (sample SAMN10404973, study PRJNA504765) | marine sediment metagenome | isolation source: marine sediment core GS10_PC15, 103 cmbsf | place: Arctic Ocean: Southern Knipovich Ridge | collected 2010
AGGGAAAAGGGGGGAGGGGGAGGTGCTTTCCCGGAGGGGTCGCGCGCCCTCCTGCAATGGTACGACGGGCCGATAGGCCGTAATTCGAGTGAGTTTTGTTGAGTTAGGTTGTAACGCGGTCCGATTTTTTCTGTGGGGTTGTTTCCGCGGGGGTGGTGTTGAACACCACCGGAAGCCGGTGAGGGTTTTTGTATTGCCGCATCTGTTTGGCCACAGGGAGCCGCGGGATCCGTCCATCGACCATGTAGATGAACACACTGGAGGCATGTGCATAGATGCGCTCCTCACGGAGGAGTTTGGTGATAATCGCACTGAATTCAGGGCTGACATGTGCCCATAGGACGATGTTCTCGAATCCAGTAGGATAGAGGGCTTTTTCCCCCGTGGTTTCGATTTTCGTAGATAGCAACCTATCTAGTTCTACAACGGAGACACCCCCTAGCTGTTTCACAAACAGCACGACGGCATCTTCGAGTTGATTACGATCCAGAAGTGCTTGTACATCCTTGTCTATGATCATAGTTGTTCCTTCTGCTTCTGTAGTGAGGGAGGACGTACAACCTTTCTTCGAGGACACGGTTTACCGTATATGCAAAAGCCCTTTTCACCTAGCCGCTTACACGCCCAACAACTAGTCTCATTCAACGGAGAGCCGCAAGCCTCTTTCTCCTTGTTGGGCTGTGCGAGGGCACCGCGCATGGTGTCGAGAATCGACGCACACATGTCAATCGCCTCCTCTATGCCGCTCCCCATCGACTCGAAATCGCTTGGTACGTTTCCGCCGGTGCGTTGAGTATTGATCAGGGTGCCGTGGGTTTCGTCTAACGTCTGCAACGCAGCTTCCATCACAGTCGTGAGCCGCGCTACCTTGGTCGAACTGAGCGCTTCAGCGATGGATTCCGTTCCAGCTTTAGCGACGCGACCATCTGGGAACTCCCGCAACAAACGCACGACCATGCCGATCACGTCGATGGCCTCCTCTCGAATGCGGACAGCCCGGTTGATGTCTCGTCCTTTGGAGGTGCTGGTAGCTGCTTGGACGAGTTCCCCAACCTCCTCTGCGATGCGGCAACACGTGAATTCTACGGTGGCGTGTAGACCAAACTGGACAACGGCCAGGTCAGCACGTGCTTCCGCGTCGACGAATAGGCTCTTCAGGTCGGGGCTAACGTCGCACGTTGTGGCGGGTATGGCGTGGTCCATCGTTTCGAAGGGCACAGCACGGGCATGTTGACGCCCCGCTCTCGCGTACTGATGGGCGAGACTACCCGGCTGACATAGGTCGCGGACTCGTCCGAAGGTACACACGGCTTGCTTCAGTGCCTCGTGCAGTTTTTTCATCGAACAGTACGGACACGGCTGCTCCAGTGACCGAGCCGCCACGAAATTCCCACACTCGCCGCACTGGTACTGTGGAGGGGAGTTCCCTTGTCCCATCGTTCGCGCTAGGTGGGCACCGTAACGGTTATATGGCTCCCAAAGGGCCTCGCGACTATGCTCCTTCGCACAGCGTGGATTACCCGTCTCGCCGCAAAAGGCGCATTCGGGGCACTCGCAGGAGGCTGTTGGACGTGCACAGATTGCGCAGAGTGGGTCGGGTACGTCTGGACTCAGGTTGCGGTCTTTCATTGTTCGACCTCCGTAGGTGTAGGCAAGAATGGCATTATCGGTTTCCCGGCAGCGCCCAGCAGACGCGTGCGCCACGTCCGCAGTTGGCACACAGCTTCGGAGCCTTTGGGTGTGGTACGAACTCTGTGCAGTCCTTGGGGAAGTCGGAGAACGGTGGCCGTTCGTCACCGCAGACACAAGGGTTGGGGTCTCTGACAGGTCTACGACGGCCACAGAAACACGTCGCGAACTCGCGAATCAGTGGCAGCGCTACGAGTGCTCGATAGATGCCCACCGTAACTACGCCGCCTTTAGGCGTCGTGCAGTGACCCGTTTGAGCTGGAACTGACCAAAGGGACCGTTTTTCTGTGCGCGCCCACTGCCTAAACCTATTGTGATACCGCCAGCTTCAACTAGCGCGGCGAGGCCACGTTTATCGATGTAGTCGCGGTTGTAGAACACGGTGAAAGAACAGCTCCAGGTGTCGATTTGTCCACGATAGAGGATGCGGCGGTGGTGTGCAGGCAGTGCGATAGCGTCCTTACGCATCTTGACCGGTGAGTGCTTCAGAACGACTTGGTCCTCCATGACGATGCAGGCGTTGTGGATGTTGCGACGCTTAATGGTTTGGTCTCCCACGGCGTCCACGAGCATCATTTTGAACCACACGCCTCGCAATTGAATCTTTGGCGTGGTTTTTGTGGACTCTGGCGCTAGAAAGGTTTCAATGGAACGCCGAAACAGCTCGTCCGGCGTGGAAGCATTGTCGTGGACCGGATGGTCCGCCCAACCGCGTAGAAGCATCGGAGTGAGACTCTCGATATCGAAGCGGGCGCGCCTCAGGTTGTCGGACTCTTGTTGATTTGTTGCTTTGGTCATCGTGAATTCCTTACTCCCGTACAACGGCCCACGGAAACGTTTGCGAGATATCGAGGAAAGGCGTTACTTGAATGAGAGAGTACGAGTACGTCGGGTGTGATACGTTGAAACACTTCGAAGTCCCGTCGGTCTGTCGTTGAAGTCTTGACGAAAGGGGCTGCACACCTGTGGTGGTTCCCACACGCCAAATCGACGTGTAAGTATTCCCCGACATCGGATGTTGCCACCGCGCCCAATGGTATCGGCCGACGACGGTCTGTCGGGGAGGGACCCATAGGTAAGCGGGACCTGTGCAGTTTACCTCGTCGAACGAGACAAGTGTCTCGATGCTCGATAGCATGTATCCGTCCTCGACACCGAAACTTAGTTCAGAAGCGTCGGTGAACACCGTTACTTCGTCACCGTTGATACCGGCGAGAATCCCGAGACGCAGGTTGTCATCACTGTAGACAACGAGAGAGGGGCTGTCGAGACCGTCGAGGCCTGGTTCCCCATCGGCGCCGTCCGCTCCATCGGCACCGTTTGTGCCGTTCGTCCCGTTTGCGCCATCCGCTCCATCGGCACCGGTGGCACCATCAGCCCCGCCCTCGCCGGGGACTCCCTGCACCCCGGTCGCGCCCACTGCGCCAGTTGCGCCTGTCGCGCCTGTCGCGCCTGTTGCGCCTGTCGCGCCAGGAACGCCTTGTGCGCCAACCGGTCCCTGTACCCCTGCAGATCCTTCGGTGCCGGGTTCTCCTTGCGGGCCTTCGACGCCTGCTGGCCCTTGCGGGCCCGTCGGTCCTTGCGGGCCCGTGGGTCCTTCGATTCCCGGTTCCCCTTGCTCCCCTTGTTCCCCTTGTTCCCCCGGCTCTCCGGGGAGAGCTGCGTCGTGATTAGAGCCTATGTGATCTCCTGTACACGCTACCAAGAAAACGCTTAATACGATTCGTCTCATGTTTTCTCCCTGTAGTGAAAAAGGAGAAGCCGCCACCTCCCGAAGGAGATGGCGACTTCGTACTCAGTCAGCGCGGGTCAATGCGAATACTGTCGCGTTGAATGCCATGACCAGGTTGTTGAGCCCCAGGCGCCGGTCCCGCGGAGATCCGGCGATGCCGTCATGACCTCCTGCTTCCGAGCCCCAGCACTCTTGGACGATTTCGTGACACGAAACACCTTCGATCGGATCCGCCAAGGAGATTGTGATCTCTCCTGTACGCGGGTTGATCCCGACAATCGCTTTCGCGACATAGGTCTTCGGAACACCGTCGACGGCGTACCCTTCCGGTGTGACGTAGAGGTGATTCACGAACGTCGGTGCCACTCGAACGATGACGTCGTTGTAAAAGTCAAGGAAGCTCTCAGCATTGAGCTTGTCCTGAGTGGCCTTCCAAACAGCGCACGAAACGAGACGTTGGTTACGCCCGTCGAGGATTTGATGCAATGTGTGCAAAGCACCCTCGACCCAATCAGTGACCTCTGACACGGATCCATCTTGTTCGGGGTGGCGTGGGTGCCGTTCTTCCCACGCCCACCAGGCGTAGATGCGGCGTAAGTCCCGGTTCGTCGTATCCGCCACACCCAGTTTGTGAGCACCGTTGATGTCGACGAAGGCTGCGAGGTCCCAGAACGTCGGGGCGTTGGGCTTTTTCCCTGTCAGAGCGAGGATACCGCCGAGGGTGTCCAGGTCGACGTGTGAGATGCCGATGGCCTCGAGAACCAACGTCAGACCTTGGTTCTCATGCAAACACGGACACGGGGCTCCACTCCGTGGTCCGTGGTGAGCGAGGGTCTCGACGGACCCAGAGACGACGTCGTCCCCGTACTCAGCTTCGACGGTCGCTGTTTTGCTGAACTTGTTGAGCGCGTCACGCAGTGCGGACGCGTTGTTGCAGAGAAGTACTTTCATACGCGATCCTCCGAGGGCACACGAAGTCCCTCAGCGTTGGTTGGAAACTAGCGTCGATCTACCATTCCCAGGACGACGCGGATGCTAAATGAATGAGCGCCGAATTGCTCAGCGCGCACATCACATTCTGTTTTGTGGTCGTGGAAGTCAAACTCGGGCTCCGCGAGTGCTCCGCATTTGACCTCGGTGACTGTTTCTAGGGTGGGAGTCACACTATGATCGTAGCGGCCGTCGTTGATGGTGCTAGCCATCATTTCATCGACGGGTCTTGGCGTGCCGTACTGTTCGCCGGCTACATGCACAGGCCCCATAGGGGCGCGACAACGTGCAGGTATTCGCTCGGCGATAGCGCGGATCAACGACATCCGCCTTCTCAGAAATGCCCTTCTCCCCTTCAAAAATAGCACTAATTCCCCTTTCGTTGTTACCGCGTGAAGTCGTTTCTTAGCTCCAAAGTACCGCGGTTTACTCCGCGACACATTACAACTAAGAAGCTCCTTCCGTTCCGCCGTGCCTCTACTTTGCAGCACTTCAATACAACGCCTGGCGGAGAAACCGAACTGAATAGAGACACGCCGGAACCAAGCAATTAACCGTACCTACCTCTCTCCAGGAAATGACACCCGGAGAGAAATAGGGGTGGCAGATAGACGTGGCTACGCACCGACGGCATCGTCGACGTCGAGGATGCTGTCGTCGTCGTCGAACGTATCCCTTTGCAACTTGGAGCCCGGGACCGTGAACCGCATATCCGGAATCGTTTCTGCGCTGTCGCGTCCCCGAAGAGCAGCGACAAAGTCATTCCATTCGCCTGTGTATCCCCACAGCCCGAGAGCTATGAAGAGGACCCCTGCGACGACGAATCCGCCGCTGATGTACCCCATGCCACTGAGAATCAGCGAGGTGGACAGTACGACCCAAAACCCGGTCCAGAGAATACGCCCTACGTAGGAGACAACCCGTTTGAAGTCGACAGTGGCGACACGCTTTGCAAGCCGCGGTGCATGGTATACGACTTTGTCGTATGCCCCACAGCTGTACCATACCAAGTTGCCGATGGTAAGTTCACCGAGGCGAACTACGCAACGCAATGTGAAGCGTCCCACGGCCGCAAAAGCGCTCATCACCGCAGTGGCGATGGTAGCCGCGGAAGCAACGACCCAGCGATAGGCCGCTTTGAGACCACGGATGAAAGCGTCGAACGCAGCCTTGACTGCATTGAGAACCGAGGAAGCAGCTTTCGCGGAGGAACGATAGACCCGCACAACACTGGCCTTGGTGGCCTTGGTGCTGCGAGAGAACAGAGCCTTGATGCGACGGCCCAGGCGACTAAGTCGCGAGGGGCTGGTGGTGATGGCTTTCGCCGAGGAAGCCTTGGCCGATTTCTTGGTCTTGGCCGATGTCTTGGCCTTGACCGATTTCTTGGAAGCCGAGACCTTCTTGGCCTTGGCGCTCCGAGTCCGGTGACTGTGACTTAATGTCTTGGGAGTCTTGGGCAATGGGTATCCTTTGGTTGATGCGCGTGAGGATTCACGCAGCGGTTGAAAACGACAATCGAACAGAAGAACGAGGAACGACTCGAGCAGTTTCGAATCGTTCATCCTTCCTCCTTCGACAGGAAGAAGTGTTGATGCAACTTTCCTCGCGAAACCAGGGATGGGGTAGGTATCCCTCGTAACGCAAGTACGTAGTTGCCACGCAGCCTTACTCCCACGAGGCTAGTGCTGCCGTCCTCTCGGCAGTGGGTGGTCCCCCCGCACACCTAGAGAGTCACTCCAAGGGTTAGTAACCAAGGAGTGGAAGCTCTCTAGTGGAAGTTCACCCTCACTCGTGATGAGCAAGAGATCCCTTCACATTCTTATACCCAGATTTGCAGGCGTTTTATGACGTTGCCAACGGCCCGTCGAAGTCAAGCCAGATTTGATCGTGGAGGTACTTCTGAGAAGGGCGCTCGAGTAGCTTCGTAGCGATCACCATCATGCGGGGCAACGCTCCAACGGCTTGTGGAACGATACCCAGCCCTACGTTGTACACCATCATCAGCTCTGCCCACTGTCGGTGGAAATTCGTTGCGTTCATGACGAGAATACTCTCTCGATGGTGAGGAGAACAGAGTGCCGGCTCGCACGCAGTGAAGTAGACTCGGCAGCACGACGGACGTCGATCGTAAATGTTGCAGCGCTTGTCGTTGTCGAGGTAGACGCAGGAGATGTTCTGCCCGAAGTAGTCGTCGCGTCGGGACTGCTCCATGGTTGTCCCTAACACGATCCAGGGGGCCCACAATTCCGGCGGGACGGGGTATTTATTTGCGATGTAGAAGGCTTCCGGAAGAAAGATGAGTGTTGCTTGAGAGCAACAGTGAGCTGCGGTGCAACGCGCACACTGGACGCGGGTGTCTGCGAGAGCCCCCTTGACGACGCTCTCATCGGTGAGGTGATTGAGGGGGGCCATTTCTCGCACGATTTTGTCGAGAAGTTTTTTCACTGGGTCCTTTCAGCTTTTCAAGGAGGCGATTTGAGAGCAGACCGGTCCTCGCTGATGACTACCGAGGGCACGTCTCGCCATACGCGTTTGTCGTCGATGATCCAACACTGCTGCAGTGTTTTTACATCGAGTCTGGTGTCGCGCTGAGGGCCGCGGTCCCATGTACGTGAGATCGCCCAGCGGAATTCGGCTTGTGCTATCGCTTTTACGATGCCCATCATTTACCTCAGTGGACGTGCCCGGAATCGAACCGGGGTCCGCAAGTAGTAGTCAAGACAAACATCTACGTGTGTAGCCAGTCACGACTGGCGGCAATCCAGCTACGAACTCGATATTGGCGAACGCTGGTACCGCAATATCGTGCCAGAACTTACGCGCCTGGCTGCTTTGGGGGCCGAGCTGTCTCGGCGCCTTCCACCATCCAAGATTCTGTTCCGAGGCTCCTGGAAGCCCGAGAGCTTACGCCGCGAGGGCGATAGGCTCAGAAGCAGCAACGTTATCGTTGGCACTTGTAGAATGATCGGCTTTTTACGAGGCCAACCGATCAACCTCGACACGCAGTTTGTCTCTTTCTTACCCACGTCGAAACCTGTTCACGCCCAAAAGACGAATCTATCCGATTCCTCTTACGTCTGCAAATAGAGTTCGATTTTTTCTTCGTCTGTGAACAAGATGAGGTCACGCCAATACGGACCGCGCCGCAGGTTACGGAGGCCCTTTCTCAAGTAGATGCGCACCATGTCTTTAGACGTGTTGAGGTGTTTCGCGATCTCTGTTTGAGTGATGAACGCTTCTTCGCCATCTATTCCGAACATGTAGCGAAGGACTGCCGCCTCTTTGACGGGGAGCCCCTTCAAGGCTTTTGTAATTAACCCCTTTAGCTCTTCTACCTCAACACAAACCGAAGGGAGGGCAAGGCGCTGCTGCTGGTCACTGGTCAAGAGGTCGAGCGCCTCCACGTCGACCTCTTGACATATACTCGACTTCTTGATCTTTTCAATGCCAGGGGAGAACAGTTCTTCTGGTTCTTCACAGAAGAATGCAGCGATTTTCATGACGGCGGGGCGCCACTGTCCGTCCTTGTTCCGGGGCGCGTCTCTAATTGTTTCCAGGGCGCCGTAGAGTTGGAGGGAGATACCTATGGCGTCAGCGATTTGCTTTTGCGACATGTTCAGTTCTTTGCGGCGCTTTTTCAGTCGGTTGTTGCGCAGCTGTACGGTCATTTCGAGTTCTTTCATCGAATCTTTCCCGTGTTTGGGTGTGTTGTTGTGGTGTCTATCCTTTGTTCGTGCTTTCCTTGTTTACGTTGTAAGCTCATCCCATGGCGATCGAGCCCCTCACCCATGTTTGCGTCGCCTGCAAAAAGCCGGCAACGCTCGCAGTGGTCTACCACGACGGAATGAAGGACGTCGTCATGAAGGTTTGCACGCAGTGTGTGAAGGCATCTCCGCGTACCTTGACCATTGAAGGCCGTATCCTGAAGCAGCACGAGACGCTCCAACTTCCGACGCACGCACCGAATGTTGTTCGTCCCGCCGACACGTTTCCCCCAAAACAAGGTGAGATTCATCTGGGTTCAATGGTGCTCGCGTGTCCGCAGTGCGGGGTCACGGTGTCGTTGACGACGCCACCGTTTCACGTGGAGAACCACACGCTGAAGCCGTCGTACATATGCCCCCACTGTCACTACCACGCGTATCTCGACGTGCTGTCGCCCGACGTTGCGCTTCGTCATTAGTCCGGCACGCCGGGACATGTTCCCGAGTGTTCCGTGCACTTCAGGCATTCCTCTTCGTCGAGTCTGTCGCACTCGGGAACCTTTCCCATTGGGACAACACTGAAGCCCTGACCACGGAACAGGGCAGCGCAGGCGGCGCACACCGGGACGTCGTCTTCGGTGCGAAAGACAGCTGTGTTTTCGCAAAGGACATCCTTGGTGCCTTGTATGTCGACCGCTTGGCACGTCATCTAGTTCCCCACTCCGCATTTCTCGGCCAAGGTCAGAAGCCTTTCCGCCGTCTTGTCTAGCCCTTGACCGATCGTACGAATCCCCTTGAGGCTGAGGAGCATGTCACGAAGGCAGTCTTGGTTTTCGACGTTCTGTTGAATGAGATCGCCAACAAGACCGATGATTTCTGCTTGGTCCTTGTGCGACAGGATTCGTCGGCCGCTGCGGACGTCGGCTTCAACGATCTGCATCAGCTCCGAGCGCTGAGTCATGAGCGCAGCGGCGATGCCGCCAGGTAGATGTCGTTCTTTGTCTTCACTCATCGGTAGAGGTCATCCCTTCTTTGCTTGCGAATTTCCGCGAGGATCTCGTTGCCGACGTAACAGATTGCACGGATAGCACGAGAGTCAGTCGCTTTATCGTAGGGGGCTAACTCAGCACAAAGAGCACACAGATTGTGGATTTCTTTGTCTTCTTCAAATGAGGCGCGTGGGACAGGTGTAGTTGGCGCGGTTGAGTGGTGGCATATTATGCAGCTCATGGGACTCTTCTCCTATGTGCCTCGAGGATGGCACGTTTTTCCTCCTCGAGTTTTTTGGTGTCGATCTCGAAGTACTTTGCTAGTAGCTCCTCGGTACTAACCCGCGCTGGCCACAGTTCTTGGTTCAACCTACCTTTGGGCTGGCGGGATTCAGCAAGGGTGTAGTGTCCTTCGAGCCATTCGAGAAATTCTCCAATGAGCTGACTTTTTTCTGCGACGGCTTCGAGTTTTTCGTGTTCAGGGTAATCAGGCATCTTCGCCCTCTAGGTGAATGGGTTGTGTTGGAGCGATTTGAGTTGGAGCGGTAAGTCGCGATGATTTGACCTGGCTACGCGTGGCCTGTCGCACGGAAAAGAATCGGAGCGACTGGGGATGGCGTGGGAAGTCGCATTGACTCGATTTGATAGGAGTTAGGAAGACCCGGATCGTCGCACCGACTTGACGAGATCTGACACGCGTTGAGGCGGTCTGTCGCGTCGAGTTGAAGCGGTTCGAATGGACCAGTCGCGTTGGTCTGTATGGAAGCGGCGCGGAAAAAGCTGACCAGTCGCAGCGGTCCGGAATGAACATCAGCGGACAGTTCTGGGTGGAGCCGCGACTCAGATGCAGGAGCTATCAGTATCCACAGTTCACTCATGTCGTCGATGACACGGCTGTCGCACTGGCGGTTTCAGCAAGTCGCGGCGGCACCACCATGCACGACGGCATGAGCGGGAACTGGAACCTGAACATAAAGGGGATCGACCGGGAGGCTCGTGAGATTAGCGCGCTC
>SDBT01021389.1_pt1 | contig 10117 bp, 7 predicted proteins | sample 2277101 | NCBI WGS metagenome assembly SDBT01 (sample SAMN10404973, study PRJNA504765) | marine sediment metagenome | isolation source: marine sediment core GS10_PC15, 103 cmbsf | place: Arctic Ocean: Southern Knipovich Ridge | collected 2010
AAAAACAGAACCCATTGCCTGCAAAACAGCTTTGCTTGGGAAATTTTCAGAAGGAATAAGCTCAACACCATTTCTTATCCTTCCTAACTCATTTTTTATAGCATTAGTAACAGCAGAATCAGTCTTTTCAATATCTCCCATTAAGTCCATGATATCACCTTAAAATCTAAAAATATAATTTGTTTATATAGTTTTCTATACTCTGGCGTTAGTCAAATCCTACCCTACTCCGATTTTTGCTCACTTTATTCACAAAAATCTCGCTTTGAAATACTTTGCATTTCTAATCCCTCATCTTGCTTCGCAAGCTGAGACGTTCTGGCCATGCCATGTTTGCCTTTGGCAAAATGGCATACATGGCACAGACGGCTAGGATTTGACTAACGCTTATACTTTTATAACCTGTTTTTCAGTAATGACCATATCCATAGGAACATCCCATTCTCTATGGGATATTTCATTAACAATCTGGAAATCCATGCATAAACCTATTTTCAAAGCCTTTGTTCTTTTCAAAAACCTATCATAATATCCCTTTCCAAAACCAATCCTATATCCTTTTTTATCAAAAGCTATTCCAGGAACAAATACAATATCAATCTCATTTGGGTTAACTTCTTTAACCTCAACAGGCTCTAAAATTCTGTAAGCACCAGGAACCAATTCTGAAAAGTCTTTAATTCTGCATGAAATAATCTCAAACTCCTTTATCTTAGGAACAATAACATTTTTACTTTTATCTTCTAAAGCCTCTCTCACCATATCATAGGTATAAACCTCTTTACCAAAAGAAAGAAAGAACATAACTGTTTTTGCTTTTTTATACTCATCCAAACAAAATAGTTTTTCCTTTACAATATTGCCTTTTTCAATAACCTCTTTTTTTTCAAGCTTGTTTCTTTTTTTGAATACTAAATTCCTTATTTCATCCTTGTCCATAGTTATTTAAGAAGTAAATAATGGTATAAAAGATTATCTAATCTAGACTATATTTTCGACATTCCACTGCAGCCGGCCTTCAATAGCCTGCGCAACATTTGTTAAATGGTCCCCTATCTTCTCAAAATTCATAAGTAAATCAATAAAAGCTAATCCTGCTAAATTAGTGCAAATACCATTACTTAGTCTTTGTACATGTCTATTCCTAAATTCAATGACCATATTGTTTATTTTCTTTTCTTTTTGGAATATATTCTTTGCTAAATTTTTATCCAGGTTAGGCATTGCTTTAATAGCATCATCAATCATCTCTCTTACAACACCATCAATTTTTTTAACCTCTCCCTGAGCAATTTTGCTTAGTTTTATTCCATGGTCCATCTTTCTCTCAGCAATATTCGCTATGTTAACAGCGTGATCTGCTATTCTTTCTATATCATTAATGGAATGCAGTAAAGAAGGAACCATAAGGGCTTCCTTCTCACTCAGCTCTTTTTCAGTTATCTTAACTAAATAACCAGTAATAGCAGTCTGAAGCTCATCAACCATATCTTCTCTAGCCATTACCTTTTGTATCTCTTTTCTGTTGTTTTTATAGAAAGCATTCATAGCGGTTATAACCATTTCTTTTGAGAACTTTAGGGTTCTTAAAATCTCTTTTTTAGCAGCATCCATTGCAATTGATGGCGTATTTAATAAATTGTTAGCCAGATATTTAGGCCCTTTTTCAACTATTATCTCTTTACCAGGAACTATCTTTTTAATAAATTTGGCGTATAAAGGAACAAAACCAATAAACAATGCAACATTAACTACATTAAAAAGTGTATGGGCATTTGCTATCTGCCTCATTATGTTACCTGATGAATGTACTATGACATACCTGTAAATTGGCAGCAGAATTACTGTAATTATTGTGCCTGTTATATTAAAAACTATATGTGAAACAGCAGCTCTTTTAGCAGATATATTTGTTCCTATGCTTGCCAGAAGAGCTGTTACACATGTTCCAATATTTGCCCCAAGTACAATAGGTATTGCACCATTTATATCTAATAACCCCACTCCTGCAAGAGTTAATATAATGCCTGTTGTTACAGAAGAGCTCTGCACAATGGCAGTTGCAATTGCACCTACTAATATTCCTAAAAAGGGATTATAGCTAAATTTAGTAAAAGAACTGCGTATAACCTCACTTTGCCCTAATGGCTTTACACCAGAAGACATAATACTCAGTCCTAAGAAAAGAATACCAAAACCTAAAATTGCTTCTCCTAATTGTTTAGTTCTTTTCTTTTTTCCAAACAGATACATTGCTGCCCCAACACCAACAATAGGCAGAGCATAGTTTGTTAATTTAAAAGCAATTAGTTGGGCAGTAACGGTTGTCCCAATCTCTGCTCCAAATATAATTGGAATTGCTTGAGTTAAAGTCATTAATCCAGCATTAACAAAACCAACAATCATAACAGTTGTTGCTGAAGAACTTTGTATAATCGAAGTAACAAATGTTCCTAAACCAAGGCCTAAAAACCTGTTATTAGTAAGATGGCCAATTATATCTTTCATCTTCTGGCCTGCTATCTTCTTCAGGCCATCTCCCATTATCCTGATGCCAAATATAAAAAGGCCTAGGCCGCCAACAATGCTAAAAATTAATGTAGTTAAATTAAAGTCCCCCATAGAATCAACATAGTTAATAGATTATTTATAAAATTTTCTTATCTGTAATAGGGATGAACAAATAGTTACCTAATCAACCCCTCAACTCCTTCATATGCTCAATCCTTTTCTGAACAAGTTCTTTAGTTCCAATATCCTCTCTATGAAATATAGGCCCTTGTGCAGAGCAAACACCATCTTCTGCTATTACCTGAGCATTCTCAAGAGTAGAAGCAATGCCAACAAAAGCTACTGCCCTTGATTTAGACATATACAATCCATCCTCTTTCCTATCAACACTTGCATAATATAACTTCACATTACTAGGAACTTCTCCTAAAGCTATCTTCTTTCCGGCTACAGGCTCTGTTGGATAACCTTCTGGAACAGCATATTTGCAGACAGTTGCCATAGGCTCAAAATCAGGCCTTATCTTATGCAATGTTCCATCAATTATAGCTTTGCAGACAGCAACAAAATCATTCTTCATTATTGGCAATACATTCATTGCTTCTGGGTCCCCAAGACGAGCATTATACTCAATGAGTTTAACACCATCTTTAGTGCATATAAAGCCACCATACATAGCTCCTTTATACAACTCACCACACTCCTTAAATATAGATTCTCTAAATTTATCAGTAATAATATGTGCTTCCTTAAGATCCTCTTGAGTCATAAAAGGTAACAACTCACCAGAGCTATAAGAACCCATACCACCGGTATTAGGCCCTTTATCATCAACAAATGCTCTCTTGTGATCCTGCACAGGTGGAAAATCAAATAAACTTTTTCCATCAGTTAATGACTGTAATGAAAATTCCTCTCCTTCTAATTTCTCTTCCACAACAACTGCATTATGCTCTTTTAAAACATCTTCGCAATACTTGTAAGCTTCTTCCTTTGTCTGGAAATGATCGCCCTGAACCTTAACTCCTTTGCCACCTGTTAAACCATCTGGTTTTATAACAATAGAATCAAGCTCTTCGATAAATTCCATAACTCCTTCAATACTTTCAAAAACCTTAAACTTGGGCTGGCCGGGAATATTGTATTTAACAGCAAGCATTCTTGTAAATGATTTTGATGTTTCTAATCTTGCAAGTTCTTTCTTAGGTCCTACAGAATGGATTCCAACTGCTTCTAAAGCATCAACAACCCCTCTGCTTAATGGGTCCTCTGGACCAATAACAGCAAACTCTGCCCCTATAGACTTAGCAAAGTTCTCTATCTCTGTTAGATCACCATAACTGCCAATCTGCACCTGCTCAGATAATCTAGCAATACCTGGATTATTAGCCTTCATATAAGAAAACAGTTTAGGTTTTTGCGGAGAATTTACAAGTGCTTCAGCAATTGCATGCTCCCGAGCACCTGAACCAATCAATAAGATATTCATATTAAATCACCTACAGAGAAAAGAAAGGACTAATGTTTATATATTTTTTGAAAATGTTATTAAAAAGAACTCAAGCTTTTCTGAACACCCTTACCAGTCCAGCAATAAGTGCATAATTTATCTTTTGAAATTCCTATTGCCTCAACCATGTCATCAAGCAGCATATATTGCAATGAATCAACCCCTAAATCCCTGGCAATCCAATCAATCATCTTCTTATACTTTTCAGAATTGGTATCTAAATATTCAGAAACATCCTCAATATCTCTCCCTTCTATAGCTCTTATTGCACGACGTGCAGCTAATTCATTAATGCTTCTTGTAGATAGGTTGTATATGCATGGAAACATCAAAGGCGGGCAGGCAGGCCGTACATGGACCTCTTTAGCACCAGCATCCTTTAACTTAACAATTGTAAAATTCTTAAGCTGCGTACCTCTCACTATAGAATCGTCACATAAGATTATTCTGTTTCCTTTGATTATATCTTCATTTGCTATTAATTTCATCAGAGCAACCCTGTCTCTTACTTCTTGTGTAGGGGGAGTATAACTTCTTCCATATCCTGGGGTATACTTAAACAAAACCCTCCGGAATGGTTTTCCAGATTCCATAGCATACCCAATAGCATGAGCTGTTCCTGAATCAGGCACCCCGGCAACAACATCTATTTCCACATTATCCCTTTTCGCTAAGAACCTTCCACAATCCTCCCTTACCTTCTCTACATTAATACCTTCATAGGTTGACGCAGGAAATCCTGTATATATCCATAAGAAAGCACAGATCTTATTAGGATGGTTGCCCTCCTTTTTGACATCAATTCCTTTCTTGCTGATAAAAATAATTCCACCTGGCTTAATAAAATTTTTTATCTTAAAACCAAGATTAGGGAATGAGCATGTTTCGCTTGCAACTGCAACCCCATCATCTTTCACTCCGATTACCAAAGGAGTTACACCGTTCCTGTCTCTTGCACAATATACTCCTTCCTTTGTCAATAATAGTAATGACACAGAACCATTAATACTATTATGCATCTTTTCAATCCCATCTATAATGGAATCTCCCTGGTTTATCATTGATGCAATAAGCTCTGTAGTGTTAATCTCCCCATGAGATATCTCGCTGAATGTTATCCCTTTCTTTATCAATACCTGTGTCAGCTTCTTCTTGTTTGTTATCAATCCAGCACAGCATATAGCAAATGTTCCAAACCTGCTCTCAAAACTTAACGGCTGGGGGTATTTGTCAGAGATTATCCCAATACCCATGTTACTCTTTATATTCTCGCTGGCATCATAGAATTTTGACTTGAACTGCGAATTAGAGATATCATGGATCTTCCTCCTTGGGACTCCCTTCTCATCTATATAGGCAATACCCCCATATTCTGTGCCTAAATGACTATGATAATCAGTTCCATAGTACAAACTAGAAATACAATTTTTATTGCTTACAATACCAAAAATACCACTCATCGTCCCCCAATAAACCAAAAAAGGAGGTTATATTTAAATATTATTAAACTATAGAAGTAGTAAAATAGTTGATAATATACATTAATTTTTCATAGAAAGATTTATATAATCCCCAAAAATTATATCTTGTATGGGTGGTGAAATTCATGATGAATGCGGTATTGCTGCTGTCTCATTAAGCAAAAAGCAGAACAGCAAAGCCATGTTCTATCTCTATAGGCTCCTTCTTAACCTTCAGAACAGAGGCCAATTATCTGCTGGCGTAACTACATATAATGAAAAAAGGACCCAGCTTATTGATACATTCCGGAGGATAGGCACTGTTAATGAAGTCTTCATGACAAGAAAAGTACAAAAAAGCATGGAGATATTCAGGAGATATGCAGGCAATAAAGGCATAGGCCATGTACGCTACGCAACTTCAGGGGCAGATGACATTGCCTATACACAACCATTTGAGCGCAAACATGGTAGAATGTGGAAATGGTTCAGCTTTTGCTTTAACGGCAACTTGGTAAACCTAAGCCAGCTGAAAAAACCCTTAGTTGAAAAAACAGAATATCACTTTACACTGAATAACGATACAGAAATAATCATGCACTACCTGGCAAGGGAATTAAAAGGTTATAAAAAACCTTTATTAGTGAATATGTTTCATAATCTCAGCAGGAGATTTGACGGAGCCTATAATATCGCTTATATAAATGCCTATGGTGATCTGGCTGTCTGCAGGGATCCTCTTGGTTTCAGGCCATTATGTTATGCAATTAAGGACGGAAACTTATTTGCAGCTTCTGAAAGTAATGCCTTATCCAATATTGGCCTGCATAACTTTAAATCATTAGAGCCTGGAAAACTGATTACAGTACACAACGGAAGCATTAAAATCAAAAGATTCGCTAAATCAAAGAGGAAAGCACATTGCATGTTCGAATGGGTGTATTTCTCAAATGTGGGCTCTGTATTGGATGGAAGGTCAGTTTATATAACAAGAACAAGGCTAGGTAAGGAATTAGCAAAGCTAGAAAGGGAAAAGATAACCAAAGAGCATATAGTTGTACCTGTTCCTGATACTGCAAAAGCAGCAGGAGATTCTTATGCTTATGAACTAGGCTTGCCTTCAATGGAAGGGTTGATAAGAAACAGGTTTGTAGGAAGAACATTTATTGAGGGTAGTAAAAGAGAAGATAAAGTAAGTAATAAATATACTGTAATAAAAGAAATATTAAAAGGAAAAAAGGTTCTATTAGTAGATGACAGCATTGTAAGAGGGACAACCTCAAAACAGATTGTTAAATTCCTAAAAGGTATTGGGGGGGCAAAAGAAGTCCACATAAGAGTCACGTGCCCGCCAATCAAAGCACCATGTTTCTACGGCATAGATATGTCAACAGTAGGTGAACTACTAGCCCCAAAATACGAGAAAAAAATAGACCCAGAAAAAATTATTGGAATCGAAGATTCCAAAAATCCCTCTGGGATTTCTGAAAAATTATGTCAAAAAATAGCAAAAGACATGGGTGCAGACTCTTTAATCTACCAGACAATACATGGCTTAGTAAGAAGTATTGGATTACCAAAGAATGATTTATGCCTAGGCTGCTTAACAGGAAGATATCCTACACCATGCGGAAGAACAACTTATCTTAAAGCATTAAAAGATTTCAAAGCAGGAAAAAAAGTTAAAAGAAGTTATGAGTGTTAAGAGATTTATGAAATTTAAATAGTTATATTCTATTTTCATATATATTAAGGGGGATTTATAATGGGACTAACAAAAGAACAAAGGTGGGAGAGAGATAAAATAGAGAGAAGAAGATTAAAAGGTAGACAAAGAAGTTTAAAAAATAGATATTTTAAAATTATGAATACCGAAGGGATTGAAACTGCCTTAAGTTTAAAGGATGAATTTATAGATAACTTAAAACAGGAATCAAAATTAGAATATTCTAATTTAGACTCAGATTATTATCCAATATTTTTTGATAATGTTTTTAGAGCATTAGGATTTAAGATATATAGTGGAAAGGCACCCACTGTTTCAGGTACCCAACCAGACTCCCCATTTCATTTTGCGATAGACCATAAAAGATTGATTAATATAGAATCTTATACTAAAAATAATTTCGCTCAAATTGCAGATCTACAACCACTCTCTTCCAAACCAATAATGGGAGTCAGTTTTAACACTTCATGTCAAATTTATGGAAAAAAGAAGAATGATTGGATTGATGGATGGGAAGAAAAAGATATCGCCATTTCTACATCATTAGGTATTGGAAGATTAAATTTAGTGGATTCTAAAATTTTACTTGAAGGTATAAAAGCTGATCCAAAAAGCAATGGGAAAAAATTATTACAAATCTCTAAGAAAATAGGACTTTCAGATTTTTTGAATTTATCGATTGATAATATTCCAATTTATGGCGCTTTTAAAACTGTAGAAACCAGAAAAATTTTTCAGGAATTAAATGTTAAAAAAATGTTTAATGACTTAAATAAAAAAGGGTTTGATTTTAGTGATGGAACAATGTCAAATGTTTCTTTTAAAAGAGGATTAAAAAATCCAGTTTCAATTATAAAAGAACTAAAAAAATTGGATTATATGAGGGGGAAAAATAGACTGGTGTCTTCTCCTCTTGGGGATATTTATACTTCTCAGAATATACTAAGAAAAACTCAGGAAGCTCCTCTTTCAAAAGCAACTAAATGTTCATATTTAATCAAAGAAAAAAAAGAATTCAGTCAATTGGTAACGAAGATAAGTGAGATACATAAACACACATCAGAAATACCAGAAATGAGTGAAAGAATAAAATTAATTGAAAAAAATACTGAAGAGGCTAAGAGGAAATTAAACAAATTATTAAAATTTTCAAAAACCGATCCTGACCAAATCGCAGACATTCTTCAGGAATTAATAAAGAGTGATAAGCTAAGAAATAATGAAAAAAATACATTTAAGATATGGTTGGATAGATATTCCAAATTTACAGATACTATCGAAAAAACAAAATTTTGGATTGGTATTTTACCTCAGATTTTTAGATTTGGAGCGAGGGCTTCAATTTTGATAACATTAATATTTAATTATATACATCAATGGTGAAAGAAAAGTAGAAGAAAAAAGGATGATATTTAAGCTGAATATAAAATTAATACTCAGATTATCAAATATATTCTATAGTACTCGGCGGCTTTGGAGTTATATCATACACTACCTTAATCACACCAGGAACCTCTGTTGTTATTCTATTAACAATTTTCTTCAAAATATCATAAGGAATTTCAGTTACCTCAGCAGTTCTTGCATCCTTGCTTTCAATGCATCTCACTGCAATTATATCTCCGTAGTTTCTCCCTTGAGCATTCTCGTCCCCTTTCATTGTAGCCTTATCCTTGAACAACACAGCTAGACACTGAAATGGCTTCAGAGGCATAATCTCCTCTTCTACTATATTGTTTGCCTTCCTTACAATCTCTACTCTTTCCTTGGTAACTTCTCCAATAACTCTTCCAACTAATCCTGGCCCTAAGAATGGCATTGTGTTAAACCTTGTTTCTGGCATGCCAAGCTCTTTTCCTACTTCTCTAACTTCCCATTTAACTAAATCAATTAGTGGCTCTATTGTTTTAAAACCATATTCCTTCTCAGGGTCAATCCCTATTTGTGATAGAATATTATGTTGTGTTTTTATTCCAGCTTTTGTCTCTTCAACATCTGGCTTTATTGTCCCCTGCAACAAACATTTTGCACTACTTTCTCTTACAATCTCTCCTAAAACCTTGTAAAAAGTATCTCTAAAGAGCTTCCTTTTCTTTTCTCCATCTTCTTCTCCTTTTAGAGCTTCAAAAAACCTATCAGAAACATCTTTAACTTCGACCTTTATTCCGATTTTTTCAAAACTACTTTGAATTGTCTCAGGCTCGTTCTCTCTCATCACTCCGGTATTCAGGAAAATATTTTTAACTTTAGAACCAAGAGCTTTATGTGCCAATATAGCCACAACAGAGCTATCTACACCGCCAGATAAAGCATTAACCGCTATTTCATCCCCTACTTTTTCTTTTATTTCTTTAATTTTTTCTTCTATAAATTTTTTTACATCCATTTAAAACACCTCCTAAACAGAAAATCCTAAGTACAAATCCATTCCAACTTATCCTCTTCTATTGCTTTCTTTATTTCCATAGCAATCCTTTCACCATAAGATATTGATTCACCATGTAAATATCCGGAATACGGCGTAAATAATGTTCCTGGACTACCTGGAATTCTCATAGAAACATCAAATATAACTAACTCTTCCTTGCCTTCTTCAGCAGCAACTGCTCCCTGTAAAGCAAAAGGCCCAATAATTCCAGGAGGATGCTGTTTTTTGCACGTTGCAACAAACTGCTCACCAATTGCGAATATCTTTTCTAAAATACTCTCTTTTGTTGTTACAGCAATATGCCCTGTTTCAATTAACTTAGGCTTCAAATATTTCAGAACATCTAATTGAATGTCGGCTGGCAACCTTAACAAACCATCTAAATTAGTCTGCCTTCTTGTGTCAGTACCCATCAATTCTAATTCCTCAGTTAATGGTGAATAGAAATAATTAAAGTTAACCTGCGCACCAACAATATATTC
>SDBT01021390.1_pt1 | contig 10116 bp, 9 predicted proteins | sample 2277101 | NCBI WGS metagenome assembly SDBT01 (sample SAMN10404973, study PRJNA504765) | marine sediment metagenome | isolation source: marine sediment core GS10_PC15, 103 cmbsf | place: Arctic Ocean: Southern Knipovich Ridge | collected 2010
AACATTATCAAATATCTGTGCCGGATGTCAAATTCTGGATGTAAGAAACAACAAAAAGATGGGTTTGAGGTAGGGATTTGCCCTAAAAATATAATAACAATCCAAGGCAAAATGTGTTGATTTCGTTTCTCAACCTCGCAAATTTTGGCCTTCAGTTTTTCCAGGTCAAAGGCAGAAATCTTCAATTTTGGAGAATACTGGAAACGCAATTTTTATCTTTGTCTTCCTGAGGCTTCACGAAGAGCCTTGAGAAATCCTGGATGAACTTGATAACCCAGTTTTTGTGCTTTGTAGACATCTTCCCAGGCTTTGTCGTGTTCTCCCTTAAAGTAATGAGTAATGGCATGATTGTTGTAGACCCCAACATGCTTCGGGTTTATCTCTATGGCTTTAATATAATCAGAAATGGCCTTGTCAAGCTGGCCTTTTGCATAATAGGCATTCCCCAGATTGTAGTAGACAGAAGCAAGCATCGGGTTTAACTCGATGGCCTTGTTGAAATCAGAGATGGCTTTGAATCGATGTCAAGCACATCGTCATGGTTTTGGGGTCCGGCTTGTACATCGTATTACAGCCAGTTTCCATGGAAAAGGCTGCGCCGTCCGATCTATCCTATGGATTTCGAGACGGAGTGTACTCTGGACAGGTTTAGCGGAAGCGTTTCCTCCAGTAATTGGATAACAGCTCCGAGCAGAACACCAGCACGATAACAATGCTGATCATCGCCATCGTCTGCTGATACTCTAAAAGCTGCGTCGTTGAGCGAATATAAAGACCAATACCACCCGCCCCGACGAATCCGAGGATCGTTGAAGCTCTGAAAATCGAGTCCCAATTGTAAATGATGATACCGATCCAAGCGGGTTTGACCTGGGGAAGGATTCCATAAACGAACGTTTTGACTTCGTTTGCTCCAGTGGCCCTGATCGCCTCCACGATCTCCATGTCGATGGCTTCAACCTGCTCGGACATCAGTTTGCCAGCGAATCCGATTGTTCCAAATAAAAGAGCGATTGTGCCTGCTATGGGGCCGAAGCCTAGAATGACGACCAGTATCATTGCCCATATGATCTCCGGGATTGCACGCGCGAACGCGATAAAGCCACGCGCCAAGGGATAAAGAATCAACTTGTTAGGCGTAACGTTCCACGCTGCAAACCAGGCAAGCGGTGCTGAAATAAGTCCGCCGAAGAAAGTGGAGAGCATGGACATCTCGAACGTCTCGAGAATAGCGTAAAGGATATTGCTTTGGGCCACATATGCCATATCCGGCGGTAGCAGCCTTTCGGTCAAAAACTTGCCGAGACGCCCCAGCATTCCAATGAGCCTGGATATCGGAATATTCAAATAGTGAATGGTCCACAAGGCAAGAACCAGGCACAGCAACAGGCACGCAAATTTCACGATTCGCGTTACCCGACGACGGGTCAAATAGCCTTCGCGAGCTTTGTAAATGTTGTTATCCATATGCGTCATCCCACTCGATCCCACCAGCATCTCTAAATCTAAATCAGTCGTTCCCGGACACGATTGGAAAGGTACTCGCCAAGGAGCACCATAATCACGACGCCAAGTACAACAGTTCCAGCCCGGTCGTAGGCCAGTTGCATGATACATTCCTCGAAAATAAACCCAATACCTCCAGCTCCGACCATGCCCAGAATCGCGGCGCGCCTTAGATTTATTTCCGCTTGAAAAATTAGATTCCCGACGAATATATGAAAGACTTGCGGAATAACCCCATAAATAATGACAGAGATCCGGTTGGCACCGGTGGCCCTGATTGCCTCTATCGAACCCTCGTCGATATTTTCCACAGCTTCGGCCGTGGTCTTTGACAGAAATCCGACAGAACGGCACGCAAGGGCGAGCATTCCTGGAAACGCTCCAAGTCCCAAGGCAGATACGAAAATCAACGCAAAGATCAACTCATGGATCGAGCGTGATAGTACCATGATTGAGCGACCAAGTACGAATGTAACGGGGTAAAAGGGTGTTATGTTTTGCGCCGACAGGTAGGCAACCGGCAATGCAAGGAATACAGCTATGAGCGTACCCCAGAAAGCCATTAGTAATGTATCGAAAAGCGGACCCAGAATGTGAGGAAAATAGGCGAGATCGGGCACGAACCAGGCGGCGGTCTCGATCATCTCCTCCAATCCACCCGAGCGGGACCAATCGGCCCCATATAAAAAGACGTGGGTGGTCCCCGCCGTTATTATGCATGCCACGGCAAGGTAGATGGCAAGGCGTTTCAGCACTTTGCCCCCAGGCCGCAACGGATTTCCGGTTTTCAAAGCGATCGGGGTGTCATTGGGGATACTTCCAATCATCCAATTCAAGCTCTTTTGCTTCCAATACCTAATTATAGATTTTATAAAGAAAATCATCGGTGACCATCGCGGTGTCGGCATCGCAGATTTTCACTCCCTTTCGAAGGCCTATGATCCGACTCGAGAATCTCTTTGCGATGTGCAGATCGTGGACACTAACGAGGATTGGTATTTGCCGTTCACTGGCAATCGAAGTCATGAGTTCCATGACTTCGATTGAAATTTTTGGATCTAGACTCGATACCGGCTCGTCCGCAAGAAAAATCTTAGGATTCTGCATCAGCGCTCGGGCAATGCCGACGCGCTGACGCTGACCGCCACTTAATTGGTCCGCACGCTTCATAATATGGTCGATAATTCCAACACGATTACAGACCTCCAATGCTCGGTCGATATCTTCGCTGTGGAATGCGCGTATAATACAGCGCCATGTACTCGTAAAACCGAGACAACCAGACAGAACGTTCTCGAGAACGGTCAACCTCTCCACAAGATTAAACTCCTGGAATATCATTCCCATGTCCTGCCTGATGGCTTGCAGCTTCTTACCATTCAGACGGGTAACGTCCACTCCGTTCAAAGTAACGCTGCCTTCATCCGGTTCCACCAGCCTGTTTATGCAGCGAAGAAGCGTCGATTTGCCGGAACCGCTCAACCCAAGCACCGCAACAATTTCCTGGGCATTGACCGATATGTCGACACCCTTGAGGGCGATCTCGCCGGTATCGTAAGTCTTCTTGATTCCATGAACGTCTAATAGTGCCATTTATCATAACTCCATATCTGGGGCAACCCTACTTCGCCGGAGGCAATCCTTCGCGCTCACACTTCAAACAACCCGTACTCCCGGGCACCCGGTCGGCGGTGGTACAACTAACCGGTAGTGGCGCTAGCCCCTCAACATGAAGCACAGAGCAAGTCCTCGTCGAATCGGTCCTCGTGTCATCCTTACTCAGGACAGGCTCTTTACAGGATAAACTATTCAAACCAGGCCAGAGAATGGTACTAAGGTTCGAACTTCCCAATGTGTTGCTACAGTGTTCGGTATCAATCCATTCCTCTCAACAGAGGAATCTTGCGTTACTTTTTCTTCAGCTTTTTTTTCACTTCAAGGATAGCGCGCAACGGATCGTAGTGAGCGTCGATCGCTGGATTGAAGCCTACAACCCCCAGTGCTTTCAGTTGGGCCTGTACTTCAGGTATGTCCCCTAAGCTTAAGAATGCGTCCGTAAGTCGCTTCATTAATTCCGGGTCCATAGTTTTTTTGTTTACCGCAATGGTATCGACTGGAATTTCTGGTGAAATCCAGAGGTAGTTGAAATCCTCCTTTTTAATATTCCCGTCGCCAATCATGATGGCAACCATTGAAAGAGAGACGAATGCGGCATCCGCCTTTCCCCTGTCGACCGCTCTTGCGCTGGCAGTATGAGAGCCCGAATAAAAAATCCTCCCGAAATACTCTTCGAGCGTTTTGCCGCCAATTTGGTCGGCGAAGAGGGCCCGCGGGAGAGCATTGCCGGAAGTGCTTCCCGGATCGACTAAAGCGAGTACACTATTTTTCAAGGAGTCAATCGTCTCGAACTTGCTTCCCTTTTTCGTGATGAGGGCACCCAGGTAACAAGCGCATGGTTTGTCCATGAACATATCTGCTGGAAGGGCCATGCTTGCGATTGGTTGGATTGCTCCTTTCGACTTCTCATGAGCTATGATGTAGATCTTCGGTCCAAGAGTTCCCACGTGGACAAAGCCACTCAGCATCGCCTCGACCACCGAAGCATAGGAGGTCGTTGCATAGAAATCCATATTCACTCCGGCCTTTTCGCTTACTAATTCAAGAACCTTTTCCCATTTTTCGGCGAGAACGGACATCTCCTCCGTTCGGATGACAGCGAATGTGAGATTTTCCTTTTCGGCGGCGACCACAGCCTGTTGCATGAACGTCCCGACAAGAATCGTGATTACAATGCAGGTCCTAATTATGAGATGTTTCATAGCGTCTTCCTCCTTGTTTTTGGTTTGTATCGTTTATACATATCGAACTGTTCGCAGGGCACGAACCGCCCGCCGTCCCGAGGACGTAAGTCGTATTTCCGGGATTGTCCGCTTCAGTCTTGTTGTCCAGTCCGTAATCATAAACCGAAACCGCCTCCTGCGATCCCGACATTAGCTGAAAGAGCACAAATGGAGAAGCGATGGATTTGGTGAAAAACCAATGCACATGATCCCCCAACACATGCTTCACACCGAAGGTGATGCCGTGATGCCGCAGGGAAATACATGACAAAAAGAGGTTTGTCAAGGGAAATATCTGACTACACCTTGAATGCTGCAGTAAAATATGTATAAATAGTGTTTGAACTATAATCTCTAATAGTTTGAATATACGGGATAATATCGCAACAAGAGTGGCCCAAATGTAACCGCCCCTGTTGGTGTGTTTCAAACAAAAATCCCATTCTTCATTCAACGCCTGGCGCCAATACTTGTCCTGGTGCAACCGAATTCCTAAGCCAAAGTTGATTTTAAATTCCGTTCTGCGTTCAAACAAGGCTCAATTACCCTTTCACCGATGGAGGCGGCATTGCCGCTGCCTTGAAAAGTCCCATTGACTTATCCAGATGAGTATCACTTGAGGCTGTTATAACAGTAATTATCCCGGCTTGGCGGATAAAAGAAAAGCACACCCCTCACAGTATTCTATCAAAGAAAAAAATGATAAAAATTTGAAGGTGTCCCTAGCTTGCCGTCACCAGTAAAGTCAGAAAATAAGCCGGTGCCAGACAGAAGATTACCGAAAAAACACGGTAATATTTTTCTGCTAGGTGGTTTTAAAGCAGACAAACCCAACGATGCACCAAAAGCAGGATTCCAACCTGCAGGGGTGTCAGTCCAATGTGGCCATAATAGCTGGGGAGAACGGTGTATTAGGCGACATCTCCGAGAATAGATAAGGAAGTTGCAGCGGTGCAATCGCAATTATAGGTATATAGGGAGCTGTCATTTATTTATGTTCGTAAACGATCTCTCCTCCGATAATGGTTTTTTCGACAGTAATGTTTCTGATTTCCCACGGATCAATCTCAAGCGGGTTGTCGGATAAAACAACCATGTCCGCCAGTTTGCCCAACTCGATCGATCCCTTGATATCTTCTTCAAAGGAGGCGTAAGCACCATTGATAGTATAGACCCGCAAGGCTTCCATTGGGGATAATTTTTCTTTGGGCCCGATGTCCACTCCACTGCGGGTTTTTCTGTGTACCGCACACCACATGCCCCAAAGAGGATTGGAGGGCCACACCGGGTTGTTGGGTGTGCACACCGGACAGTCTGAATGGGCACAAGAAATAATACCCATATTAATTGCGGTCTTGGCAGGGACCATTCGACTGGCGCGTTCTTCCCCGATAAAATCATTGATGTGCTGGTCGCCCCAGTACCAAGGGTGGAAGAGGTAAAAGTCGGCGATGATATCCAGCCGATTCATCCTCACAAGATCTGCTTGAGTCGGGCAGAGACAATGCTCAATGCGGTGCCGGGGATCAGGCCTCGGATACTTTTCCATTGCCTGTTCAATAGCATTTACAGCCATGGTAATCGTGTAATCTCCCTGGGCATGTATAGCAACCTGATACCCGAGCCGATGGGATTCTGTTACGATCTCATTTATTTGTTCCTGAGTGTATCGCAATCCCTCCATCCCCTTTGTATCTTTCGATATGTATGGTTCGTTGAATGCGCAGGTGTAACACTGAATGGAACCATCCATAATAATTTTGACGCCTCCCAATCGAAGCATATCATTGCCATATCCGGTGCGCAGTCCCAGATCGTTGGCCCGGTAAAACTCTTCATAGATCATTAGATAGGTTCTGATCTTTAAGTTGCCTTCTGCCACAGCCTCCTGATAGGCCCTGAACGATTCGGGTGTATCAGGTGCTCCTGCCTCACCGGTGGATGTGACGCCAGTTTTCACATATTCCTCACTCATCCTGGTAAGTCCTGCTTTCAAATCTTTCAGTGTTGGTTGTGGGACCAATGATTCCATGATGGGGACATCCCGCAAGATCCCTGTGGGTTCGCCAGTTACCGGATCCTTGTCAATGACACCTCCTTCCGGGTTCGTCGTGTCTTTCGTTATACCGGCCAGTTCAAGGGCTCTACTATTGACAACATGAGCGTGATATCCGCGTATTATGATAATCAGTGGGTTGTCTGGGGCTACGGCATCCAACTCTTCCCTGGTGGGCCATCTTTTTTCCTTCATTCTTTCGGGAACATAATTTCTCCCGCCTATCCAGTCGCCTTTTAATGTTTCTTTGACTCTTTCTCTGATGCGTTTCTGCAAATCAACAATCGACGGATTTAACTCTGCTGCCACATCGATCAGATCTAAACTGAAAAAGAATGCACCCGTGGAAACGGGATGGGTATGAGCATCTATGAATCCGGGAACCAGAGTTTTACCTGCCAAATTAATGACCTTGGTATCTTCTCCAATCAAAGGAGTTACATCATCGTTGATCCCCACCCGCACGAATTTGCCATTTAGTACCGCAACAGCTTCGGCATTTGTATCGTGCGCGTCAACAGTAATAATTTTTCCATTTTTAATCACTAAGTCTGCCGGTATTCCATTCATTTAAATTTTTCCTCCTTGTATGTTTTCAAATGGTCGTAGACAAATCAGGCATGAAATTAAAAGAGGGTTTCATCTCCCATATATGACTTTCCATCAGGGATAGGGGGCATAAGTTTATAAGTTACTATTTTTCAATAAGAGAATAATTATTCCGCTTAACCAATTCTTTGCCTCGCTTTACTGATAAACTTACCGCCGGTTGAGATATCTTTAGTTTTTGCCCCAATCATGTTTGACTAATCCCAAATCACTCGTTGCTCAAAAAGACAATAAGTTGCAAGCCTGAACGGTTTTATTATCCTTTCCTGAAGCCAATACATAGTACACACAGAGCATCTATTCTCAATTTTTCCAGCATATTTAAATCTTAACATAAAGTCTCTTTATTGCAACTTATAAACTTATGTACGTCCCCTAATTTAAATTCACCTTTTCAATTTTCTGATAAATGCCTCGCCTTGTTCCATCAAATCTCCATGATCCACAGGTGCGGTAAGGTTATCAATCAACTCTTTAGTATAACGCCTCAAGACATCGTCAGCTCGCTGACAACCCTTTTCCTGCCACTCTTCAAGAGTCAACTGAGGGAAAATATCGCTTTGATAGTAAGCTTGACGGAAGCGTTTAAGCGTTAGGTCAGAGGTTAGGAAGTTTCCTCCAGGGCCTGCTTCAGCAATTTCATCCAATGCAACTAAATTGTAATCATATGAAAATCCTTTGGCAAAAATGCGAGCCTGCTCTATGACTTCATTGGCATAAACAGCAGCAGCCGGGGAAAAGACTTTGTAACCCAGGATGGACCCTACAAACGCTGCCAATCCCGTCTTACCCATACAACTCATCAATTGGCTCATCCACTGATGCCCTGAATTAATAATGTCTGCACCCCATCCCATACCACTTCCCGAACTTCCGTAATGAGGCAAATGATAATATTCCATCATTTCTGCACAGACCTGATTTACCAAATGACAGTTCGGGTCGGCAAATACACCCAGTCCTTTCATGTCCAAAAAGGAAAGCGAATATCCGAGTATTACAGGTGTACCCTCTCTAATCAACTGGCTAAGTGTCAACCCGGCGAGAAGCTGAGCATTAAGGAGACATAATGACTCGGCAGCCGTAATCGGTGCCGTTGCACCAGCAATAGCGCCGGAACTATAAATAAAAGGTAAACCCCGCTCGATAGTGACCATCATCTTATCCACAGTTCCGCGATTAATCACTAGTGGCGCGATGGGATTAAAAAAGGGGATTATGAAGGGCTTTGATGACAGATCACCATAGAGACCCTCCATAAGCTCGATTACCGATAGAAAGGCATTCTCATCGGAAACGAGAACCACCAGGGGTTTAATAGTATTGGATGTCATTTCCAAGATCGAATAGACGTCCAGAACGTTTACGGGGACGTCCTGTAGGATGCCAATGGTGCTAATGGCGTCATAGCTGGGTAGCTTCCCCCCAAGACGAACCGTTAATGCCATATGTTCCCGGGTAAAGGGGACAACATTATCGTTTTCTGGATCTTGGTAGTAGAGGTCAGTCACCCCAATACCAAAGCGGGTATCACCTGGCAGTAGAAAAGCGAGGTCACCTTTGCGATTATAAATTTCAATTAAGGAAGGTGCCATTTTTAAAGCCCCGTGGACTACTTCAGGGGGGATACGCACTATGTCATCACTCACCGCATTCGAACCTATGTTCTTGGAAAAAATCCTTCTGGCCTCCTCCGATTCTACCCGCACTCCGACAGAAGATAAAATCTTCAATGAATCAGAATGAATTTTCTCCTTTTGTGCGTCATTTAAGACGATGAGGGTGGATCGTATAATATTTGTGGTTTCCATAGCTCCTCGTTTAAAATATCTGATCAAAGGTATGATCATGTATAATAATGCTACATTTCATGACTTATGTTTCAATCGCTATTAAACCATTAAAATAGCAGCTTTCGAAAAGAAATCAAGCATTTTTCGGCCCTCAATTTTTTCACCTTCAAGGCAGAGCAAGCATTGCCAATTAACGCTGCAAATCAGCCGCAGCATATAGCTGTTGGCTGCAAGAGCAATGTTAGGCCGCTCGACCTTTTTCTCCTTTCCAGGGCCTGAGACGAGGTATCCACCGTGGAACATTAGCTTTGTAATCTAAGAACTCTTTCCCGAATCGTTTCTCCAATTCAGATTCTTCGAACAGTATGAAGTAGATATTAACCATTACGAAAAAAACTACCGCCCAAATTAGTATTGGTAACGATGCCAAAAGAAAGGACTCTCCGACAATGATAAAAAGAACTGCTGATATCATCGGGTTTCTGCAATACCTATATGGACCCTCAATAACCATTTTTTGTGTCGGATCCCAGGGGGCCAAAGTTCCTTTGCCAATTGTAGCAAACAACTTATTTGTCACAATAAATATATAGAGGCCAATGATAACAAGGAGGAAACCTATCGCAATTCTATAGGGGAAAAAGGTTTTCTTTTCGATTAATGGAAACAGGTGCTCAATATTTCCCACATACAATAAAAAGGGTAATAATACAGCCACAATAAACGGCAGTGAAAGAACTGCTTTTAGATGGCGCATCATTTTTTTTCGGTCAAACAATTAGTTATTAAATAAAACTTTCATTTTAATAGAACTTAGATAAACTGTTCAGGGTATAGATTTAGAATCTAAATCTTGCAAATTTTGGGCTTCAAATTTTCCAGGTCGAAGGCAGGAATTGATCAGCGCCGATAAAAATCGGCAAAATGGCAATACACTGTTATTTCGAAGTAATGATTTAAAAAAAGAATCTTATACCTATTCCCACTTCCAGGTCGAAATCTGTATCCGGTGTTAGGTTCAGCACCGGCACCAATTCCAGAAAAGCTCCCAATGGCATATTGTCGAATAGATACTCAATGCCGGCTGGAATCCTAATGCCAAATTTGTTATTCTTGTTCTCACGATCGATAAATTGGACACCTCCGCCAAAATATAATGGGAGTTTACCTTTTTTCACTTCGATTAAGTCATACAAATGGTAGAGATAATCTCCATATATATGAAATTCATTGTCGCCGCTGGTCTTCCATCCGACACCGGCATCGATTGCACTGTTATTATTGATCATGTATTTGCCGGTGATGCCAGTTG
>SDBT01021391.1_pt1 | contig 10116 bp, 5 predicted proteins | sample 2277101 | NCBI WGS metagenome assembly SDBT01 (sample SAMN10404973, study PRJNA504765) | marine sediment metagenome | isolation source: marine sediment core GS10_PC15, 103 cmbsf | place: Arctic Ocean: Southern Knipovich Ridge | collected 2010
TTTACCATGTTTGGCCTTTCGTTTGTATTTGTGTTGTTTGAAGATGGTACTGACATGTATTGGGCACGAAGCCGTGCATTGGAATATTTATCTAACTTACAAGGAAAACTTCCACAAAGTGTATCCCCACAAATTGGCCCTGATGCCACCGGTGTTGGTTGGGTATACGAGTATGCCCTGGTTGACGAAACAAACAGACTTAATTTACAAGAGCTACGCAGCTTTCAGGATTGGTACTTACGATATTGGATATCTTCAGTACCTGGTGTTTCTGAAGTAGCAAGTGTTGGTGGCTTTGAAAAACAATATCAGGTTGAGATTGATCCAATTAAATTACAAGCATACCGTTTGTCATTACCAAAAGTGACTGAAGCTATTCGGCAATCAAACAATGAAGTTGGTGGACGCGTTATTGAACTTGCTGAACATGAATACGCTGTACGTGGTCGCGGGTATATTACTGATAAACATATGCTTGAAACGGTTGTAGTAGGAACTAATGAACAAGGAACACCTGTTTTAATTAGAGATATTGGCCGTGTACAAATTGGTGGGAATATTCGTCGTGGTCTTGTAGAATTAAATGGCGAAGGTGAAACTGTTGGTGGTATAGTTGTCATGCGTTATGGAGAAAATGCTTTAGATGTAATTAATCGTGTCAAACAAAAAATTACCGAAATGAAGCCAGCATTCCCCGAAGGAATTAAAGTTATACCAACCTATGATCGATCATTATTAATTAAACATTCATTGAATACCCTTTCATATGCACTAATTGAAGAAATTATTATTGTTTCGTTAATTATCATGTTATTTCTTTTTCATGTATGGTCTGCGCTTATTGCTATTATCACGTTAATTATTGCTGTTGCAATATCATTTATCCCAATGTATTACATGGGTCTGACAACAAATGTAATGTCATTAGCTGGCATTATTATTGCAATTGGTGATATAGTAGACGCAACAATCATCATGATTGAAAATGCACATCGAAAATTAGAAAAAAATAAAGAACAATCACGCACGGAGGTGATTATTGGGGCAGCCCGAGAAATAGGACCAAGTGTTTTTGCTTCATTATTAGTAACTGTTGTTGCCTTCATTCCAGTATTCACGTTACAAGCACAAGAAGGACGCCTATTTTCACCGCTCGCATTTACCAAAACATTTTCAGTTCTTTTTGGTGCACTATTGAGCATCACCTTAGTTCCGGCATTAATGGTAGTTTTAATCCGAGGTAAAATTCGCCCGGCAATGCAAAATCCAATTAACCGTTTTTTTGTCAATGCGTATAAACCAATTTTACATTTTTGCATACACAATCGCTATCTTATGCTAACCGGATTTTTAGGATTAATTTTGGCAACAATTCCTATGTATTTCAAATTAGGATCTGAATTTATGCCACCATTAGATGAAGAAGATATTTTATTTATGCCGGTTACCGTACCAGGAATTTCAATTGAGGCAGCAAAAAATCTTCTGCAAACGCAAAATAAAATTTTTAAAAGTTTTCCTGAAGTAAAATTGGTATTTGGCAAAGCGGGCCGAGCAGAAACCCCAACAGACCCTGCACCACTTTCTATGATCGAAACGATAATTCAATTACATCCAAAATCAAAATGGCGCCCCGGAATGACAAAAAAGAAATTAATTCATGAAATGGGGCAGTCGCTTGATTTTCCAGGTGTCCAAAACGCATTTACCATGCCAATCAAAGCACGTATTGATATGTTAACTACCGGTATCCGTACACCAATTGGCATTAAAGTATTTGGTGATGATCTCGTAAAAATAAATAAGATTGGTGAGGAGCTTGAAAGTATTTTACGCAATGTTCCTGGCACACGCAGCGTATATGCTGAACGAGAAATTGGTGGTTTTTTTATTGATTTTATTCCTAATCGTGAAGCAATTGCACGATATGGTTTGCGAGTTATGGACGTATTTAATATAATTCAAACTTCAATTGGTGGTATGGATGTTGATACTACAATTGAAGGCAGAGAGCGCTATACAATTAATGTACGCTACCCAAGAGAATTACGAGAAGATATAGATACTCTCAAAAAAACATTAGTGCCAATACCAAAACAACAAACATTAATTACTGATCCAAAACGACCAAACGATCCAAAACAATCAATAGGGGATATTAATATTGGTCGTGTTGAACACGTTCCATTAGAACTTCTTGGAAAAATCGAAGCTACCATGGGACCATCTATGATTAAAGATGAAATGGGTTCACTTACCGGTTGGGTGTATATTGATACAACCAACAGTGATATTGGTGGTTATGTTGAACTAGCAAAAAAAGCTGTTGCACAAAAATTAAAACTACCAAAAGGCTATTTTTTAAAATGGACCGGGCAATATGAATATTTACAACGAATGCAAAAACTCATGCGTATAGTAATTCCAATAACTTTATTAATTATTGCTATCATCCTCTTTTTAAATTTTGGCGGTTTGATACAAACTCTTATTATAATGCTTTCTGCGCCATGTGCTGCACTTGGCGCAATATGGTTATTATTTGCGGCAAAATATAACCTATCTGTTGCGGTATGGGTTGGCCTAATTGCATTACTTGGAATTGCAGCAGAAACAGTGTCTATCATGATGGTATATCTGGATGAAGGTTTTCGAGAGTGGTCAAAAGAAGGACGTATACAATCAAAAGAAGATTTAATAAAAATGGTAGTAGAGCATGGATCTGCTCGTGTACGCCCCTTATTAATGGCGGTTGGATTAAATATTGTCGGTTTGGTTCCAATTATGTTTGCTACCGGTGTTGGTTCCGATGTTGCCAAACGTATTTCTGCACCACTGTGGGGTGGTTTAATAACATTAACTATTCTTACATTAATTATTATTCCCGCAATTTATGTAATCTGGCGTGGTCATAAATTACCTACAAAAACTCAAGAAAAAAAGAATATTGGTACATCATGATTTCAAAAAAAAAAGAATCATGGTGGCAATTTTCAACTGCTGATGTTGTCCAGAAACTTCAAACTAATCAAAAGCAAGGTTTGCGCACCGATCAGGTAAGGCAACGCTTGGCACAATATGGTCGTAATGTTTTGCCCGAACAAAAAAAACTATCACCGTTTATGCTTTTTTTGAGTCAATTTTCTAGCTTTATAATATGGGTGCTTATTGGTGCCTCTATTATTACCGGACTGTTAGGCGAGTGGATTGATTCAATAGCAATTGGTGCCATTGTTTTTTTAAATGCCATTATTGGTTTTATACAAGAGTATAGCGCAGAACGAAGTTTGGAAGCATTAAAAAAATTAACCAAGCCAACCTCACGAGTCATTCGAGAGGGGAAGTTGCACAAGGTGTCTTCTGATTATATTGTTCCAGGAGATTTGGTTGTACTTGAAGCGGGTGATTTAGTACCAGCAGATGGCAGAATAATCAATGAAATTCAATTAACAACACAAGAAGCCGCACTTACTGGTGAATCAATGCCCATTGCAAAACGGGTAGAAAAATTAACAGAAAAAGAATTGTCTATAGCTGATCGATCAAACATGGTTTTCATGGGCACCATCGTGGTGAAAGGAAAAGGACAAATTATAGTTACCAGTACAGCCCTACACACCGAACTTGGTTCGATAGCATCTTTACTTCAGGCTGAAAAAAGAAAAAAAACGCCACTGCAAATACAACTCGAACAATTAGGTCACCGGTTAGTAACAATTTGTTTTGGTATTGTTGCTATTATTTTTTCCTTGGGATTGTGGAGAGGAAGCAACTTTATTTCTATGGTTTTAACAGCACTAAGCCTTGCAGTTGCCGCTGTTCCAGAAGGATTGCCTGCCGTAATGACTATTGCGCTTGCTATTGGTATGCGAAAAATGGCAAAAAGAAAGGTTCTTATTCGTCGTTTACCCTCAGTGGAAACTTTGGGTCGTACTACCGTAATATGTTCTGATAAAACAGGAACATTAACTCAAAATCAGATGACAGTCAGATCTATCTGGGCTAACAAAAAGATTATTACTGTCACTGGAGTAGGATATGAACCAAAAGGTTCGTTTGAATTTAATAACAAAACAATAAAACCAACTGAATTTCCAGAACTAATGCTCGCACTCAAAATTGGTATTTTGTGCAATAGTGCTCATCTTGAACAGAAAAATAATTCTTGGTATATCATTGGTGACCCAACAGAAGGGGCGTTAATTACTGCCGCAGGTAAAGCTGAACTTGAAAAAAAAAGTTTAGAAATTAAAATTCCCCTGATTAAAGAAATTCCATTCGATTCAGAACGAAAAAGAATGAGCATGGTCAGAAACAAATCAAACGAAAGATTTGTTTTTGTCAAAGGTTCACCCGAAGTAATTTTGAATCTTTCAAAATATATTTTAATAGATGGAAATAACGTTTTACTTACTAACGAATACAAAACAGAAATAAAAACATCCAATAAAAAACTTGCTATTCAGGCTTTGCGTGTTCTTGCGTTGGCATATCGTAAAATTGACCCCAATGAAACAATTGATGAAACAGTAGAAAACAATCTTATCTTTGTAGGTTTGACAGGTATGATGGATCCCCCACGCTTGCAAGTTAAAGAAGCAATTGAAAGATGCAAAACTGCAGGCATTAAAACTGTCATGATTACGGGTGATCAAAAAGAAACAGCATTTACCATCGCAAGTGAATTAGGTCTTGCCAATAATTATTCACAAGTGATAACCGGCACAGAAATTGAACACATGGATGAAAACACACTTAAAAATAGAGTGCAAGAATTAACGGTTTATGCACGCGCATCCCCAAAACATAAGCTACGCATTGTCCAAGCATTCAAATCACGTGGTGAGATTGTAGCAATGACAGGAGATGGTGTTAATGATGCTCCATCTATTAAAGCCGCAGATATTGGTATTGCCATGGGCATTACGGGAACTGAAGTAGCAAAAGAAGCTTCTGATATGATTATTTTAGATGATAATTTTGCAACTATTGTAAATGCAGTAGAGGAAGGACGTGGTATTTACGATAATATTGTCAAATTTATTAACTATCTTCTTTCGTCAAATATTGCTGAACTAATGATTATTTTTATAGGAACATTTTTTGGTTTTCTTGATTTAGAAGGAAATCCATACATTAGCTTACTACCAATACAACTATTATGGATTAATCTTGTCACCGATGGATTTCCAGCAATTGCCTTAGGAGTAGACCCTGCAAATCCACAAATCATGTTACATCCACCAAAAAAAGCATCAGAACCAATACTTTCATTCTATTTTGTCCTCAAACTTTTTAGTATTGCTTTTGTTATCGCCGTTGGTGCTATAGGAGCATGTCATTATGGTTTACGCACAAGCGCAAGACTCGGGCACACCATGACATTTAGCACATTAGTTGTATTAGAATTAATTCGCGTTCACATGGTTCGATCTCAATATCATATTCGTTTTTTTTCAAATCCCTGGCTAATAATCGCCTTAATTATTTCATTTGCTTTACAATTAATTGTTATTTATACACCACTACTCCAAACAATATTTAGAACAACATTTTTAGGAGTGGTTGAGTGGGGTGTTATTTTGGCCGTTGTGATTGTTGTTTGGACAGCAAGTCGATTAATACAAGCTATTTTTCATAAAATAAAACCACTAAATACTATGCTGAAACGATGAAATATCCTGACAATACCTTTTATGTTAGTCAAGAATTTGGTAGTATGCCTAATAACAACAAAAATCCTATAAATAAGGCAAAGGTATGTGATTGTGAAAATATAAGAAAAGTAAATTCTCAAGTTTGCGCTTGTTTCGTATCCTAATAATGGGGGTCACTATCTTTTAATAGCACTCGTTTCTACCCTATGGTTAGAGATAAAAAAATTTTGTTGTGAGCAACTATGTCTTTACATAAATTAAAAATAAAAATATATTGTTTTACTAATAACCATTTTTAAAGGAGAAAAATATGCACCATATTCAAGCATGCAAGGATTGTATTGAGGCATGTAAAAAGTGTATCGATTCTTGCCAAGTATGTGCCGATAAATGTCAATCTGGCAAAGAATGTAAAACTGAATGTAACACATGTCTCAGCGACTGTAAAAGTTGTATTACTACATGTGAAAAATGTATTGACTCTTGTCAAACGCACATGGAGGACTGTGATTCATCAACTTGTAAGGAAGCATGCAAAAAATGTATTGAAGAATGTAAAAAGTGCATTGAAACTTGTAAAAAATGCTTGCAAGAATGTATAAAACCTGGGCCTCAGTGCGCTCAAGCATGCAAAGACTGTATAGCTGCATGTAAAAAATGTGTAGATACTTGTAGTTCATTCATTGAAAATAGCTGTAAATAACAAACAAAAAGGGCACGGTATTAATTTTTTACTCGTGCCCTTCAAAAATCAATACAATTACTTATCACAACCCTCTAAATCATAAAAATTACCTCATCATAGGCATTGTCATTTTTAAGCAACAACATAAAAATGTTAAAATAATTGGGCAAGTGCTCGATGCTAGCAAAATTTCACACGGCTTAAAAGCCGCGGCTTTTACCCCTAAAAATTAAAAATTTTTTGGGGTCCCCGTAAAACTGCGCATTAGATGATCAAAAAAACCAGAAAAAAACAATCAAAACAAACTAGGCGGTTAAATATCAACACGTTTTGATTTAGTACGGTCATTAACTCGATGCTGAATATCCTTCAATACATTCATAAAGTAAATAAAACCATCGTATGGGCTATCATATGGATTAAAATATTTGTGCACATCGCCATCGTTAAACCACTTTGTGCACATGTAATAATAATGATCTGACGTTTGCAATTTTCGCCAATCATTTAGTAATCGATTATCATCGATTATTTTGATAGCATCCTCTAAAAAATACAATTTTTCGATTGCCGCTCGTTGCAAATCATTACCAAGCCATGCACTCAAATCACGCTCAACATCAGCCCAAGAAACGTAATAGGGAATATCAAGTTCCGCAACTGGTTCGTATACATCAAAAATTTCGCTTGGAAAGCTAAAGATATTATCAGGGTGTTTTAACAACTCTCCCGGCAGATGTTCCAAAAATGCAAAGATCCCACTATCTTCCCACTGATGCTCACCAAACGTTTCATAATCCATGAAAAGATTAACATTAGTTCCACTGCCGTGAAAAGCGTTAATCCATTGCGCAAACTTGGTCACATCAAGCGGATAATCCTTCCAACTCCTATCAGAAAAACGGAATGCAATATCATCAGACAAGCGATAGTTTTTCAATAGTAGTTTAATATTAGCATCAACTGCCTTATACAAAAAATTTGGCGAGCGCCAGCCCAAAACTTTATCAGCCCCTTCAACCAACACACCCTTATATCCCATTTGTTCTGCTGTCTTTGCAAGATCATTGTGATAAATTAACTCAGTATTGCGTAACACGGTTGGTACAATACCAAATAGTTCACGAATTTTTTTATCATGAAGATCAACCTGAGTCTTAAATTCTTCTTTTGAATATAAAAACGCAAGTGAATGATAATAAGTTTCTGCAAGCAACTCAACTTGGCCAGTAGCAACTAATTGTTGAAAACTTTCTAACACGTACGGACAATATTCAATAAATTGGTCAAGTACAACGCCAGAAAAACTGTAACTAATTTTAAATTGAGGATATTTTTTGAGTAGCTTCAACAATAATTGATTGGTTGGTAAATAACACTTGTGTGCAACCTTGTTTAAAATAGCCCGATTTTTTTCATCAAAAAAATAATTATGATTATGACCAATATCAAAAAACTGATATTTACTCAACCGATATGGTTGATGCACTTGAAAATAAAAACAAATATTAAGCATGAGAAATCCGTTTGTACAACGCAATACATTTTTGTGCAGCAGCGTGCCAGCTAAATTTACGTACTTCACGATGCGCATAATAAGACATCGTTTGTTGTAATTCTTTATGATCTAATACACCAATAATTTTATTCGCCATTTCGTTAATATCCCAAAAATCAACCTTAAGCACATGCCCAACAACTTCAGCAACGCCAGATTGCTTTGAAATAATCACTGGCGTACCATTTTTCATGGCCTCAAGCGCGGTTAAACCAAATGGTTCAGAAACTGATGGCATAACAAACACATCTGCCATACGATACGCACGATCAACATCCTCACCACACAAATGACCCATAAATAAAATTTTGTCACTCAATCCTGAAGACGCAACCCATTGCATAAGACGACCCTCCATATCGCCAGAACCAGCAATAACAAACGTAACGTTTGGACGATAAAATAATATTTTTTGTGCAACAGTAACAAAATAATCCGGTCCCTTTTGCAGGGTAAGTCTTCCTAAAAACAATACGATGGGGCCAGATTTATGCAAAAAACCTACAGGCCCTCTAGTTTCATCGGCTTCAATAGCATTATGTACTACTTCAATCTTATTTGGTTCAATGCTATAATGTTTGATTATTTTGTTTTTAGTAAACTGGCTAACCGCAATAACCTTATCAGCTGTATTCATACCCCAACGCTCCATGTCGTACACAAATTGATTTACGCTATTACCACCCGTTCGATCAAACTCCGTTGCATGCACCTGTACTATAAGCGGTTTACCGCTCACTTTGCTTGCCAATACGCCGGCCTTGAATGACATCCAATCATGCGCATGAATAACATCAAACTGTTCACGCGCTGCGATAGCATGAACTACCCGCGCATAGCGTTCTATTTCTGCAAATAATTGTGAACCATACAAATGTGAACTATCGTACCGTCCACGCATGCTATGATACGATGCAGAAGTACCATATGAATGCAATAAAGAATCGACCATAATAGTGCGTAGAGGATCACGATCTGTACCAATAATACGACATCGAATAATGTTACTTGACTGCTGACGGGGTAATACCAAGAGAACTGAAACTCCTGCTTTTGTAAGCCCACGCACTAAACCTTCGCATGCTACCCCCAAACCGCCAAGATTGTTTGGTGGAAATTCCCATCCCAATTTTAGTACACGCATGCCTACTCCATATTATTTTTTTTCTCTTTTTTTGCTTGTTTGCTTTTTTTTTGCTGCCCTCTTGGCAGTTGGATTTTGTTTAACAGGTTTTTCCGTAATCATTATTTGCTCGGTGTGAAATTTAGGTGGATTACACATCTGACACACCCCGAGTGTATCTAATTTTTCAAGATATTTGTTAATCGCAATCACATACCCGGCATGACTCCACGTCAATGGCGTGACAGAAAGTGGTTGGCCAGTATGCGGATGCATTTGTTCTGATAATGCGCCTGTTGGCAATGCATGAAGTACTACCCACTCAAAAATTTCTTTTGCGGGCGCAAGCTCCTGCTTATTTTTTGCCAACGCAATGTAATATTCCGCCAACCACAATGTGATGATAAACCAAGGATTACCTGGCGTTTCATCGGTAACGCGATGATAGTAATCTCCTTCGTATCGCGCGTAACCACCAACATGCGTTCGACACAATAACCGCTCTTTAAAAAATTCCATACTTGATCTTACCCGTTCATCATCGACAGGCAATACTTTAAATTGAAACACACCATATACACTACTTGCATCATTGGTCATGTCTTTTTTAAGTTCATTATCCTCATAATATACTCGCTTTATAAAGCGTTTTTCCTTCTGATCATACAAGTATTCTAAAATAGCTTTCTGTACTCTTTCTGCTGCTCTTCGATATTTTATCGCACGCCGTGACGTACCAATAATTTCTTCAAAATTCTCAGCAGCTCGTAATCCTGCATAAGTTGCCGCACAAGAAAATGTGTGAATACCTAGCTTTTCTTCCCACAAATCATAACTTTCATGTGGCAAGCCAGTATTTTTATCAATGAACGTCACCAAAAAATCCGCTGCCGGCCTAATGAATGAATTAAGCATTTCTTTAATATATTCACGAATAGCATATTGTTCAAAGTGCTTCCATAATGCATCGAGCACTAAGCCGATTTGATCTTCTTGTATCGGCAATTGAATTTTACCATCCTTCAACCATGAATGCCATGAACTACCGAGTGAACCATCGGAGCGATATTTGTGAAAAAGATAGCCTTCAGGC
>SDBT01021392.1_pt1 | contig 10116 bp, 11 predicted proteins | sample 2277101 | NCBI WGS metagenome assembly SDBT01 (sample SAMN10404973, study PRJNA504765) | marine sediment metagenome | isolation source: marine sediment core GS10_PC15, 103 cmbsf | place: Arctic Ocean: Southern Knipovich Ridge | collected 2010
ATTTTTGTTTAGCTTTTAGATGATAAGACTTATTAAGCTCGATAGAATAGATAGCTTTAAATATTTTTTTAACAGCTTCAATTGTTTGACCTAAAAATGTTCCTGATTCTATAAACACCTCAATTGAAAATTCGATAGCATACATTTTAATGATTTTACGCCGATAAGATTGAGGAGGGGCTTCTATTCTATCATTTTTCACCCACTTTTTAATTTCTTTAGATGTTCTAATAATATTAATTCCTTTATTATAGGTTAGTTCTTTCCATTTCAATATCTGGGGCTTTAATTTATTAGATTTAATATTTTCGACATTAAAAATCGATTTGATTCTATTTTTAATGTTTAAAACCACCATTTTATTCCATATATTATTATCAATTAATTGAAAATTAAAAAAGGGGCATCTAGTAGTTTTATTATATTCCCAAGGTTTTATATCTTTAATGATTCTTAATTTTTTAATGGAATAAAAAATATGATATGTTAGTACAATGAAAGAGAAAAAGCACTCCAAATCTGTTTTAAGGAATTTTATAAAACCGATATTTAATATTTCAAATTTAAAGTTTATTATTCCAAAATATATTAAATATTTTAAAGATTGGAAGAAATACTCCAATATGAAATTTGCTGAAAAGAATAGAATAGCTAATGCAATCCCAGCATTATTTGATGATCTTGTTAAAACTCCTTTTGATTCTCACTATTTTTACCAAGATATTTGGGCATTTAAAAAAATTATTGAATCAAAATCTGATACCCACGTTGATATTGGCTCAAAAGTATATTTTGTAGGTTTTTTAACTGCGATGAAAAAAATTAAATTTATTGATATAAGACCGCTTCGTGCTAATTTAGATAATCTAGAGTCAATTAAAGGTAATATTCTATCAATCCCGTTTGAAAATAATTCAATCGATTCGATTTCTTGTCTTCATGTTGCAGAACATATTGGACTTGGGAGATATGGTGATGATTTAGACCCTTTAGGCACCAGGAAAGCAGCAAGAGAATTGGTAAGAGTTTTAGCTAAAGATGGAAATTTACTTTTTTCTTTACCAATAGGAAAACCATGTCTCTGCTTTAATAGTCATAGGATTCATTCGACTGATCAGATTTTGGAATACTTTTCCGATTTAAAACTAATAGAACTTTCGGGGGTCGATGATAGTGGTAATTTCATTCAAAATATTAGTAAAATCAAATTAGATTCATGTAATTATGGATGTGGTTTTTTCTGGTTTACTAAAAAGTGAAATTATTGTGTTTTAATCAAATTGAGTATATTTTGAGGTCACAAGGAGATTAAATAATTCTAATAATCAAAGAATATTTTAAATTAACTTCATTATTCTTAATATCCTAAGACTTGAAGTGAATATTACTAAGGTCCTAATTAAAAATACATCAAGAGGTTTCAAACTCATGGAGCGATTGAAAAAAATAACAAAAAGTATGCTTAAATACAAAACTAAGCTTCAATATGGTGGTAGTAGAGAAGATAGAGTCAAATTCGTTGCCAAAAAATTCAAAAATTATTTAAAAGAATCGATACTAGATGTTGGTTGTGATGAAGGGTATCTTAGAGAATTAATACCAAAGGATGTTAAGTATATAGGGGTAGATATGGGTGGAAAACCTGATTTTGTTGTAAATCTTGAAATTGATAAATTAGACAGATTTGATGATAAAAGTTTTAATGCGGTTTTGTGTACAGATGTATTAGAGCATCTAAATAATATACATGATGTCTTTGATGATATTTGTAGAGTTTCTAAAAAATACGTAATAATTTCACTTCCAAATTCATGGGTAAATTTTAAATACCCTCTAATTAGTGGAAATAAGGAGTATAAACGGTATGGTTTACCTTTAAATAATCCCATAGATCGGCATAAATGGTTTTTAAATTATGAAGAAGCGTTGGAATTTACAAGGGAAAGAGGAAAGATGAATAATTTTACAATGAAATATTATTTTCCTGTGCCCTATCATTTTAATAGCATAAGACATCAAATTTTTAACATATTTTTTAAAATTTATTACGGAAACCGTTATGGCTATGAAAATCTATTCTATCAGAACCTTTGGGCGCTGTTAAAGAGAGTAGAATAGATTTATGTAAATTTAGAACTTTAACCAACCGTTCATGTACCTATAATCCCAATTTTTATGGATACCAACATAAAACCAATCTTTTGGAGCAATTACAATTTTATCTGGATTTTCATTCAAATAGGCACCCCACCAGCTAAAAGTCGAGTTTGCGATTATTTGATGATCACAACTCGCCATTAAAAATAATTCAAGATAATCCTTTTCCTGAGGAAATAAAAAATCTATAGAAGGATACAATTCCCTCATGAATTTTTTAACAAACTCATGATCAGTAGAAAAAATAAATATCTTTAATTTTTTTTTTGGAAATTTTTCTATGAAATAGGCTATTGATTTAGTATAATAATCAGTTTCGAATAGCATTGGTAAAGCGTGTCTTTCTTGATTTATTAAAACATCCCCTCTCCTAATATGCAAGGCAATTGTTGGATTTTCGCCATGATAAATTTCGGTGTATTTTTCTACCAAATATTCTTTTTCAGAGGGATCTATATAAAACAAAATAGTTAGTAATTTTTCTCTGAATTTATCAAAATATTTATCACTCGCAAAATGTCCATTAAATAAAATACCACTATATTTAGTTATGTCGCAAATTTCATTTGGTTTAGATATTTCATGATAACCTCTCTCTTTTTGCTGATAAAAAAATAAATTATAGGGTCGCTGTTTAATAAGTGGGAGCTTTCGGAAAATGCTATCCCAATACACGGGTCTTGTAACTGCTCCACTTGGGGATCTTTTAATTCTTTTGAACACAGAAGTTATTGAATGCTCCCATCCGTAAGCTAAAACAGCTGCAATTTCGTATAATTGGTTTCCTAACCCCCCTTTCAGTTTTACTGAAACTATTTTTTTAGTAGCTGCTAAATTTGTGTTTAATTTAGCCAGAACTTGTGTTAGTAGAGGTATTTTCTTAATAAATAGTTGTAATTTCTCTGTTCTGTTGAAATCAGTTTTTATAAAACGTCCTAACCGCCAATATTGATCACTTAAAGTATCTATTATTGAGAGGATTGTTTTTTTTAAAGATTCTTTCATATGTCTATCTAATAATCTTTCAATTCAATTATTCTAGTTGATTTTCAAAAATTTCGCTAACTTTCTTGAAAATATTCTTTTCATTTAAACCATATGCATTTAAAACATTACTTCTCTTACCAGATTGTACAAAGGAATCTTCTATTCCTACAAATTTCATAATTTTTGGATGATTTTCAGAAATTATTCTCGAAATTATACTTCCTAAACCACAATAGATATTATGTTCTTCAATTACTACAATTCCCTTAACATCCTTTATTTCCGTTATTAATTGACCTTTATCTATAGGTTTAATTGTTGATAGATTAATTATTTTTATCGAGATATTCAACTCTTTCTCGATAAATTGAGCAGAATTTAATGCTAAGACACTACCATAACCCGTTCCTATTAAGCAAATATCTTCCCCAGATTTTAAAACTTCAGGCGCTCCAAAAGTATAATTAAAACTTTCATTATGTACTTCAGGGGAGGATCCTCTCGGCAATCTAATATAAAATGGACCTTCAGTATTGAAAGCATATTCTAAAATTTTTTTAAGTTCTATTTTATCTAGTGGAACTAAGACAGATAAATTTGGAATTATGGACATTATACTGAAATCCTCTAAGGCATTGTGCGTACTTCCATCTTCTCCAACTATCCCCCCATGAGTCGTGATAATTTTAATGTTTAGATTATCGTGACAAGCTAATCTTATGAATTCCCATGCCCTCCCCGTGGTGAAAACCGAAAATCCGCTCACAATGGGGATTTTTCCAGATATCGCTAAACCTGATGCAACTCCAATCATGTTCTGTTCAGCTATACCTATATTAAAAAATCTTTCTGGGAATTTTTTCGCAAATAATGAAGTTTTTGTTGAAGTGGATAAATCCGCATCTAGAACAACGAGATTTTTATTGGAATTACCTATTTTTGCTAAATATTCTCCAAAAGTATCTCTAAGATCAGAATTAGTCATTGGAATCTCCACTTAAGACTTTTTTTTCAAGATTTTCAAGCTCTCTAACTGCTGTTTCATATTCCTCTTTGTTAGGTGCCTTTCCGTGAAATTCTTTTGTATGTTTCATAAAAGAAACATCTTCACCCTTAATAAGGTAAGAAACAATTACTTTTGGTTTTTTAATCATAGATTTTGCTTTTTTAAAGCCTTGAATTGTCTCATTTATATTTGATCCATCAATCTCTATGACCTCCCATCCAAAGGCTTTCCATTTTTCTGCTAAAGGTTCTAACGCCATAATTTCTTCTGTAGCGCCGTCTATTTGAAGCCCATTTCTATCTATAATAGCTATTAAATTATCTAATTTAAAATGACTTGCAGCCATTGCTGCTTCCCAGATTGCACCCTCATTTAGTTCTCCATCGCCTAACAGTATATAAATAGTTTTTTCAGGACTATTATCTAATTTTGCGGCTAAAGCACATCCAACTCCTATAGATAAACCCATCCCGAGCGATCCAGTACTAATTTCAATTCCTAACTTTAAATTTTTAACAGGATGCCCTTGTAATTCAGATCCAAATTTCCTAAAGGTAGCTAATGTTTTTTTATGGATATAGCCAATTTTAGATAAAACAGCGTATAAAGCTGGAACCGCATGTCCTTTGCTTAAAATGAATATATCTCTATCTTTCCATTGAGGATTCTTATGATCAATTTTCATAATTTTATTATATAATAGATAAATAATACTCACACATGAAAGAGATCCTCCAGGATGACCAGATTGGGCAATATAAATCATTTTTAGAATATCTTTTTTAATCTCAAGAATTTCTGAAGTTATTTCTTTAATTTCTGGAGTTTGTAATGTCATATTAATTCATAAAAATTAAAATTCTTGTTCAATTAAAGTTCTAATATATATTTTTTTAGTTTTTCAACATTGAAGAATTCTATAGGTGGTAAAGAAGCCGAAAGCGCAGCGCCATATAGAGCTAGTTTTGCTGAGTCCATTATAGGGGATTTTGCGGCAAAAGATAAACCTAAGATAGCCATGATGGCACTTCCAACAGAGGCAAAGTTTCTAACAGGGACCTTCAATATGGATGGAATATTTTGAATCTGTTCTTTTTCTTTTGAATATAAATAAGAATCAGATTCTAAAAAAGATAGCAATACATTCTTACATTTTGATGAATGTAAAATTTTCTTGGCCGCTATTGATATGCTTGTTTCAGTACAGCAATCAATTGATAAAGATTTTAATGCTTTATAAAGATTGATTTTAATTAAATCAACATTTTCATATAAATAATAATTAGCTATGTTCGGACGGGCAACGATGGGTATTCCTTTAAAATCCTGTTCTAACAAATTTAATAAATTTTGAATAAAATGATCATTAAACATTCCCCCTATGCCATAATCCAAAATTACTATGGCTTCGACAGAATCTGCTTTTGAACGGATATATTTAAATAATGCATCATAAATAGAATTATTAATCTCATTTATGTAAAGAGATTCCATTCGAAGTACATGCTGATTCATAGCCTTAATTCGAGTTATTTGGGGAGTCTCAATATTATTATCAATGATAATACCTGAAGAGTTTATATTCAACTCCTCAATTTTTTTTAAATAAAAATTCCCCTCATAATCATTACCGATAATGGTGCAAAAATCAGGTATTCCACCTAAAGACTTGATAAATTGAAGAACTAATCCCATACCCCCTATATATGTTACGGTCTCCTCAACTTTTATATTAGGGACAGGAGCATCTGGAGAAATTTTATTAGCATTTCCTATAATATATTTATCTATTAAGGCTTCTCCAATAATAAGTAGCTTTTTGTTTTTCCATTTATCTATATCGTCAACGAGAGTCATTTTTAACGTGATTATTTCCCTAATTTAGTTTGTAATTTTTCCCAATCAGATAAGAACGCATCTATTCCTTTATCGGTGTTTGGATGTTTAAACATTTTTTCTAAAACAGCAAATGGGATAGTTGCAATATGTGCACCCATCTTTGCAGATTCTATAACATGTCTTGAATTTCGTACGCTGGCAACGATTAGTTCCGACTTAAAATTGTATGCTTTAATAATTTCCATTGACTCTCGTAGCATTTCAATTTCATCTTGCCCGTTATCCATTAACCTTCCTATAAATGGACTAATATAAGAAGCTCCTGCTTTTGCAGCTATTAAAACTTGATTTTGAGAAAAGACTAAAGTCACATTTGTTTTAATTCCTTCATTTTCGAGAATTTTAACTGCCTTTATTCCTTCTTTTGTCATTGGAATTTTAATAACTATATTAGGTGCAAGAGTGGAGAGTTCTCGTGCTTCTTCTACCATTTCTTCTGTTTTCAAACCAATAACTTCTGCACTTATCGGACCTTCAACGATTTTACAAATATTTTTAAGCTGTTCTATTGGATCCCGACCTTCTCTAGATAATAAAGTTGGATTGGTTGTTACGCCATCTATGATGCCTAAGGCTTGCATCTCTTTTATTTGATCCAAATTTGCTGTATCTATAAAAAATTTCATATTAATCTATAGATAATTTTGAATTCAATTAAATTTTTTGAGCAAAATCTAATAAGTTTTGAAACACCAAATCTGGTTTTAGTTGATCACCACCTTTTTTTTGTTCTTCTTTACCATAACCCGTTAAAACTAAAACCGTCTTACACTTTGCATTTTTACCTGTTTTTATGTCATTTAAAGTATCTCCAACCATGAAGGAGTTTGATAAATCAATATTAAATTGATTTCTTGCTTTAAAAATCAATTCGGCATTAGGTTTTCGACAATCACAAGATCCTGTAAAATCAGGATGATGAGGGCAGTAAAATATCCCATCTAATGCAATTCCTTCATTTTTTAATAAATTATTCATTTTTTCATGTATTTTATCTAGAATGTTTTCCGTGAAATATCCACGTGCGATTCCAGATTGATTTGTTATAATTAATAATAAATAACCTTTTTTTTTTAATATTCTAAGAGCCTCTATGGATCCTTCAATAAATTCGAAATCATTCGGATCCGATAAATAATTTACTTCTTTATTTATAACTCCGTCTCTATCTAGAAACACTGCCTTATTTTCATCAGACATATTACTCTATATAATTTAATGTATTCAAAAATTCTAAAATTATATGGTTAAAATTACATTTTTCGTTTTAAGGAAATAATTCTTGTTCTACTAAATAGCAAATTATGTGACCAACAGTTATATGCCCTTCTTGTATTCTTGGAGTATCCACCGAAGGTATTTTAATACAATAGGTGACAATTTTTTCAATTTTGTTTTCTTTTTGACCCGTTAAACCAATGGTTACTGCTCCTTTAGCTTTTGCCTTCTCCAAGCCCTTTATCACATTGGGAGAGTTTCCGGATGTACTTATTCCAATGGCGATATCTCCTTCTAATACAAAAGAGGAGACTTGTCTTTCAAATATTAAATCATAACCATAATCATTCGCAGTTGCAGTTATTACAGAAGTATTAGTATGAAACGCTAATGCTGGTAAGGATTCACGATCTTTATAGAATTTTCCCACAAACTCTGCTGCAATGTGTTGGGCATCTGCGGCACTACCTCCATTTCCAAAAAGTACTACTTTTTTATTATTTTTATAAGCTTTAATTATTTCATTAGTAATTTCTACAATCAGAGATATTTGTTCTTTTAAATCTTCAATAACCCTTATCTTTTCATTAAAAACTGACATTATTCTATTTTCCATTGTCCTTCTTATTCTCTTTTAAATATTATTTAACCTCATTTAATTTCCATGCTTCTAGTCCTTTTGGATTAAAGTGAAAATCAATGATTTTACCTCCAATTTTCTCTAACTCCTCTATTACTCTTTTCTTTTTATTTGGGTCACAAAATAATAGAAGATGCCCCCCCCCCCCGGCTCCGAGTAGTTTACCTCCGAGTACTCCAAATTTTTTAGATGTTAAATAAAAATTTTCAATGTTTTTATTTGATATTTTGGAGCTTAAACTTTTCTTTATCAACCATCCTTCATGTAAAAGAATCCCAAAATCATTTAATCTAGTTAAGTTTTTTGACTCAATGATTTTTTTCATTGAATGTGCTACATTTTTTAAATCTTGCATAGCTTCCATATATGATTTCTTTTCAAATTCATAGCCCTTTAGAACTTCTTCTTGAATATTAGAAGAAAAGTGTGATCCTCCAACATAACATAAAATCAATCGAAATTGTAATTCATTTAACATATCTAAACTTGTTTCAATCGGAAGAACCTTTACTTGATGTGTAAATTCTATAAAATTGAAACCACCATATGAGGCAGCAAACTGATCTTGATAACCTCCTCTCTGTTCTAATTCAATTCTTTCTATATCATAAGCTTTTTGAGCAATATCATGATTAGATAATCCAAATTTATAAAACTGATTAAACGCTCCTATTAGTGCTACAGTTAAAGATGATGAGCCTCCCATTCCAGAACCCGCAGGTAATTCTGAATAGATTTCAATGTTAAAACCATCTTTAATATTAAGGAAATTAATGGTCCCTTTAAAAATTCCTAAATCTTCATTATATTCTTTATCTCCGAGCATAAATTCTTTAGTTTCAGTTAGTAATGGCGAAGAAACACGAATTAATTCATCTGTCCGTGGTTTTATTGTAATATAAACATACCGATCAATTGTTGTGCTAATAACACAACCTCCATTTTCCATGCAATAAGGAGCCATATCGGTTCCTCCACCACCAAAACTTACACGAAAAGGAGCTTTAGATCGAATAATTAACATTATTATCAGTTCATTTAAAATTTATTATCGTTTTTCCTTCATTCCTTGTAAATTTGAAAAATTAAAAGTTTTTTTTTAGTAAGTAGATATATTACTATTAATAAATAAAAATATTGGAATAATCATGAAAACAATCTTAATAACGGGTTCAGATGGTTTCATAGGTTCTCATTTGACAGACTTTTGTCTTATGAAAGGATTTCGAGTTATCGCTTTAAAAGAACCAACAAGAAATATGAAAAACTTGATTAGATATACTGACGGAAAATGTGATTTTACCACTGAAGAACTATCAGAGTTTAAATTAAGAAAAATTCAGATTCCTACAAACAATAAAAATCTATTAATTTTGGAATGTGATATTAAAAATTCCGATTTAATAGAAATTTTAGTGCAAGAATTTAGACCAAAAATGATATTTCATTTTGCTGCTCAACCATTTGTTATTCCATCTTGGGAGGATCCAATAGATACTATAAGAACTAATGTTATTGGTACGATAAATGTCTTTGAACCAATAAAAAAACATAAACTCAACATAAAAGTTATTCTTGCTTGTTCCAGTGCAGAATATGGTACTACTACAGATTTAGATCGAGCATTAAAAGAGACTGACTCACTATTGGCAGTACATCCTTATGGAATTAGTAAAATAGCAGCAGAGCTTCTTGCACGTCAATATTTTATAAATTTTGGAATAGAGATTATCAATTTGCGATTTTTTAATCAAACAGGCCCCAGAAAAGAAAATGATGCTGTTTCTGATTTTATTATAAAAGTAGCACAAATACATTTAGGAATTGCTGAACCTATCATCGAAGTGGGTAATCTAAATACTTACCGGGATATCACAGGCATAAAAGATACCTTACAAGCGATATGGTTAGCGGCTACGAAAGGAACTCCTGGTGAGACCTATAATGTGTGCTCAGGTAGAAAAATTTATATTCAGGAGGTTTTAAAGAAAATCTTAAAATTCTCGGACAAAAACATTAAAATTAATGAGAATACTGAAAAAAAATTAAGAAAAACAGACGAAAAAATTATTTTAGGTGATAATTCTAAAATAAAAAAAGAATTAGGTTTTAAAATTTCCCAATCTATTGATGAGCTTTTAAGAGAAACATATGATTACTGGATTGAGTATTTTTCTTCAAATAAATGATAATTTTAGCTAAGCAAATG
>SDBT01021395.1_pt1 | contig 10114 bp, 9 predicted proteins | sample 2277101 | NCBI WGS metagenome assembly SDBT01 (sample SAMN10404973, study PRJNA504765) | marine sediment metagenome | isolation source: marine sediment core GS10_PC15, 103 cmbsf | place: Arctic Ocean: Southern Knipovich Ridge | collected 2010
GCCTCACCGATACCCAGCGACTGGGCAGCGATGCCGACACGGGCACCGTTCATCAGGCTCATTACGTAGGTAATCAGGCCACGCTGGCGGTCGCCAATAAGCTGGGCCGGGGTGTTATCGAAGAAAATCTCGCAAGTCGGACTGGCGTGAATGCCCAGCTTGTTTTCAAGCCGGCGAATTTTTACCGTCGGACCGCCATGGGCAATCAGCAGGCTCAGGCCCCGGCCGTCGGCAATTTCCGGCTCGGTCCTGGCCATGACGAGCAAAACATCGCCGCAACCGTTTGTGATGAACCGCTTCACACCGTGGATGAACCAGTTGCCGTCTTCATCCTGATATGCGCGGGTGCTTACCGCCTGGAGGTCCGATCCTGCATCGGGCTCGGTCAGGACCATTGCGCCTGTCCACTCACCAGAGGCCATTTTCGGCAAAAATTCGGCCTTGATCTCTTCAGATGCGTAAGCATTGACCGTCTCGGCGATTCCCTGCAAACCGTAGAGGTTCATCAGTGACGCATCAGCCCGGCTGACGATCTCGTTGGACATTGTATAGACCAAGTTGGGGCTATTGAGCCCGCCAAACCGATACGGCAGGGTAAAGCCCATCAGGTCGGCCTGGCCGAGAATCTTGAGAGCATTGACAATGCCAGGAGCGTAAGTAACTGAACCATCTTCGTTGAGCTTATTGCCAACGAGGTCAGATTCCTCAGCCGTTGGGGCTATCTGCTCGGCAGAAACCTGTCCAACTGCTCTCAGAATGCGCTCGTAATTATCTTCAGCCTCATCTGCATCGGCGGGTGCAAAATCAAACTCCTCGGTAAACCGGAAGTCATCTTCCATAATCGTCGCAACCCGGGCGATGTCCAAGTGCTCAAAGAGAAACTGAATATCTTCATTGTCGGTGTAGAAATTTGCCATTTCGCTATCCTTGCTACGCTTTTGCGGCCTCGGTCGCCTGGGCGATACCTGCTCCGCTGCGGACGGCCTTGATCATCTTGGGAATCACATCGTTCAAATCGCCCACAACACCGTAATGGGCCAAGCCGAAAATAGGTGCCTCGGAATCATTATTGATCGCTACGATCTTGGCCGAGCCTTCCATACCAGCCCTGTGCTGGACCGCCCCGCTAATGCCACATGCAATGTAAAGTGCAGGCCTGACGGTCGTGCCGGTCTGACCTACCTGGTGGTCGTGGTCGATAAAGCCAAGGTCGACGGCCGCTCTCGAACCGGCTGCTGCTGCGCCGAGGCAGTTGGCCAGATCCCAGATAAGCTTGAAGTTTTCCTTGCTGCCAACCCCGGCGCCGCCGGAGACAATAATACGTGCAGCCTTGAGGTTGACCTTCTTTTCCTGGCGATGAGTCTCGATAATCTCCAGCGGAAGGACCAGGCCGTCAAACTCAACCTCAGGACGAATAACCTCGCCCTTGCGGGTTGAGTCAGCCTCACTCATAACCATAACGCCTTCCCTGACCGTAGCCATCTGAGGCCAACGGCGGGGGTTGACGATCGTGGCGATGATACTACCACCGAATGCGGGCCTGACTTGCAGCAGAAGGTTCTTGTGCTGTTCCTTGGTGACCGGTTCGGTATGGTTGCCGATCCGCAGGTCAGTACAGTCGGCGGTCAGTCCGCACCACATCGCACTTGCGACGGCCGGGGCAAGATCTCGCCCGATGGCTGTAGCACCGTAGAGAACTATCTGCGGTGTGTACTGTTCGATAAGGCTGCAAATAACTTTCCTGAAGCCGGTCGTCTGGTAATGGCCCAGGCGGGGTTCCTCGACAAGGTAGACCTTATCGGCCCCGTGTGCGATTAGCGACTCGGACAAATTGGCCACCGCGTCTCCCAGCAGAACAGCCCCAAGTTGAACGCCAAGTGTGTCAGCCAGTTCCCGGCCCTTACCCAGAAGTTCCAGCGGAACATCGGAAAGAGAGCCGGCTTCCTGCTCGGCGAATACCCAAACCTCACCTTCTCTGTTAACTTCGATCATCTTATTTCCTGATCCATCGGTTAGTTAATGATACTTTACGTTACGAAAGCTTTTAACTCACTGGGCCGATCAGCCAATCGTGTGGTCGACGATCAACTCTGCCACCAGTTGAGAAATGCCCTCATCAGTCGGCTCGACTTGGTGATAGTCGCCACCAGCCAAAACGATTGCCTGGATGCGATTGACGTTGGTGGGGCTGTTTCGCAGGCCGCACCAATCCATGTCCGCCTCGATATCATCGAGGTCCCACTGCTCGATCAGCATGCCCCGCCCGCCCAGCGATGCACATCGGGCGTCGACTTCCGCCTGCTTGGCCTGGTCGGTTGCGTCGGACATCTCCTGGGCCACTTCCATCGCCACCTCGGATTTCGAGCGTGAGTTTTTGTGCTTCATCATCTTCTTCGCTGCCGGTGGCCTGGGCTGGTTGGCAGAATCCAGAACCGTTATCTGCATCGGCAGGGCCCCGCGGACAACCTCCCAACCGTTGCCAACATTGCGGCGAACAGTGATCTTGCCGTCCTGGCAGTCGATAAGCTCTTCCAGATAAGTAATGATGGGCAGGTCCAGTTTCTCTGCCAGTTGCGGACCCACCTGGGCCGTGTCGCCGTCGATGGCCTGGCGGCCACAGAAGACAAGATCCGGCTCGAGCTTACCAACGGCACATGAAAGAATATAGCTGGTCGCCAGCGTATCCGAGCCGGCAGCCCGCCTATCGGTCAGCAGAATTGCCCTGTCGGCGCCGCGGTACAACGATTCTCTAAGAACCTCACTGGCCGAGGGTGCACCCATGGTAATGACTGTCACGGTGCCGCCGAAACGATCCTTAAACTCCAGGGCCGTCTCCAAGGCGTTCAGATCCTCAGGGTTGAAAATCGCCGGCAAAGCTGCACGATTGACCGTACCATCCTCTTTCATAGCCTCGCCGGTAATCCGTTTTGTGTCGGGAACCTGCTTGACACAGACTACACAGTTGTATTTCACCTTCTCCTACTCCTGTTGGGACAACTCAAATGGGGGAGGCCCAATCTTGAGCCTCCCAATAACAACGGCCCACGAGGGGCCGACATCGGCTCGAATAGTAATGATATCTAATCGCCCAGTCAAGCCGAAATACACTCGGCTCTGGTCAACTTTGCCAATTATACCCAGCCAAAAAAAGTCTGTATTTACCGGGTTGGTACTTGTACCGTATATCACTAAGTGATATATGGGCTGGACGCGGGCGGTTTTCTCCGCACCGGGCTCCGCGCCGCTTTGCCGGCCAGGCCTATCAGACGCCGCTGCCAGAGGGAACCTAAGGCAATAAAAACACTTAAACAATAAATCAGCTACACGAGATAGGAGCAAACGCAATGATCAACAGAGGCAATATATTCTCCGACGTAAGTGAAAAAGATGTAACAAGGGCGATAGTAGAAGAATTTTGTTCTCAGTTTTCAGATTACGTCGAAAGCGACGTCATTATCGTCGGTGCCGGGCCCAGCGGCCTGATGTGTGGAAAGATTCTGGCCGAGGCTGGAAAGAAAGTGCTGATTGTGGAGGCAAATAACTATCTCGGCGGTGGCTTCTGGATCGGTGGATACCTTATGAACAAGCTGACCGTCCGGACCCCGGCTGACAGTGTTCTGGACGAGTTGGGCGTACCCCATAAAGAAACGACCCCGGGCCTGCATGTAGCAGACGGCCCACACGCCTGTTCAAAACTAATCGCCGCAGCTTGTGACGCCGGTGTAAAGTTTGCCAATATGACGAAAGTGGATGACATCGTCCTCCGCGCCGACAAGAAGGTAGCCGGCGTGGTTATCAACTGGACGCCCGTTGGGGCCCTGCCCCGTGCGATTACCTGCGTAGACCCCGTTGCCATCGAGACCAAGGTAGTTGTCGATGCCACGGGACACGACGCCGTTGTCGCTTCGCTTTTAGCAAAGCAGGGCCTGTTGGAACTTGCAGGCACGGGCGCTATGTGGGTCGAACGATCCGAAGATGCCATTGTTGAACGTACCGAAGAGGTTTACCCCGGTTTGGTTGCCTGCGGCATGGCGGTATCGACGATATTCGGCCTGCCGAGAATGGGCCCGACCTTTGGCGGGATGCTCCTTTCGGGCAAGCGGGCAGCCGAGGTTGTTACCGATATTCTGGCTAGCCCGGACCGTGTGGCCCAAAAGCCTGCACCAGCTCAAGTAAACTAGGCTGGTCAGTTCTAAGTACCTGCCCGAGCCATTTTGGAAAGGATAATATAAATGAGCGAACCTCAAGAATATAAGCTGGGAACCAAGGCCCTGCACGCAGGACAGGTGCCCGATCCGACAACGACGGCCCGGGCAGTGCCGATATATGCAACCACAAGCTATGTCTTCAATGACACCGACCATGCGGCTAATCTGTTCGCCTTGAAGGAATTCGGCAATATCTATACGCGGCTTATGAACCCGACCAACGACGTGTTGGAAAAGCGACTGGCTGCGATGGATGGCGGGGCTGCTGGCCTGGCCTTCGCTTCTGGCATGGCTGCGATCAGTGCAGCTATCCTTACCATCACCCACTCGGGGCAGAACTTCATCTCCGCGACGAGCCTCTATGGCGGGACGTGGACACTGTTTACCCAGACGCTGAAAAAGCTCGGTATCGAGGTAAGGTTCTTCGACCCGGATAAGCCCGAACAGATTAAAGAACTGGCAGACGAAAACACGCGATGCGTATTCCTCGAGTCTATCGGCAATCCTAAGAACGACGTGCCCGACTTCAAGGCAATTTCCGATGCCGCCCACGAACTGGATCTGCCGGTAATTTGCGATAATACCGTAACTACGCCGATACTGCTGAGACCCATCGAACATGGGATTGATATCGTCGTCTACTCGACCACCAAGTTTATCGGCGGCCACGGCGTACATATCGGCGGCGCGATTGTCGATGGCGCGATATTCCCATGGGCTGATAACCCCGAAAAATGGCCTGAGTTCTGCGCTCCCGATGACGCATACCACGGCATGGTATTCGAAGAAGCCCTCCGGCCGATGGGGAACATTGCATACATCCTCCACATCCGCACACACATTCTGCGAGATTTCGGCGGATGCATGAGTCCGTTTGCGGCTTTCCTGTTCCTGCTGGGACTGGAGACGCTGCACCTGCGGATGGAAAGACATTGCCAAAACGCTCAGGCAATAGCTGAGTTCCTGGAAGCCCACCCGACCGTCGAGTGGGTAAACTACCCCGGCCTGGCCGATCATCCGCACAATGCCAACGCGAAAAAGTACCTCCCCGATGGGGCCGGTGCGATAATGGGCTTCGGCATCAAGGGCGGTAAAGATGCGGGTATAAAGTTTATCAACAGCGTTACCCTCGCCAGCCATTTGGCTAATGTAGGCGACTCCAAAACGCTGGTGATCCACCCTGCCTCTACAACGCACCAGCAGTTGACCGCCGAAGAACAAAAGGAAACTGGCGTAACCGAAGAGTACGTTCGCCTGAGTATCGGCGTTGAGGATATTGAAGACATCCAGGCCGACATCGACCAGGCCCTCAAAGCGTCTCAAGCCTGAATTTAAGCTAAGTTAACCAACACAAAGCCCCAGGCGGAAAGTGAATTTCCATCTGGGGCTTTTTTTGACCAGCGACCCTCATTTCATGATACCGGCAAAAGTTATGGCCTCTCCTGGCCTCACCTGGCCGGGGCCGGGACTTGCTGCCCGCCAATTTATGCGTATACTCGCTGATCTTACTTTTTATGACAGAGGAGTCTCACATGGATGGATATTTAGCCCAGCTTAGGAAGTTAGTCGGTTCGAGGCCGTTGTTCGTACCCGGCGTACGGGCGATTGTTGTAGACCAAGATGGGGGCGTACTGCTCCAGAATCGCACCGACACCAACACCTGGGGCCTGCCCGCAGGGTCGGTTGAGTTTGAAGAGACCGCCCTGGAAGCTGTCATTCGCGAAGTTAAGGAAGAGACGAATATCGAGGCGCTCGAAGCTGAGCCAATGGCTGTGTATTCGGGGCCGGCGCAGAAGTTCATCTATCCTAACGGCGACGAGGTGCGGTGTTTTTCGGTAGCGTTTGTGATCCGCAAATGGACCGGCCAGCCCAAAGCCGACGGCGTGGAAGGCTCACAAGTTCAGTTCTTTGACCCGAAGGAACTACCCTCCCAAATCGTCGAAATGCACAGGCAGACAATAGAAGACTTCACCAAATACGACGGCAACTTTTTCCTGGGCTGTTAGGGATGGGATTATAAAGTTTTCTGATCAAATATGGAGCTATCATGCCAACTGACGTATCCCTGAGCGCAAGCGGTAAAACGAAACTTCTCGCCCGGGTTACACCTCGTGACCTTGGCTTTACGCCCTCAGCCATCTGGTGCATCTCGCCGGCGAAGGATCATAGAACCGCTCCCTACCCCCTGCCGCAGAAGATTCTCCTGGGCTGCGTGGAAAGTTTTGAATCGCGCGCAAAATTCACTCCCCCGCCCTTTGCCGCTATCGTCGAAAACGGCGACAAGCGATGCCTGATATCGATCAAGGCCCGCAGGGGACAGCATCATTGGAACATAGTTGTATTTTCCGCAACCAAGCGCGGCGTGGATGTTACGATCGAACTCGAAGGCCACACCCCGCCGAAAAAGGCCATCGAAAATATCAAGGTGCAGGTCTTCGCCTCCAAACCCGGCGAGAGCCGCCACGAACTTCTCGCTCGCGGCCTTAAAGCTCAATACCCCGCCGCCTACCGCAAGCCGAAAAAACGCCAGCCAAAATGGTGGACCAAGCCGATCTACTGCGCCTTCGGCGACCAGGTGGCACACGCATTTCGCATGGGTAGTGAAGATCACCGGCTTCACCCTATATCGGCGAATCTCCAGAGGCTTCACGAACGCGGCATCGCGCGGCTGGAAAAAGCCGGCGTGCCGTTTGGAACTATCATCATCGATTCCGGCTGGTCTGTCGGCGATACATGGGAAGTCGATCGGAGCAAATGGCCCGACATGCGCGGGTTTATCGATACCCAACACGCAGCCGGGAGGAAGGTGCTGCTGTGGATCGCGACGTGGTACGCAAAGGGCGTGCCGGATGAGTATTGCGTATTCGAGAACAACCGGAAGATCACCGTCGACCCGACGCATCCTGGCTATCGCAAGTATCTGCGCGAACAGGTAACCAAGATGATCTCGAATAAGCCCCGCTGCCTCAATGCCGACGGCTTCAAGATCGACCAGCTTCGCCGCCAGCCCATGGAAGTTATCTGGAACGACCAGGACCCGTCCGCTACGCCATATAAGTACAAGCGAAAAAAACCGTTCAAGCTGGCTGACAAAAATATCTGGGGCGCCGAGCTGCTATATCAGCTTCACAAGGATATCTACAAAGCCGCCAAGGCCGCCAAGGGCGACTGCCTTGTAAATTCATCAACGGTGCATCCGTACTTTTATGATGTGATCGATCAGGTCCGCCTGCACGATATCGAAGACGTCCCCGCCGATCCGGTTGCAGCGATGCAGGCCAGGTCTGACCTGTCGAAGGCTGCGCTTCCGTACCTATCGATCGATACCGACAACTGGCTGCACACCGATTACGCCGGCTGGATGAACTACACGCTCAATAGCTACAAGCTGGGCGTGCCGTGCACCTTCTACGCCGAGAATTTCGTTGTAGACCCAAAAAAGACTGCGACTACCAGACCCATCCCGATGAAAGACTTAAAACGCATCGCCAAGGCCTGGCGGAAAGCATTGAAGATGGATTGAGGGGGGCGGCCTATCGGCACGCGGCAAACGCCTTACGTATCGCCCGGATGTGCTCCGGGCCGCAGCCGCAGCAGCCGCCGATGAAGTTCGCACCGGCAGAGATGAGTTGCGGGACAAACGATGCGAATTCTTCCGAGCCCATGGGAAAAGTTGTCACGCCATCGGTAACCTCAGGCAGGCCGGCGTTGGGCTTGATCCATACGGGCAGGTCAGTCGCGGCTCGCAGCATTTGAGCTACCTGGACATATTCCCCCGGGCCGACTCCACAGTTGGCGCCGATCGCGTCGGCTCCATTGGCGGCGGCCATGGCGGCAAGGTCGGCCGGTGTCTCGCCCATCATCGTCGCTGACTTGTCCGGGCCGAAAGCAAAGGCCATCGAAACCACCACCGGCAGATCGCAAACCGATTTCACGGCCTTGAGTGCAATCTCCGCCTCGGCCAGCTCGTTGAACGTCTCCAGCACAATCGCATCCGCCCCGCCGCGAGCGAGTGCGCCGGCCGTGGCGGCAAAAGCAGCGAAAAATTCCTCGGCCGATACTTCGCTCATCATCACGATTTTTCCAGTCGAGCCGAACGAGCCGAATACCTTCACATCGGTCCCAGCAACTGCCTTGCGTGCGATTGCAGCCGCAGCCTCCGCCAGCTCTGCTGCGCGATCGGCGGCGCCGTACGGCTCGAGCCCGAACCGATGGGCCATCAGCGAGTTGGTCATGATCACATCCGCCCCAGCTTCGACGTAGCTCCGCGCGACCGCTTCGACCGCTGCCGGGTTGTCGGCGTTCAGCAGCTCACCGCACTGGGCTGCGTTCAGCAAGCCCTTGGCCGGCAGCACAGTGCCATAAACACCGTCCGTCACGCGAACTTCGCTGGCGAATGATTTCAGATCAAGTTTCATTATGCTCCTTACAGTCTTTGCCTTCCAAGCCATCGAGTGCCGCGCGAATCTTGTCCATCAGTTCCCGGTCGCGGTCGAGATCGAAGAACGGGCCAGCGGATTTATCATAGAGGGCAGTCGGCCCTTTGATTAGCTTGGCGTCCTCCCATGTGTAACGCGGGCAGACGTGCGCATGCAGCACCGGATCGAGATTGCCCAGAATCTGATAGTTGATGCGGACGGCGTCGGTAACTTGCAGTAACGCGTCGCCCATCATGGCCATATCCGTAAGGAACTGCAGGCGTTGCCCGCCTGTTAGATCGTTCAAACTCGCAACCACCGGGTCGGCCAGGAGGATCAAGTAACCAGGAAGCTTCTGCCAATCACACAACACCGCCCAGCCGGACGGCATCCGCCGAACCACCGTCGGGTTCTCACCATTTCTCGCTGCCTCGACTCGTTGATTCACAATGTTACTCATAACGCATTTTCCCTTCGGCAACCCCTTCGGCAAGCTCAGGGCAAGGAAGTTGCCACCCTACAGGCTAATAACTTCACTTCCTCACCTCGCAGACAAAGCACAAGAACGGGTTTCTTCCGTCATCCTGCACCTCCTTGTAGCCCACGAAAGTTTGCGTGTCGAAACCGGCGCGGGCGAAGAGGTCAATGTATTCCTGTTTGTCCAGCATGGGGGCGGACCAGGGACATTCTTCGATCGACTCGCTACCATCGATGTGGGTGATCTTGTAGATGAACTTCCCGCCGATACGTTTGCGATTCTTGGACAGACGAATCTCGACTCGGCGTGAGACAAGCTCGCCGGTTTCCGGGTGCGGCTGCGGGTCTGACCAACCGAACGACCGCCGGCCGTTGGGGAAAAGCGATGGATCGAACCGGCGTTCGGTGATAAGCAGCTTGCCATGAGGTTTGAGGTGGCGCCGGATGCAGTTAAGGCAGGCCAACAAGTCTCCCCGGGTCTTCTGCTCGCGAAAGGAATTGTCCGCGATGAAGACCAGACCGAACTGCTCGCTGAGGGTGAAGTTGGACATATCGGCTTTCACCAGGCGAATGCGTTTCCGTGCGGCCGAGGGGAGCTTGGTGATATTCATTCGGGCAAAGGAAAGCATCGTATCGGACAGGTCGCCCCCGACGACATCGAATCCAGCCTCCGCCAAACGGCACAGCAATCTTCCCGTCCCGCAGGCCAGGCCCAATACCGGCCCGGAAGTCCGCCGAGTCCACATCTCATACCAGCCGACTTCCTCGTCCGTCAACGTATTGATGGATTCATAATCCCACCCGAACCGCTCGTAGCGTTTCAAGTCCAGATCATCGGCCATGCGTAAGCCTCTCCTTTCTGCGGCTCAGTATGTAGCGTGTGCAACTAGTTGAGGAATGCGCATGAAGGTTCATGTTTGTGCCTCTCGAAGTATTAGTCTTGCGTGGTAGAAGATGATTTTCGCGGCTACCCATCGGCGGACTCTTTCCAGCCGACGTACCCAGCTAGGC
>SDBT01021396.1_pt1 | contig 10114 bp, 11 predicted proteins | sample 2277101 | NCBI WGS metagenome assembly SDBT01 (sample SAMN10404973, study PRJNA504765) | marine sediment metagenome | isolation source: marine sediment core GS10_PC15, 103 cmbsf | place: Arctic Ocean: Southern Knipovich Ridge | collected 2010
AATATTCAGAGAATGGCTGAAGCCAACCGCGCCTTTGCCCATTTTGCTTGAGGTTTATTTTGATAAAGATAATTTAAATAAAAATTAAAAGGAGAAAAAACAATGAAAAGAAGTACTTTGTCTCTTCTTCTCTCGAGCATTGTCGGGCTCGCAGGGAACACTGCTTTGGCTCAATACGATTCTTACGGTACTACAGCCGTAGGCACAGGAATCGGCGTTGGACTGATGATACTCTGGATCATTTTTATGTTAGTGGGCCTGGCGCTGTTTGTACTCTGGCTTTGGATGCTGATTGATTGCGTTAAGCGGCCGTTTGACAAGAAGACGATGTGGATTGTTTTGATCATCATCTTGGGTTGGATTGGCGCAATCGCTTATTTCTTTGTGGTCAAGAGGAAAAAAGTCGGCGAAGGAGGCGGCGGCGCACCACCGGCTCAAACCACACCTCCGCCCCCACCTGCTTCACCTCCGCAGCCGCAAGGTTAGAAATTTTGTTAAAAAGTCAAGGCAGACTCCGTCGTCTTATTCTTTCCAGACGATGGGCCTTATTTTGTTGCTTTTTGACTTTTAATAAGGAAATAGATTAAGTCATTTTTTCTTATACGGATTTTTGTTTTATCAAAATTTAGAAGTTTAACTTTTAACTTGAATCATGCCTCGTCAGACACCTTTAGACCGAATCCGCAATATCGGGATCATTGCTCACATTGATGCCGGCAAGACAACCGTTACCGAACGGATTCTTTATTATACAGGCAAGAAGCACAAGATCGGGGAAGTGCACAAGGGCGAGGCGGAGATGGACTGGATGGAGCAGGAGAAAGAGAGAGGAATCACGATTACTTCAGCGGCAACTACCTGTTTTTGGAAGCTGGGAGAGAAAGCTAGCTTGCATCAGATTAACATTATTGATACCCCGGGTCATATTGATTTCACGGCCGAGGTCCAGAGGTCTTTGCGCGTACTTGATGGAGGAATAGTGGTTTTTGATGGCGTGGCCGGGGTGGAGCCGCAGTCGGAAACAGTCTGGCACCAGGCGGAGAAGTTTAAAGTGCCGCGGATTTGTTTTATCAACAAAATGGATCGCACGGGCGCTGATTTTAAATTTAACATCGATTCGATCCGAGAACGCCTGGCTAAGAATATCGCGATCATTCAAATTCCGATCGGAGCCGAAGACAAATTCGAGGGGGTGATTGATCTTTTGCGCAACAAAGCTGTCTATTTTCAAGGGAGCTTTGGTGCGGATGTTTTGGAAAAAGAAATCCCGAAAGGTTTGGCAAAGGAGGCAGGGGAGTATCGTAAAGAACTAATAGAGAGAATCGCTGAACAGGATGACGCTCTGATTGAGAAATTTTTAGAGGGTCAGGAGATTTCAGAAGAGGAACTGAAAAAAACACTGCGCGAGGCCACGATCGCGGGCAAACTGGTGCCGGTTTTGTGCGGTTCCGCTTTAAAAAACAAAGGGGTGCAGATCCTGCTTGATGCCGTGCTCTTGTATTTGCCTTCGCCTGTTGATTTGCTTCCGGTTTCGGGTTTTGATCCCAAACAAATTCAGGAAAGAAAAGAGGAAACAGAGAAGACCGAAGAGAGACAGGCAGGGGATTCCGAGCCCTTCTCCGCCTTGGCTTTTAAAATAGCGACTGATCCTTTTGTGGGCAAGCTCGTTTTTTTTAGGATTTATTCCGGGACCCTGGAGACAGGATCCTATATCTTAAATGCTTCTACGGGCAAGAAAGAGCGCTTAGGCCGGATCCTTCGGATGCATGCCAATCACCGAGAAGAAGTGAAGGAGATGTATACAGGTGAGATCGCCGCCGCCGTGGGCTTAAAAGGGACAACCACCGGGGATACTCTATGCGATCCTGAACACCCGATTATTTTAGAAAAGATTGTTTTTCCTGAACCAGTGATTTCGATTGCGGTGGAACCCGCGACCAAGGCGGATCAGGAGAAAATGGGCATTGCCTTGCGCCATCTAGCGGACGAGGATCCCACTTTTCAGGTGCGGGGCGACATTGAGACCGGTCAGACGATTATTTCAGGAATGGGCGAGCTGCATTTGGAGATCATCGTTGATCGAATGCTGCGGGAATTTAAAGTAGAAGCTAAGGTGGGTAAACCCCAGGTGGCTTATCGGGAAACGATTAGAGTAGAAGCAGAAGCAGAGGGAAAATATATCCGTCAATCAGGGGGCAGAGGGCAGTATGGTCATGTTTGGCTTCGGGCAGAACCTCTAGCGCGCAGTGAAGGATTTGAATTTGTTAATAAGATCAGGGGAGGGATTATTCCCCAGGAGTTTCTTCCAGCCGTGGAAAAGGGCGTCAAAGAGGCCTTGCAAAACGGCGTTCTGGCGGGCTATCCAGTGGTTGATTTAAAAGTTACTTTGTATGATGGGTCATTTCATGATGTTGATTCTTCAGAAGCGGCTTTTCATATTGCCGGTTCAATCGCGGTCCAGGCGGCGGTCAAAAGAGCCCGGGTCTATATTTTGGAGCCGGTGATGAAGGTGGAGGTTGTGGTACCTGAAAAATTTATGGGCGACGCGATCGGGGACCTGAATTCAAAGAGGGCCCAGATCGGACAACTCTCTGATCGGGGACGCTTATCGGTCATTGACGCGGAAGTGCCCTTGGCAGAAATGTTTGGTTATGCTACGATTTTAAGATCATTGACTCAAGGCCGGGGGAATTACACCATGGAGTTTGATCATTACGGAGAAGCGCCTCGTAATATTTCAGAGAAGATCGTCGGCGCTCAAGATAAAGAGAAGAGTAAATAAGTTCCAAATGACAAATTAAAATTTGTCACTTTGGACTTTTAATTTTGAACTTTGAACTAAAATCCGTGCCTGATTTTAAAAAAATCACCCAGATGATTAAGGAAAATCCCAAGGAACGGTATGTGATTGTGGAAAAGGGCAAGCCGAGTTGGGTTGTTTTGAACATGGCTGATTATGAAAGCTTGATCAAGACTTCAGAAGAGAAACAAAGAACCAAGGACAAAAAGAAGGAAAGCGAGATTGACGAAGCCCTGGCTGCTTATCAAGAGGAAATTAGAGAAGGGATTGAATTTCCCGCAATAGAGAAAGAGAGCAGAGAGAGAAAAAGCGAGCCAGAGTTGTATTTTGAGGAGATTTCAGAAGGGGTTGATCAGGATAGACCTTTGGGTTTATCCACAGAAGACCAGGAATTTTCAGAAACAGAAGAGTTTGATTCGATTCCTTTCTAGATTGTTAAGTTTTGGCTAGTTTTAGCTAAATGATTTGAGGGAATTTTGTTTTTTGGCTTGAATTAGCTAAAATTTCGGGCAAGGAAAAAGAAGGAATGTTTTTTGATTATTGGGATTGACAGGTCGCAAAAACTGGGTTAAAATAGGTTTGAGTTTGTTTATTCGCAGAAATCTTAGTTTTTTTGTATTTTTTATTTAAATAACAATTAATCTGTTCCAAGTAAATTAGGGACAGCTTGAATTAAAAAAATGACTGAAAAATTTGAACGCAGCAAACCGCACATCAATGTCGGTACGGTTGGCCATGTTGATCATGGTAAAACCACTTTAACCGCCGCGATACTTAAGTGTCTGCAAGCTTCGGGCTTGAAGGCTCAAGCAAAGAGCGTTGACCAGATTGATAACGCGCCGGAGGAGAAAGAGAGAGGAATCACGATCGCGACCACCCATGTTGAATATGAGTCAGAAAAGAGACATTACGCCCATGTTGATTGTCCGGGCCACGCTGATTATATTAAAAATATGATCACGGGCGCGGCCCAGATGGATGGGGCGATTTTGGTAGTTTCAGCGGCAGACGGGCCAATGCCTCAAACCAGAGAGCATATTCTTTTAGCGCGCCAGGTCGGTGTTCCTAATATTGTTGTTTTTCTAAACAAGGTTGATCAGGTTTCAGAGAAAGAATTGATTGATCTGGTGGAAGAAGAAATCAGGGAACTTTTGACCAAATATGAATTTGATGGCAAGAATGTCCCTTTGGTGCGGGGCAGTGCCTTGAAAGCATTAGAGTGCGGCTGTGGCAAGAAGGATTGTGAATATTGTGGTCCGGTTTTAGAATTGGTTAAACTTATGGACGAAAAGATTCCCGAGCCAGTGAGAGATGTGGACAAGCCTTTTTTAATGCCGATTGAAGATATCTTTTCGATTGAAGGCCGGGGCACGGTGGTTACGGGCAGGATTGAGCGCGGGATCGTTAAGCTAAACGATGAGGTTGAGATTGTAGGGATTGAAGCGACCCAAAAAACCGTGGTTACTGGGATTGAGATGTTTAACAAGAGCTTGGATGAAGGCCGCGCTGGAGACAATGCCGGCGTGCTCTTGCGGGGTACAAAAAAGGAAGCAGTAGCTCGCGGCCAGGTCCTAGCCAAACCCGGCTCAATTACCCCCCACACGGAATTTGAAGCGGAAGTTTATGTCTTGACCAAAGAGGAAGGCGGCCGGCACACGGCGTTTGCCGGCGGCTATAAGCCTCAATTCTATATTAGAACCACGGATGTCACCGGCGAGGTTACCTTGGCTTTGAAACAAGAGATGGTGATGCCGGGCGACACGGTGACGGTCAAAGTCAAACTTGTCGCACCGGTAGCGTTAGAGGAAAAACAGAGATTTGCGATCAGAGAAGGCGGCCACACCGTAGGAGCAGGATTCATTACTAAGATTGTGAAATAGTAAAAGACCCCCACCGGGGTTTGCTAGGAAGAGAGCAAGGATCATTAATCATTAAGGGCTTCAATCTTTTTGTTTTAATTTCTATTTTAGTAAATAAGTTAGCTTTTAATTAGTTCTTAGGAATTTAAGCCTCGCCTCATTTAAGGTTTTGGGTGGTGGGCGGCAACGATTATCAGGACTTTTATTGCCAAAGTTGTTGCGGGGCAAATTTAATTTTCAAAATGCCTTCTCAAAGTCAGAGCCAGAAAAAGGACGAAGAATCCTCTTCGAGGATTCGTATTAAAATTAAAGCCTACGACCACAAGGTGATTGATCAATCGGCGCGCCAGATAGTGGAGACCGCGATCAGGACCGGAGCGATTGTTTCTGGTCCCGTGCCTTTGCCTATTGAAAAGACCAAGTACACCGTAATGAAGTCACCGTTTGTGCACAAGGATTCTCGCGAGCAATATGAGATGCGGGTTCATAAGAGATTAATTGACATCAGAAAGCCCACTTCTAAAACCATAGATGCCTTGATGGACTTGAATTTGCCAGCGGGCGTGGATATAGAGATTAAGATGTAGAGTAATAAAGATGGTCGCCCTCTGTTTCATTCCATGAAATTATGATGTTTTTAGATAACTTTATAATTAAAATTTAATTAAATCAAAAACCAGAAAAGCCGGAAGTTTTCATAAAAACCTGGCTTGGAACTAAGCTGGTTTTTGGGAAGACTTCTGGTTTTTTAATTGGGACGATTAATTAGATTTAATAGAATATGCCTTTTATCATCGGTGAAAAATTAGAGATGACCAAAGTATTTGATCAAAAAGGGAGAGCGACCCCGATTACTTTAATCGAGGTCTTGCCTTGTTTGGTTTCTGCGATTCGGACAGAAAAAAAACATGGTTATTGGGCTGTCCAGATTAAGTTTTCTAAAAAAGACAGAGGAGAGGTCAAATCTAAAGAGAGTCATCCTAAAAAGGATGATTTTCGTTTTTACCGAGAATTTCGAGTGGAGGATCAAAAAGCAGCCGACGGCTACAAAATTGGCGACAAGGTTGAACCTTCTGTTTTTAAAGCGGGGGATCTGGTCAAGGTGAGGGGAATAAGTAAGGGCAAGGGTTTTCAGGGCGTGGTTAAGCGTTGGGGCTTTGCTGGTTCTCCAGCAAGCCACGGCCACCGGCACGACACGCGGGCGCCAGGCTCTATCGGTTCCGCTTTTCCGCAAAAGGTGTTTCGCGGACTCAAAATGGCCGGTCGGATGGGAGCAAAGAGAACGACAGTTCAGGGATTAAAAATTATCGAGGTTGATCCCAAAAAGAATTTGATTGCGCTCCGAGGAGCAGTACCAGGGATTCCGGGCGGGACATTAGAAATCAGGGGTGATTAGTGAATTAACGAATTAAAGGGTTAACGGGTTAGATAAGTGGACGACAAATAACCACTAATCCGTTAATCCGTTAACTCGTTAATCCGTTAAGATGAAACTCCCGATTTATAATTTAGAAGGTAAAAAGACAGGGAAGACAATTAGCCTGGCGCCCGAGATTTTTGGTCTAGAACCGAATCCCGTTTTGGTCCAGCAGGCAGTGGAAGCACAGAGATCTGGGAGCCGGAGGGTGATTGCCCATACTAAAACCCGTTCGGAGCGGCGAGGAGGAGGAGCGAAACCCTGGCGCCAGAAAGGTACGGGGAGGGCGCGTGCCGGTTCACGGCGCAGCCCGTTATGGCGCAAAGGAGGAGTGACTTTTGGTCCTCGCAAGAATAGAAATTTTCTTAAAAGAATTAACCGCAAAGCCCGCCGCAAGGCTGTTGTAATGGTTTTGTCTGATCGGGCGCAGTCTAGTGATATTATCGCCCTAGCAAGCTTAAAGAATACCACGGGCAAAACCAAGGAGATGGTTAGCCTGCTTGCTAAATTTCCGTTAAAGGCCAGGGTTTTGATCTTACTTAGCTGCAAGGACGAAATGATCAGGAGAGCGGCCCGTAACTTGTCCAAAATCAAGGTTTTGGGCGCTCAAAGTTTGAACGTGATTGACTTGCTTAATTGCGGTTCGATCTTAATGCCGGTTAAGGCGGTTAAGATTATTGAGGAGAGATACCTTAAAAAAGTCAAATCTCAAAGGTCAAAGATCAAAAATACAGATTAAATCTTAAAAATATTTTTGAGATTTGATTTTTGACTTTTGATTTTATGTTATGTCTTTACTAAAACGTAAAAAACCCAAGCGGGTGGAAAATGGTAAAAAATCCGATAACGAGAAGGCAAAATCCGGTTCTGGCAGAAAAGGTTCGCCTGGGAAAAAGAGAACAATTTCAATCAAGAGCCAAGCTTTTCGGATTATCCGTTATCCTCTAATTACAGAGAAGGGGACAGCTATTTCTGCTTTGAATAAATATGTTTTTGAGGTTTCAGGGCGGGCGGCCAAAGCAGAAGTGAAAAAAGCGATTGAAGAACTATACGGAGTGAAAGTTGTTAAAGTAAATGTAATGAACTTCCAGGGCAAGCGGAGGAGATATGGCAGAGGCACGGGGCGAACGCGGACTTGGAAAAAGGCGGTTGTTACCCTACAGAAGGGAGATACGATTCAATTGTTTGAGGGAGTGTGAATAGAATTTTCAATTTTCAAATCCCAATTTTCAATGAATCTTCCTGCCTGCGCCATTCTTGTTTAAAAATTCAGTAATTGGAAATTAAAATTTGATTGAAAATTGAAAATTGAAAATTAATCAATATGAAGCATTATAAGCCGACAACACCAGGGAGAAGAGGGATGAGCACAGTGGACTTTTCGGGAGTGACCCGCAAAAAACCCGAGAAGAGTCTTGTCGTTGGTTTGAGAAAAAGAGCCGGCAGAGACAAGAAGGGCCGCATTTCTGTTCGGCACAGGGGCGGGGGCCATAAAAAGAAATACCGAATTATTGATTTTAAGCGGAACAAATTTGATATTCCAGCCAAGGTTGTTTCATTAGAATATGATCCGAACAGGACTTGCTTTATTGCTCTCGTGCATTATCTTGATGGCGAGAAAGCTTACATCCTAGCTCCCCAAGAGCTCAAAATAGGAAAAAGGGTAATTTCCAGCCAGAAGAAGGTTGAAGCAAAGCCTGGCAGTCGAATGCCCTTGAGTGAAATTCCCGACTCGAGCCTGATTTATAATATAGAATTAAATCCAGGGCGGGGTGGACAAATCGTGCGCGCTGCCGGCGCCTCCGCTGTTTTAATGGGTAAAGAAGGCAAGTATGCCCAGATCAAACTTCCTTCCCAAGAGGTAAGGTTTGTTCTTTCAAGGTGTCTGGCAACTATTGGGAGTTTAAGCAATTCCGAGCATGGGAATATTAAAATCGGCAAGGCCGGACGTAAACGTTGGTTGGGCATTCGGCCGACAGTAAGAGGAAAGGCAATGAATCCAGTAGATCATCCTCATGGCGGCGGCGAGGGTAATCAGCCGATTGGTCTTAAACATCCCAAAACCCCTTGGGGCAGGCCGGCCTTGGGGGTTAAGACCCGGCGGAAGAAAAAGTATTCAGATCGGTTGATCGTTAAGAGGAGAAGATAGGTTTGATATTGAGAATTTCAAATGTCAAAGTCCAATTAATATCTTAAGATAATTAATTATGTCTAGATCTCTTAAGAAAGGTCCTTACTGTGATCCAAGATTGCTTAAGAAGATTAAAAATTTAAAATCTGGCGATAAGACAGTGATCAAAACTTGGTCGCGGTCCTCGGTTGTTTTTCCGGAGATGGTTGGTTTTACGATAGCCGTGCACAACGGCAAAGAGCACGTGCCGGTTTTTATTACCGAAGATATGGTCGGTCACAGATTGGGTGAATTTTCCTTAACGCGCAAGTTTGTTGTTCATGGTGGTCGGATCGCGCGAGAGGAAGCGGCGGACCAGGCGGAAAAAGAGCGCCAGAAGATTAAGGCAGGCCAAGAGGAGGCAGGTCAGGAGGAAAAGAGTCAATCAGTCGATTAAGGATTAAAGTGAAATGTCAGATTCCAAAGCTCAAATTCCAAATCAATGTCAAATGCCAAATTATCGTTTTTGTCATTTGGATTTTGGATTCCCTGCCTGCCGGCAGGCAGGGATTTGGTATTTGGACTTTGACATTTGAAATTTTTCATTATGGAAGTTAAGGCAAAATTAAGACATTTACACATCGCTCCTCGCAAGGTAAGATTAGTGATTGATCAGATCCGGGGTTTAGATACTAAAGAAGCGCTTCGAAACTTGAATTTTATTCCCAAGCGGGCAGCAAAGCCTGTGACCAAGCTTTTGAGGTCGGCGATTGCCAATGCTGAACACAATTTTGATTTAGATAAAGACAATTTGTACATCAAGGAGATCAGGGCTGACGAGGGACCTAAATTCAGACGCTTCCAGCCGCGCGCTTTTGGCAGGGCCTACCCTATTATTAAAAGGACAACTCATGTTTTGATTATTTTAGATGAGAGAGTAAAGGGCAAAAGAAAGAAAAAAGCGAAGAAGACAAGGGAAGCGCCTTTTATAAAAAAGCAGACTATATCTAAGCCCCTTTTGACAACAAGCAAGAAGAAAGAAGGACCAAAGAGCAAAAGAAAAAAGATTTGGGATCCAAGAAGACTAGGGGCGCGGCGGCATAAAGAGCACGCAGACAAGCGGAGACTCGCAAAACAGAAGCGAGTTAGTCGGCTTAAGCGCTTTTTCCGACGAAAATCAGTATAACTCCTGGGAGGGGTTTTGATTACAGATAAAAAATAATCTTAATCACCAAGACACAATAACCCTGCCGGCAGGCAGGTTACAAACAATCACCAACGATTCAATGACCAATCACCAAACTTTTTGGTTATTGATGATTGGTGTTTGAAATTTGTTTGGTGATTATATCTTGATTATTGGTTATTTTAAACTGTTGTATTGTTTTCATTCGTTTTCACTTCACCTAAGATCACCCTCTTGTTTCATTGTCAGATTATTATGAGCAACAATGAAACAATGCAAACTATATGGGTCAAAAAGTTTCACCAATTTCATTCAGACTGGGCACACTCCAAACTTGGAAGTCCAAGTGGCTTGTCCAAGGTAAAAATTACCGCAAATTTCTAGAAGAAGATGTTCGGATGCGGACTTTTGTTTTCAATAAATTAAAGGACGCGGCTATTGCCCGGATAGACATTGAACGCTCACCGAATATGATCAACATCATTATTTCAAGTGGCCGGCCGGGTATGATTATTGGCCGGGGAGGGACAGGGATTGAAGATTTGAAGCGAGGACTGCAGAAGTTGGTGCATAATAAGCCCTTGAAGGTGAGCGTAGAAGAGGTTTCCGACCCTGGAAGCAATGCCGTGCTGGTGGCGAGAATAATCGCGGAAGCGCTTGAAAAAAGAATTCCTTTTCGGCGCGTAATCAAACAATCCCTGGAACGGACTCGGGAAAACCGGGGAGTTAAGGGAGTAAAGAT
>SDBT01021397.1_pt1 | contig 10113 bp, 7 predicted proteins | sample 2277101 | NCBI WGS metagenome assembly SDBT01 (sample SAMN10404973, study PRJNA504765) | marine sediment metagenome | isolation source: marine sediment core GS10_PC15, 103 cmbsf | place: Arctic Ocean: Southern Knipovich Ridge | collected 2010
GCCGCCGTCCCGCAGGAGGTAGAGTTTTCCCCGGCAATAGAGCAGCGAGGGCGTCTCGGGAATACCGCGCTGAATTTCCCAGACCACGTGCGACTCGCGGGCATTCTTTATCGCTCCGGGACGAATTGCCAAAAGGTTGGGATGGCTATGGGCCTCAAAGCCTGACATCGTCTGCATCCATTCGGCTTCACTGATGATCCGGTTCTTATCATGGTCGAAGATTCTCAGCAGATTGTCCATCTCTCTGACCGGCAATCCATAACCGGGATTGTCTTTGGGCAACTCCGGCCGCTGTATGAAGGCAAAGCCTTTCGTCATTTCGTCACGTTGTATTTGATTGTCGTGATTGCGGTCGAACTCTTCGACGGTCATCCTCCAGGTTCCCGCCGCATCCCACTTATCATCTCCGCGTCCACCCAGGGCCGCGGCGCTCGCAAACACAAGCCCATCGCCCGCTACAGGGATACTGACCGTTTCCGGCGGAAAACCACCGGCCCACCATATCTCGGCGCCGGTGGACGGATCGTAGGAGGTAAGCCGTTTGGAACCCAACACGATAAGCTCTTCGGCATCGCCATGACGCCAGATCATAGGCGTCGACCAGCCTGCCTTGAATAATGACCGCTGCTGCTCCCAGACCGTCTCGCCCGTGTCACGATTCACCGCCAGCAAACGGGAAGAACCGCCGTCGCCGTCCAAGACCATAATCACTTTGTCTTCATACAATATGGGCGAGGTCGCCATTCCATATTTGCTTCTCGGTGTGTCGATTTTACGCTGCCAAACCACGTTTGACGCATGGTCGTAACAAATCAGCCCATAAGTCCCGAAATAGACGTAAACATTTCTTTCGTCCGCGGCCGGCGTGGAAGATGCGGGTTTATTCAGTGGATGAAACCTTACCTTTGTTTCGGCCTGAACAACCTGGCGCCACAAGATTTTGCCGTCTTCACGATTTACGCATAACGTAATAAGTTCTTTTTCATTGGCGGATTCATTGCCCGTGAGAAAGATTCGGTTGTCCCAAATGACGGGGGACGAGTGTCCCGCGGGAGTGGTGATTTTCCATAGAACGTTCGATTCCGGACTGAAATGAACAGGAATGCGATTCGCTTCCACTACCCCTTGTCCGTTGGGGCCGCGAAATTGATTCCAGTAAACCTTTCCTTCCTGACCGTTTGCTATTAGGTTGAACAAAAGGACAATGATCGTATAGATGAAGGCATTTGCCGTCAAGTTGTGTTTATATCCGAATTGCAAGTGATCTCCTTGTCTTGTACTTAAGCAGGCACTATGAGTAGTTCCTGGATATGATCCCTATGACCTCCATGGCCGTTCTCTGTTTATTGTGCCGGATAGAATATCTTTTGCAATAAGCGCATCTTCTATGACCTGAAAATCAAACATACCCACGCAGAGGAAATCGGCGCCGTTTTCGAATGCGTATTTAAAACCGTCCCTCGGATGAATTGCGCCGGCGGCCAGGACTTTGTAAGCAATCCACGGCTTTTCCATCGTCTTCATAAACTTGCATGTTTTCTCGGGATACTTGTCCCAATAGTTGTCGGCGTTGTAGTTGTCGATAACATCTTTGTGCTGGTCCGGCTGACGTTTGGACCAGTAACTTGTGCTGTGATGAGTTTTCATATAGAAGTCGGTGTTTAGGCCGGCTTTTTCACACGCCATGGGCGTTTCTAAATTGTGTCCGCCAACACCGGCAATGATTCCGTTGTCTTTGATGAAATCGACCACTTTTCCGACCAGATCGGTCCTTTCATTCCGAACCCAGAGGTCCCCGATATTTCCGATCAGAAAGGCCCCAACGGCTCCGGCGTCAATAGCCTTTTTAACGTCACCTGTAAGATCATCCGTCTTTGCCGTACATTGTGCGATCCACTGGATTTGCCCACCTCTTTCCTCCCTGTATTTCTTTAGAAGCTCCGCAGAGCCGGAGTTGGTAATGATTGTGTTGATTCCATTTTCTTCACAGATCTGGAGCGTCTCGATAACCTTCTCATCCGTGAAGTAGTGCTTCAATAAAGAGGATACGTACGTCAAATCTCTGCTGTGGGCAAATCCGCCGATCAGGTTTCCACCGCAGATCAGCCTGCTGATTTTAACCTTGCCGATGTGACCTGCCGGCAGGCCTTTAACAGAGCCGGCGTGCGATTCATTCGGCTTTTTCATTGCCGCAAGCAGGGCCTGCTCTTCCAGACTTAGAGCCGACGTAATCGCGGCGGCGCCGATAACAGAATTTTTCAGAAAGTTTCTGCGATCAAGGTCTTGTGACATTTTCCAAGCTCTCTCCGATGCAATTTCACATGGTTGTAATTGAATTACTATTCGGCTCCGTACTTCTCCAGCAGTTCAAGCATCACCCCATTTTTTTTATGTTTGGCGAGCGTTAACGGAGTCATCCCCCGCTGGTTTTTGATATTGACGTCGGCGCCTTTGGAGATTAACAGCTCTGCAATCTCTGTTAGGCCGGTATTAGCGGCAATGTGGAGCGGTGAGCCAAGATTTGTACCCATGGCGTTTACATCCGCACCATCATCGAGCAGAAAACTAACGATTTCCTTGCAATCTCGCAGGACCGCGAAATGCAGAGGGGTCGTGCCGTCCGTCATCTTTGCGTGGATGTCGGCGCCTTTGGAGATAAGCAGTGCCGCCAAATCCTCACGGCCTTGTATAAGCGCTATATGCAGAAGCGACGCCCCGTTATTAGCCTTTTCGTTGACGTCGGCGCCCTCAGCTATAAGTGTCTGGACCTTATCGACGTCACCGTCGCCCACTGCACGCTGTAGCGACACGGCTGGATCGATATCTTCGTCCGGCTCGGTCGATTCGGCGGCAGTGGTCGTTTCGGCCGTATCGCTTTGAGTATCGGCCGGTACTGGTTGAATTTGCTCGACGGATTCCACTGCTTTTGCCGGCTTAGGCGTTTTTGCCGGTTGCGTCTGTTTCTGAACGTCGGTTTGCTGCGACGGTTCGGATTCTTTCTTCTTACACCCAAAAGCAACAAGCGCTAAAATTACGACCATACAAAGAAATCTTATGTATTTCATTATAGTCCACCTTTCAAGGAGCTTGCATCGTTTCAATTTAGATTTATTGCATTATTATACAACACTTTAAGTCAAATTGCAACTTTAAGAATTGTTACGCTGACCACTCTTTATCGCCGTGTTTGTGCAGAAATACGGTAATTTCCTTTAGCCTCTGTCTTCGGCCAATGATATAGGAATATTGCCATCGTTGTCTGTTATATTGGCGTTCGCGCCCTTGCGGACCAGTAATACGGCTACGTCCTTCCGCCTGAACGAAGCGGCCGCACCGGAAGGGCTGAATTAAAAAAGCGGCGGTTGCATTATGCTTACCGCTGCTTTTGAAATATCAGGTAGTGTCTGATTCTACTGGCTTACCAGCAAAATCTCCGCCCAGTAACCGGCCTCGTTCATCCAACCGGTCGGTTGGTTTATCAGTTCGAGCTTCACTTTTTTTCCCGCGAAGTCGGACAGATCCACCTCGGTCTGCATCCAGCCGTCGGGGGCCGTTTCCTTGCTCACGGCCTTGCGCAAGATTTCTTTACCGCCGCCAACGACACTCAGGTCCCAGTCGCCATCGGGATGATGGCCGACGGTCAGATGCAGGACACTCTTCTTGCCCGAAGGCAGCGAGAGTTACCTGAAAAGCCGGCAGCCGGTGGTGTGGTCGAGCGGATGGGTAACGAGCACGTTGCTCTTGCCCATCTCCTGCTCGCGCAGACCAGGGTTCATATCGTCTCCACAACTCTTGGCTTTCCAGCCCGGCGCGAACTTCGAGACAGCTTTGGAGATGTCTTTGCCCGCGATTGCGGTGATTTTCGACATTTCCGCCTCGGAGAACTTGCTGTTGGCGATGGGGCCGGGCTCCCAGCATTGTTCGAGTTTGCCCACTCTGGGCTCTTCGATCGGAATAACGAAAGTCTCCCTCCCGTCGGCGCCGGTTTCCACACGCCCGCCTGCACGCTCGACCGCCTGGCGCACGATCTTCTTACTCACATCCACAAGCATCGGGAAATTGTACGGCGTATGACTGAATTTGCCTTCCGGATCCAGGGCCGACGTAAATTTGTCGGGCAGATTTTTGAAGCCGATGGTGGTAAACAGTATACCGCCCGAATTCGAGGGATTACAGTCGGAATCCTGGCCGCAGCGGGTGGAGATAATGATTGTCTGGTCGGGGTCGCCTTTGCCATAGAGCAGGCCCATCACGATGTAGGCGGCGTTTATCTTGGCGTCGATGTTGAAGTCGCCCTTGTCGCAGGAAAACAGCCGGTAGTCAGGATTGTCCTGGTATTTGTCCTCGATGAGCTGCCAGGTTTTCTGCCAGTCGGCGGGATCCTGCTTGTACCACGCGAGCACATCGCGAATACATTCGGCGAATTGGCTGCCTTCGGGGACGCACTTGAGGCCCGCGCGGACGATCTTTTCCATATCGTTCTCGAAGAACGCCTCTGCGTACATGCCGCCTACGAACTGCCCGCCGTAGAGCCCGTCGCCGTAGTTCATCAGCCGGCCGAACTTCTCGCCAAGCTCGATCGCCACGTTTGGCATTCCCGGTGCGATCAGGCCTGCGTAGTCCGCTTCGATTTGATAATCGATGTCGTCGGCGTGCTTGTTGAACTCGGGGTGCCCCGAATCCGGAGGAGCTATTCCTCGGCGCAGCAGCGCCCTGCCTTCACGGTTGGCGTGCCACAGCGGATAGCCGCTATTGGCGAAATCAATGCCCGCCTGGCGGATCGAAACATCCATCCCGTACAATTCGAGCGTTCGCATGAAGGTCATCTCGACGTAGATGTCGTCCTGCCGGAACTGATTGATCATCTCAGGCTTCCACACAGGCATCTTATCTTCCGGGATAATCTCGCCTTTATAGCGAAACTCTGTCGGCCCGCCCCAGCCGACGCCGGCCATCTGTCCGATCCAGCCGGCCTTCATCTTGTCCGCATAATCCTCGACGGCGATTCGGCGAACCGGCGCCTTGCCGAATCCGTCCGTCTGGCAACCGGATAAATATGCCAGACCAGGGACCACTGCAACAATCAATAAAATTCCCAGCAAATTCTTAGCCATTGTATATCTCCTTTAGCTAACAAAAAATATGGTTGATTCGTTTGGAGCTTTATAGCCCCAAAAGAATAAAAAAACAAGTTTTTTGTTCTATAAGCGGAAAAATTGGTGGAGATTATATTTTCAAGTGTGTGTTTGCAATGGTTTCAGAAATGAGTATAATGTCCGGTGGTTCTTGTCAGGTTAATGAAATAAAGAACCTTTTAATGGATTTAAGTTATGCCGGGATACAGAATGCGATTCGAGATATTGGCTATAGCAGTCGTGCTGTCAACTCTTTTGACGGCCTCGGCGGGCACATGGCACCTGGAGAAGGGCCGGGACTTCAAGGCCGTCTCTGCCGATGGTGAAGACAAATTCCTGCTTGCTGTAGCCGAAGCCAAGAAGTTCGTCAACACCGGCCAGACAAAAGCCGCTCAAAAAGCCTACGATGCAATTAAGAAGGACTTTCCGGATATTGCAGGGCCTGATTTTGATCTTTTCATCGAGGCTGAAATATATTATTGCAAAGTGCAGTTTACAAAGGCCGTTAGGAATTATGACAAGCTGCTTACCGAATATCCTAAAAGCGGATTTCGAGAGGCTGCTTTGGACAGGCAGTTTGCAATAGCTACGGCTTATTTAGCCGGCAAAAAAAAGACATTGCTCGGTTTCATCAAGATTAAAGGATATGCCGAGGGTGTCAGAATTTTGGAAAAGATTACCAACCGGGTCGGCCTCGACACGCTAATGGGGATAGAGGCGTCTGTATCTATTGCTGAGAGCTACGAAGAAAGGTATAAATTCAACGAAGCGTATCTCAAATGGTGGGAGATATCATTGGAATGGGAAATGGGGCCGGTTGGCAGAGATGCACTGCTTGGGATGGCTCGTTGCAAACATGCCGTGTATAACAAGCCTCCTGAACATAAAAGGACGTTTTATGACGCCTCAAGCCTGAATTCGGCAAAAAGCTATTACGGAAGATTCAAATTACTATATCCTGAAGATGCCAAAAAAATCGGAATTGATGAGTTACTTAGTGAGATAGACGAACAAATAGCCTATAAACAACTTAGTATAGGCCGGTATTATCAAAAAACCGGAAATAAACAGTCTGCCAATCTTTATTATGATATGGTAGTGAGCGATTGGCCGGGCACTAAAGCGGCGGAAGAGGCAAAGGAAATGCTTGCCAAAAAGTAAGCTGTTGCAGCATGAAAATCAGTCACCTTCTGAAAATCAAGAGAGAAAACCCGAAAAATCGGGGCATGGAATGCAAATATTTGTCCGCATTTGTGCTCTTGTGCGCTTGTGCCCTTTGCTTTGGCCTTTGTGGATGTGCCGGAACGGCCGGCTATTCCAATGAGTCATTATATCCGGATGATATCAGCAGCGTCTGTCTGGAAATGTTCGATAACCAGAGCTTTCGACGAGGTGTGGAGTTCGAGCTTTCCGATGCCCTGGCTAAGCGTATCGAGGTGGATACGCCCTATAAGATAGTCTCCGATTCGGACCGTGCCGATTCCGTGATAAGCGGCCAGATAGTATCGATAGGAGAAATGGCGCTCAGCATCGATCCCGATATAGGTACAATTCTGGAAAAAGAAGTGCAACTGCGGGCCGTTGTTAATTGGAAAAATCTGAGGACCGGACAATTGATGATGGATCAACTTTCTGTGAGAACCTCAGCAAGTTACTCTACATACCAGCAGCAGGATTTTAAGTATGCTTCGACTCTTGCAGCAAACAATCTGGCGCGAAAGATCGTAGAACTAATGGAAAGGAAATGGTAGAATCGTGAGCCGAATCACGAATTGCTGAACATTAAATTATGAATGACAAACAAGACAATAAGCCCGGTTCGCCGCGTCGCGGCCTGCAAAACAAACCAGGCAAAAAGCCGCCCCTACCCCGATATAAGCGAGGACCGTTCAGCTACCTTGCTATTGCAATCGCGATATTCATGGTAATGATGATGCTGCAGCAGTGGCAGAGGATCGACAAGATCAGTCTGGATGAATTCAAGCAGCATCTTAAGGATGGTAACATCGAAAGTGTCATTGTAAAGGATACCGAGATAACGGGCCAGTTTATTGAAGGGTTCGGCGGCGAGCAAGGCAAAAGTAAAAAGTCTTTTGTCGTCAATTACACCCCGAACGTGCACGGCAAGTGGCTTGGTGAGTTATTGGATGAAAGCGGTGTCAAGCAGGAGTCGGCGCCGCAGCGTATCTGGCTGTTTATGCTGATGCAGTATTTTCTGCCGCTGCTTATATTGATCGGATTTTTCTACTTTTTCTTCGCCCGGAATCTTCGCAGCGGGGCCGGCGGAATGCTTATGTCCTTCGGTCGCAGCAAACATCGCCTGCAGGGAAAAGACAAGGCCAATGTGACATTTGAGGACGTGGCCGGCGTGGACGAAGCGAAGGAAGAAGTAGCGGAGATAATCGAATTTTTGAAAAATCCGAAAAAATTCCAGCGACTGGGCGGCCGCATCCCTCGCGGAGTTCTGCTCGTAGGACCACCCGGCTGCGGGAAAACATTACTGGCAAAAGCCATAGCAGGCCAGGCGGATGTGCCGTTCTTTAGTATCTCGGGCAGTGATTTTGTCGAGATGTTCGTCGGTGTCGGGGCATCGCGTGTACGTGACTTGTTCAAGCAGGCCAAGGAAAATTCGCCTTGCATCATTTTCCTCGACGAAGTTGACGCAATAGGACGAAAACGCGGCGCCGGCTTCGCAGGCGGCGGACACGATGAACGCGAACAGACACTCAATGCGATCCTGGTGGAGATGGACGGATTCGATACGAACGACCAGGTCATTGTAATAGCGGCGACAAATCGTGCCGACATCCTGGACCATGCGCTGACGCGCCCGGGACGATTCGACAGGCAAATATTTGTGCCGCTGCCGGACTTAAAGGGCCGGGTTGAGATATTGAATGTCCACGCCAAAAAAGTGAAAATGGGGCCCGATTCCAGCCTGGAGAGACTGGCTCGCGGGACACCCATGTTCAGCGGAGCGGATCTGGCAGCCATTATTAACGAAGCAGCATTGGCGGCAACAATGACCAACAAGGACCATGTCGAGATGACCGATCTGGAAGAAGCGCGGGACAAGGTACGATGGGGAAGAGCAAGAAAGAGCAGGGTCATCGACCAGAAGGAAAAAGAAATTACCGCTTATCACGAAGCCGGCCATACGCTGGTGCAATCGCTGCTAAAAGCCGCCGACCCGCTTCACAAAGTAAGCATTATTCCTCGTGGACCTATGGGTGGAGCGACTTTTGCCCTGCCGGAAAAAGACAGAACTATATTTACAAAAACATATTGCATGGCACTTTTGCAGGTGTGCTTCGGAGGCCGAATTGCGGAAGAATTGTTCTGTGATGACATATCCAGCGGTGCACAGTCGGATATTCAAACGGCGACTAATATCGCAAAGCAGATGGTTTTGGCCTGGGGCATGAGTGAAGAGCTCGGTCTGATCAGTTACGGACCGGATTTAGACGTCAAGGATATGGTGTATGTGATGCCGCCTGAGAAAGACTATTCGGAAAGAACGGCCGAGACAATCGACGACGAGATCAAAAAGATTGCCGACCACGCGTATGCAAAAGCAAGAGAATTGATAGAAGCAAACAAAGAGAGACTTGAGAACATAGCGAAGGCCCTGCTAAAATACGAAACCCTCGATTCCGACGAGGTGCAGTTGATTCTGGATGGCGGCCTGCTGGACAAGCCCACCGTTGCCGATTTGCTGGCCACCGAACAAGCTAAAAGCCAGCAACCGAAACCCGAGCCCGAAGAAAAGCAAGAGCAGCCGGCTGACTAACATTATTCTTATTCCAATTGTTTCTGAACTCTTATGCGGGAACGAATTGCCGGGACATCGAAAGTTAAGCTGCATACAGGTATAGCCTCTGTAGTCTGCGTGCTCGTGAGTGCCTGCGGCCTCTGGGGCCGGAATTCGAGCGAACTATATTCAGCCGCTGCCGGCAACGTTACGGCCGGCGTCGAACTGGCCAGATACGAGGATGAATTTTCCTCCGTACATCTCAAAACAGCTCAGATGGACACGCTCTTTGGTGTGGCTGTCATATTCGAAGGTACCGACGACCTTCACTATTATGCGAAGCCCGAAACGGCGCCGTCACCCGGATTCGAGCTTAAGGTCGCAGCGAAATCCGGCAATTTCAGTCTCGGCGATGCGGTCTTTCCGAAATGGGAGATATTCACCGATCCTTTAGGCAGTAAAGTCGAAGTTTACGCCGGCAATTTCACCGTTTTCGTGCCGATCGCGGCGGCTAAAGCTCCGGTACAAAGCATTGCCGACGTCGAAGTCACAATAACCGGGATTACCTGTACGAGCAAGCTCTGCCTGCCGCCGTTCGAGAAGACTTTACGGACGCAGGTTGACTGGAGCAGGCGTGATTCCTGGAGCCAGGTGAGTCTTGAAGCCCTGGGTGACGCAGGGACGCCGGTTCAAATAGCTGAGGGGCCGGATTATTCGACCTGGTTTGCCCTGGCTCTGGCATTTATCGCCGGATTGACATTGAATATCATGCCGTGCGTTTGGCCTATTCTGCCCCTTATCATCATGCGAATCGTCGACCAGGCGAAATCGGGCCGGAGGCAATCGGTAATGATGGGCCTGGCCTTTTGTGTTGGGATATTACTGTTCTTTGCATGCTTGGCCGGAGCCAACATCATCCTGCGAAGTTTCTACGGTCAAAGCTTGAACTGGGGCGACCACCTGCGCAATCCCGTGATTGTGATGGCTCTGTCGTTGCTGATGATCGTCATGGCACTTTTCATGTTCGGTATTTTCACGTTCGCCATTCCTTCGTCGATAGCCGGCAAGTCCGGCTCGGGCAAAGGCTACGTCGGCTCGCTCGGGATGGGATTTCTGGCCGCGATACTGAGCACGCCATGTAGTTTCGGGCTGCTCACCGTCGCTTTCGTCTGGGCCCAGGGCCAGCCCCTGATCCTGGGAACGCTGGCAATAATGGTGATTGGCCTG
>SDBT01021398.1_pt1 | contig 10113 bp, 9 predicted proteins | sample 2277101 | NCBI WGS metagenome assembly SDBT01 (sample SAMN10404973, study PRJNA504765) | marine sediment metagenome | isolation source: marine sediment core GS10_PC15, 103 cmbsf | place: Arctic Ocean: Southern Knipovich Ridge | collected 2010
GTATGAAGAGGGAAAGAATGAAGAAACCCCCCAACCACGCCGTCGCCGAGTGTGGACACTTCTCTGAGTCCTCTCAGCCCAGTTTCTTCCGATGTCTTACTCCCAAAAAAAGGGGAGGGAAAAATTTGAGAGCTTATTTTCGTTTCTTGAGTATCCAAAATGCTGCTACGCCTATGACACAAGCTACTGCAACGGCTGCTATGATTGCTACTTCTGTAGAGATTAATGGCGCTTCTGTTGGTTGTTCAGGTTCTATTGGAGTTGATGGAGTTGGTGCAGGGTTTACCGTTAGATAAGTTGTTTCAGCTGAACCCCAATATGAGTTAGAGCCCTCAAAAGTAGCGATAATCATGTAAGTTCCTGGAATTTCAGGTTCAAAAGCAAATCCAAAGTTGCCAAAAGCATCGCTTGTAGTTGTGCCTAGGTTCTGATAGTTCATATTTGGATCAACTGCTTCTAACTTAACTGTAACTCCCATCAAGTTTTGTGGTTGTTCAAACTGCATGTAAACATGTTTCATCCAATCGCTCATTTGGCTATCAGCTACAGCTGGAACTCCGTGCGGGAATCGTGCAAGTATATCTGGATCACTTGTTCCCGATGAAATGTCATTGACTTTTCCTTGAATTAATGCGTTGCTTCCAAGTGGTATTACGTCGCTTTTTATTGAGGATGTTGTTTCTGTTGGGTCTTTGCCTAGAGCATATATTCTTTGATCATATGAGTTGTAAAGTGCTATAATGCTGTCACCAATGATTGCTGATTCTCCCCATTCAGTTCCTCTAAAAGCACCGTCAATTTTCCATATTTCATCGCCGTTGTTCATGTCCAAACATATGAATGGTGAACCTCTAGGCAGCGGATTGACGGGTGAGTGTTCATCACTTCCCTAAAATAACGGAACATCATATCTAATACAATCTGAGGAATTACTTTGCCAACTATCCTAGTAATCAACGACGACGGCATCAACTCGATTGGTTTATTCGCTCTTGTAAAGCAACTGAAGAAACTTGGAGATGTGCTTGTTGTCACTCCTGAAGATGAGAAGAGCGGCATCGGAAAAGCCATCAGCATCGGTCAAATAAACGTAACTGAAACTAGTTTGGGTGATGGAACAAGAGCGTACGCCACGGCAGGTACTCCAGCGGACTCTTTCCTGATAGCAGTTAACAAAATCCTGAAATGTATGCCAGACTTGCTTGTGTCTGGAGTAAACATAGGTCCAAACCTTGGAATAGATGACCTGCTGACTTCAGGTACAGTGGGAGCCACATTTGAAGCCGCCATCCACCACGTACCAGCCATCGCCGTTTCCTATTGCCTGTCCGAAATCACCGAGAAGATGGCTGACAAACGGAAAGTTTCGGTAAACGACTTGGATTTGGCAGCCACTCTCGCCTATAAAGCCGCCAGACACGTGCTAGAAAAGGGGATGCCGTCGGATGTGGACATTATCTCGATAAATGTGCCGGAAAACGCTGACTGCAAGAAGGTAAAACTCACAAGCCTGTGTTATGAGGGTTACGGCGATATACACACAGAAGTAAAGGACGGATACAGAATCAAAAGCTGGGCATTAAGACACTATCCAGACGGAGACCCGGGAACAGATTTATATGCCATCAAGACTGACAAGTGCATCTCAGTTACACCAATCAAATTAGAATTCCTTCACAACACACAAGCAATGAAAGACCTGATGAAATCCCTTTCAACCTAATAGCTACGATGCTGTTTGTATATTATGCCGATAATTTCAAATCTGCTAGTCTTCACAGCTATCAAGCTACTTTTTTACTACAAGAACATCGCAGCTTGCTTTGGAAACTACCTGTTTTGAGATACTGCATAACAGGAAAGCTGCTACACTGCCCATTATTACAGGAACTAAATAGAGTTGTAGAAACTGAAACTTGTGCAGCAATGATCAAAACTTTCTCATTGAACACGCTTTATCATTTCCTGCTTTTTATGCTGAAATCAGAGCTAGATTTAAGTTTTTCATATAAAGATATATATGAAGTAACAGTTTAAACAAAACCAATACAGTTTAAATTGTTGGTACGGGTTCATGTCTGAGACAAGAAGAATTCAAAAAATTGGCAACACCATCTATATTTCAATTCCTAAATCTTGGGCAGATCAATTGCGGCTGAAACCTAGGGAAAAAGTTACGTTAGTTACGCAACAAGATGGTTCAATCTCCATTTATCCAAAAGGTGAAACTCACGCTAGAGAAATACCTTTAAGTATCAACAGCAAAAGCTCTAGCCAATCCATTAAGCGGGGGATTATTGCGGCTTATCTGGATGGTTTCGATACAATTGACATTAAGACAGAATCAACATTCACTGAGGACCAGCAAGATGTCATTCGAGAAACCATAAACAATCTGTTCGGTTTAGAAATAATAGCTGTAACAGGAAACACGATGATGATAGTGTGTTTGCTCAAACAAACTATGCCCATCAACAAGACGATAAATCGGATTCACAACATAATCCTGTCAATGTTCAGCGAGATAATTTCAGCTCTAGAAAAACAAAATGTAGATTTAATTAAAGGTCTAACGAGAAGAACCCAGGACATCAAAAGGCTTTTCTTGGTCACTACTCGCCTTCTCAGAAGCATCATCCTGTTCCCCCAGCCATCACAGACTGAAGAAATCACTTTGATTAATTGTGTCGATTACCTGCAGAGTCTCCACATAATCGCTGAAATAACTGAAAACCTAAAAAAAATCGCCGAGAATGTTAATCCACTAATAGATAACCAGTTACCAAAGTCAATCCTGAAACTTCTAGTCAAAACAAGCACAGGCATTAAAGAAATGTACAAAGATTCTATTCAAGCACTGCTATGCAAAGATATTCCTCTTGCAAACAATATCTTGGACCTGTCATTTAATATATCAAATATATGGAGCCTTTGCTTAAAAGCAAACGAGAAATCAAAAATCTCCAGTTTGACACTAGCAAATATCCGTCTAGTCATCGACGGCTTAGAACAAATACAGCAACACACGCACGAAATTGTTAACATCTCAATTGACTGCGCCGAAGCTGCTGACGCAGGGACTTTCACACAAGATTTATCCTCAAAGGCAAAGCAGTAAATCTTCGGGAAGAAATTGGGACATATGGACATTAAATTACTCGATTTTTACGTTACGTGCTTATGGTGATGATGTGTTTCTTTTGAACATGCTTGTGTCCACATTCACATTCAAAACCTATTATCTTGTTTCTGTGAACTATCTCACGCCACCCCTTAGCACTGCATAACATATTTTGCTTGTGAACTTTCCATAAAGTTTCAGCCTCTTTTTGAGCCAACGGAACAACACGCTTCGCCGACAACAAAAACCATGCAGTAACAAAACCCAAACACGGTCCCATTCAGTAACCTAGTGTTGTTATCAGAAATAAGTTCTGTGATTCCTGAAATAGAAACTCATAAGTTTTAGTGACTGGAACATTTTAGGTAATGTTGAGTGTGAAAAGGCTTAACTTAGCCGTCATAATGTTGTTGATTGTATGCTCATCGTATTTGGTTCTTGCTTCATTCCAGACAGGAGCACAAACCGAGTACTCCATAGATTTTAAAGGTTACACGTGGAACCATTCAACAATAAGCGTCAGCGTAATTCCACAAGAGAATGCGACATGGTGGGAGCCTTCCTATCTCAATGCTTCGTTTCATGGAATAGGTCAGTGGAACGATGCAATCCAAGAATTCGCATCCAACCACGCCAACTTTTCGTACCTTTCACATGTCCGTTTGGTTCCAACAATATCTTATGAAGTAGTTTCTGGTTTCGACATTTATATCGAGTGGAACTGTGAGTGTGAAAGTGAAGCATTGATAGGGCAATCTCAGGCGACAGTTCAATCGTCATGTATCATAACCAATAGCAGGGTTAGCCTTACGGCAAAAGCCCCAAGCGGTCACGTTATGACGGAAGTTGATATGCAAAACATTGTTGTCCACGAAATAGGGCACACATTGGGGATGTCTCACTCCAACAATTCTAAAGATGCCATGTACGCCACTATTGAATATCGAGACACTGTTAAACCGGTTTCCTCGCTTGATATCTATGCTCTCTCCCAGATTTTCAAGTGGATGACAAATTCTACACAGTTCAGTTCTACAAGTATGTGTCCTGAAGGGTCGGTGTTTATTTTGCCACCAAGCATCAATTACGTTCATTACAATATAAATGCTGAAAATCTTCCAGTCTCTTCTCCTCAGAACGTAATTGAAGATGTCCTCGGATTATTTTTGCACCCAGAAATCATTGTAATTATCATAGTTATAGTGACCCCGATTGTCGTTATTGCGATGATCTTAAAGAAGCGAAAGAAGCCACAATAAATTTCGGGTCCACCAAACACGTGGTTTTAGGGGTTAAAATTTAACACTTGAAAAAAAGGAAGTTGTGGTATAATATGGGGGAGATCACCAGTATGGTCGGAATGACCTCATTTCAATCATTTATTTCTAAAGAAACAATTTTTTACTAGTAAATTAGGTTGCGAATCCTACTCCCCGCACTATTTTACAAACCCTCCAACAAATAATATTCGATGCTTTTTATGTTAGAGGATAATCTAAACAAAGATTTAGAATGAATAATCATTATTAAAACACGCACAAACAGCACTCACAAATCCGATAAAAACTAATAGTTTTATCCATTATCTCAGAAATTGGAGCACCTAAACTTAGTTTTTAGCTTTGTTAACTAGCTTTTTTCAGAAAAACATGGAAAGCACAGAAAGCTGTCACTTGATTATTTTCTGGGCAACAACCATTGCATGTGCTTTGTCAAAGGGTTCAAGACCAACAACCTGCTCGATCCGGAATCCCCTAGCCTCCAAGACAGCAATCTCATTCTTGTAAACCACAGACGGCTCCTTTGTCACATCTATACTCTGAGCCTTAATCGCCAACATAACCCAGCTGCCATCAGCCAGAAACATGTCAGCGTTATCCGCCAAAAGCCGAGCCTGCTCAGGCTGAGCCACATCACAGTAAAGAGCATCAACACGCTCCATCATCCGCGAATAGGTTTCCGGTAGCCTAGCATCTGCCAATATAGGCGACATATTATAACGGAAAGCGCAAACGTTGTTAACCAGATCTCTCAGGGAACGCGAAGCAAACTCGACACAATATACATGCCCCTCTTCGCCAACAATGTCAGAAACGTGGCTTGCCGTTGTTCCTGAAGCCGCACCCAGATACAGCACCCTATGGCTAGGATATATTGGCACAGTCTCTAAACCCTTGAGTATGACAGCCGCTAACTTGCTTCTATACGGATCCCAGAGCCTGTATTCATCACCCTTAAACTTGACGAGACGCTCCCCATAAACGGCTTTTCCATGAACCAAATTCTTGGTACCTAACTTTCGGCTTCCATCCTCCAGAGTAACCCAGTAAATCTCTGGAAAAAGGGGATGCGCCTTAACGTTTACGCCCACGTTTCTTTCTCCGCGGATACTTTCTTTCAGAGAAGTTTCTGCTTGGAGACCTCTTTGTTGGCGGAGGAGGTGGCGGAGGCTTCTCATACCTCTCTTGTATTTCCGCAATTCTCTTTTCAAGATTAGCTTTCAATTCGTCTCCAGCATATTTGCCCCTGAACGCATCAACTCGGGCAGCTATAGCCAATTTTCCAGCCAAGGCTCGAGCAATCTTTCCCCGTTGCCAACGCTTCCCATCGTGGATAAGAGGATGCTGAAAGATTATCCCATGCTTAGGGGGACGCGCCTTTGTCTTCAATGATCTAAAGAGAGCTTTCTCAGCGCCCAAGACTTGTATTGTGCTCGCCGGCAACTTAGCCAAGTTCATCAGTCCCCCGGCAAGAGCTACCAAACGAGCCCCCAAGAGTGAACCACCGATTGCCCGCGTGTTTGGGGCAACTTCCTCCATAACCGAGTCCACGTATTTCTCTAACGATTGTCGTACACTATAAAGCTCAAGGACGTTTCTACACATATCTTGAATCTGAGCTAGGTCTTTATCGCCTAAATCGGCGCCCATAGATGCCGCAGCGACCTTAGCTATCGCTTCAGATTTAGCTTTTGGCAATCCCTCATTCTCTAGGTTTTCAGCAGTGAAGTTTTCTCTTATTCCGAGGTTAACTACGAGACGAGCGTAAGTTTCGTGCTTGTCAAGTAGCCTATCCAACTCCGGATAGTGGAGTCCAAACCACTCCCGTAATCGGTTCATGAAAAGATTCAGCGATTTATCTAGGTCGTCAACTGTTTGGACCGCCTGAGCCACCAGCAAGTCTCGCCTTTCAATGGTTTTCTTCACTTTCATCTTAGCAAGTTCAATAGAAACAGTGTGAACCCGCACACGAAGCTGCTCCGGCTTTTCCACAAACTCTAACTCCAAAGCAAACTTTTCCAAGTTTTCGCGAAGCAGTTTACCCGCCTTTGAAGAAGCTTCTGCAGTCACTTCAATGTTCAGCTTTTCACGAGCACTTCTAGCCATTTCTTGATTCTCAAAAACAAAATGTGTGTAACCTTTAGCCCGCAGTTTATCAACCAAACTTGAGATTTCCTCAATTACCTTTCCATCTTCCATATTCCTGAGCCTTTCAGCTGTTTCCAGCGGGTCTTTTGGGAAGAAGACTTTCTCGACAAGTTCGTTGTCTTTGCCGAAACCAAATACGCCCATTACAGATTCTACTATTGTAGCTTTCACAAGTTTCCCATCCATCATTGAATCATATTAGAGTACATTTCCTAACATTTATCTTGGCAGTGGATAACTCTTACTGCAAAGAGGGCTACAAATGGAGAATTGCATTGCCACCGAAATAGCTGAACTGAAACTTGCTAACCCCACCATGCTCGCCGCGGGAATCCTCGGATACACCGGATTATCCATGAAAAGTGTAATAGAAGCGGGAGCCGGAGCCGTTGTAACAAAAACGATGGGACTAGAACCACGAACTGGCTACCCCAACCCAACCGTTGTCCAAACCGACTGCGGCTTACTCAATGCCATGGGTCTACCAAACCCAGGAATCAGACACTTCAAAGCAGAAATGAAGCAACTAAAAAACACCCGAGCCCCTATTATCTTAAGCATTTACGGTTTTTCACCTGAAGAATTCGCTAACGTCGCTGAAATCGCAGTCAACATTGGAGCGGATGCCCTAGAATTGAACGTGTCCTGTCCACACATCAAAAAAGCCGGAGCAGAGATTGGATGCGACCCTTTACTTCTGACAGAAATCGTGAAAGAAGTAAAGAAGCGAGTTGACATACCCGTGATTGTCAAGTTGACCCCAAACGTCACAAACATAGGTGAAATTGCTAAATCTGCTGAGGAAGTTGGGGCAGACGCAATAACAGCCGTAAACACGGTTAAGGCTATGGCAATCGAAATCGAAACATGTAGACCAATTCTAGCCAACAAGTTCGGCGGATTGTCCGGACCCGCCATAAAAACCATCGCCGTCAGATGCGTATACGATGTTTACAGGTCGGTCAATGTTCCAGTCATCGGTTGCGGTGGAATAACCAGTTGGCAGGACGCCGTTGAATTCATGCTGGCGGGCGCCTCTGCGGTTCAGATAGGAACAGCCGTCGCCTTCAAAGGAGTAGGGGTCTTCAGTTCTGTCGCTAAGGGAATCCAAGATTATATTGAGAGAAAGGGCTTCAAGAACGTGAAAGAACTCGTGGGTCTAGCTCACAAATTCTAGAAGATAATCTTTCGAAGAATTGTTGGCTAGCAATTGCAGTTTAGCCATTTCAATCAATTTAATGATTGAACTTGTTGGCGCTCAAGACTGCTAAATTGGCGTTTTTCTAACAGCACGATTCCCTTTTTTGGAATAATGCTTCAGTCTGAATACTGCTTTTTATCTTTCGTGACCGACCCCAAAGTTGGTTCTTAGCTATGATTGAACATAATGGCATTGAGGAAACTCTGGTAATAGTGCAGTAAAAAGTCACTTCGATTTACTTGGCATCACATATTTAATATGCACCAATTCTTTAAGAGAATACACGCCCAAAAAAGGAAGGATACGAACAAAATTGCGCGTCCATACACAAAAAAGCTCCTCAGTGCCATCACACTTCGATGCTATTAACCGCATGAGAATCGTAAAAATTATAGACGCAAAAACAGAAAACTGTACCGTTAAAACATTCACTTTTGTGGATGAACTGTGTGAAAAAGCTGAGCCGGGTCAGTTTGTCATGGTTTGGATACCCGGAGTTGATGAGATTCCCATAAGTCTTTCAGGAATAACCTCAGATGGGTTCATATCGATAACCGTAAATGAGGTTGGAGAAGCCAGTAAGGCTCTTAACCAAAAAGAAAATGGAGACATCATTGGAATACGGGGACCGTTTGGTAATGGTTTCGTTCCGGCAGGAGGAAACGTGATGATAGTTGGAGGCGGAACCGGATTGGGACCAATGATGCCATTAACTGAAAAGCTTGTGAAAGTCGCCGATAAAATAACTTTAATGAGTGGAGTCAAGAGCAAATGTAACCTCTTGTTTCTGGATCGTATAGCCAAAATTCTTTCAGATGTGGATTCAGAAACTGTGTTCACAACAGAAGATGCAAGCTACGGAATTGAAGGCTTAGTCACTGAACAGGTAGAACAGAAGCTGATGAATGCACAATTTGATATGATTTACACCTGTGGTCCAGAACAGATGATGTACAGAACGTTCCTTCTGGCAGAACAATACAATGTGCATATCCAAGCCAGTTTGGAACGGATAATGCGTTGCGGCATCGGATTGTGCGGCAGCTGCGCAATAGGCAAAATAAGGGTCTGCAAAGACGGGCCAGTTCTGAACTCTGAACAGTTAAGAAGCATCAAAGAGGAGTTCGGAAAATTCCAGCTAGACTTGACGGGGAAAAAAATCAAACTGTAACCAATCATGCACGTAGGAAACTTGTGGATGGTTTACCCAAAAAAAGCCTACTTCAAAGACTACGTTTTCCATGTTGGTGAGCACGTTTACGAGCCAGCCGAAGACACCTTCCTAATCGCTGAAAAACTGAAGGTTAACGAAGACGATGTTGTTTTGGATATGGGAACTGGCTGCGGGATTCTAGCTGTGTTGGCGGCGGAAAAAGCAAAAAGTGTTGTGGCTGTTGACATAAATCCCTACGCTATCGAATGCACCGTCAAGAACGCGGAAATGAACAACGCAAAAGAGATGATAGAGTTTCGGCTTGGAGACCTGTTTGAGCCCATCAAGCCAAATGAACAGTTCAGTTTGATACTTTTCAATTCGCCGTACCTGCCTTCTGATCCAGATGAAGAAAAAAGTTGGATCGGGAAGGCATGGGCAGGAGGTCCAAACGGAAGAAAAGTTATTAACCGTTTCGTAATGGACGCCCCCAACTTCTTAGCTGCTGGAGGCAGGATCCAACTTGTTCAATCTTCGCTCTCTGACGTGAACAGAACCCTCAAAATGTTCAATGAAAATAACTTGCGGGCGATGGTTGTTGCTCAAGTTAAGGTTCCATTCGAGAACATAGTTTTGGTTGAAGCTAAACGCTAGGCGCTTTGACTTAGAGTTAACCCTGAAATTCATTACTTTTCATTAGAGACGAAAGCGCTACAAATCCGGCAAACCAAACTATAAACGTGGAATACCAAACTGGAAAAGCCGTCTCATAATTGAGGATGAGATTATGGTACACGGAGACCAGAAATAGCGATATCCAGCATCCTAGCGTCCAAAACAGCTTCACGTGCTCCATATCCCGTACAAAGTTTTGCATATGTAAAAGAGTTCGGAATTGTAAATAAGGTTCAAAAATACTGATCCAGCATTAAGCTTCTTTTTGGTGCAACTATTTTTTGGGAGCTTGGCTTTTTTTCAAATAGCCATGTTCGAAAGTGGAACATAATCACGTCTTTTGTGCAGGGGTTCGATGCAAGGTATTCTTCAAAGGATAAGCTTTTGTCTAGAAGAAACTCTCGAAAAAGTTCATCTTCATCATCTTCCACGGAAAAGCTGTCTTTAATTCTGTATCGTACCCTGAAACTCTGTGGACCCGTAGGTTCAGTCTCTTTCACGTCCACTCTAAATTCTTTACTAATGTCTTCTAGCT
>SDBT01021399.1_pt1 | contig 10113 bp, 7 predicted proteins | sample 2277101 | NCBI WGS metagenome assembly SDBT01 (sample SAMN10404973, study PRJNA504765) | marine sediment metagenome | isolation source: marine sediment core GS10_PC15, 103 cmbsf | place: Arctic Ocean: Southern Knipovich Ridge | collected 2010
AATACAATTCTGTATATGTTGCAGACCTGAAATAATTTTCAGCACGTAATCGAATCCGTCTATTCATATAAAAGGTCACAACCCTACCGAGACCGGGAGAAAGTATCCTTTCTTTCCGCGAATTACTGTCTAACCTCATGGAAAATGAAACGTGGGATTTCCTCATACGGGCTGACAATTCTCCGTATACAGCATGATTGTAATCTGCATGATCAGAGATACCAATATTATACACGGAATCATTAACCTCTTGGTAAGGTTCATTATTAAGTCCGAATGCAGTTAATTTTATAACAGTACATTTCCCTGGGTCATGAAGCAATTGTTCGTTTTTATAGTATAACTCTACATAAGAATTATCCTTTCTAATCTTTCTCGTCTCAGGTGACTCAAGTACCTCTAACGGACAAATAGAGCGCCCGTATTTTTGGTGCACTTTTGCTTCAGCGTTTTTTCTCTTACTAACTATAATGGGGAATGGAACCAACCCGTCTAATAATCCAAGTGCCCTAAAGAGGGTACTCCGGTCAGCGTAGATAATAATCGGACCTTCTCGACTTTTCTCCACAATCTTTTCGCAGAAACACTCATTTGCATGTTCTTGTGAATAACGTCGTATTGATTCCGGGCTTCCATAAGTACTATCTATAACAAGACTGTCAACACTGATAACTTCGTCAAGAGGCCAGCTAAAATCGCCAGAATACCCGACAGTTTTGCCTTCTGGAGTTGTGACTGCAACTTGTACTGCTCCTAACATATGATTATTAGGTTTTAATTCAATAACGAAATTTTTGTTATAATGAATATCATTAGTTGGAAGTGCGATAATGTTTCCACCATTCTCAGCATTGCGAAAAGGGATATCACAATGATCCAGTGCCAATAAATCCCTCGTCGCTTCACTCATAATAATGTCTTGTTCGCCCTTACTTTGATAAAAGCCGTCCATATGGTCGGAATGGATATGTGTCTGCACACGATATTTAAATCCCTTAACGAAACCGTCGCAGGTCACAATCCCACCTAACTTTATTCCTCCATGGCAAGATATATCAATATCCAGGCCCTTCATTTTACAGTAACTCCGCCTCTAAAAAACCATTAATACTCGTCGTAAAATCACTCGTTAAACCGTTCAACGAATGAGATAGTATTTCATCCCCGACGATACTGAACCTACTCTCTCCCAACGTACCATCCCATGAAGGTAAACCCTGAAGATTGGAATTTATTGCTATTCTAAGTAATAGATCTCTCTCTTTTTGAGACAGATTAGCAATTCTGTCACGAACGACTTGCGATTTCACGGAACCAATAAACAGATACCTTTTTATTATTTGGGGACGCATCTTCAAGGTTTCTCCAATACATACATCAATAGGCTTCCCGATTCTATTCCTGTTATCAACTATTTCAATGACTTCATTCTTGGAAAAACCATGTTCAAGTGTGGCCTCTCCCAATATTGCCTGTTCCGTTTCTAGTTTTAGAGAAGCTATTTTCACAGCTGTAGAGAACGATATTTTGGATAATCTCTTTCCCCAATCAACAAGGTGCTGTATTTCGATAGGAAGTTTGGTAAGTTGGTTAAATCTCTCAACCATACTTTCGCTAATCATCAATTCTTGAGAAACTTCTTTTATAGTTGTTCCCGCCTTCAAAGCAGTATTAATCAATACAGCACCTTCTATTGGCGACAGTTGACGCTCTTTCTTATGAATACCGACTGTTAATATCAAGTCACGTAGATTTTCCGGAGAAATGCCTTTCATTCCTCAGCCTCACCTGTAATATTCAATAGATCAAGGGATTCAACAATCAAGGTTTCAGCAGCCCGTTCTCGGCTGAGTGTTTCACTATTTGCGTATTTATTGAGAAGTGAATTATGGTCTTCATCTAGTTTAATAATAAGTTCTACGGGTTGCTTTTGTTTGTTTATTGCGGTTATAACCGTGTCGATGTCGCCAACACTTTCAACTTGACCCGATTCCACTGCTTTAACCAATGTATCTTGCTTACCAAGTACAAGACCTTTCATCTTCTTCGCTAAAGTCACTTTCCATTCTGAGTCTTCTTCACCTGTCACTGCTGAAGCTTTTTCAACTCTTGCTGCTGTTCCAAGGTCTACCTCTCCCTTTGTTACAAGATCTTTCAATTCAGCACTTAGCGTATCAAATTTGAGAATTTCTCGTATCCTTTTTTGTGAAAAGAACGTTTTCTCCGCAACAGTCTTTACATCGCCATAGATTGCATACCAAGCCCTAACTCGGTCTATCAAATCTGCTTTATTTACCTGTAACCTCATCTCGTTTTCTGCTACTGATATTGCCTGTGCTTCTTCATCGCTTACCGCTCGATCTAGTACGTCTGCTCGAATGGTATTCCAACCCAGCAACTTAGCTGCATACACTCTGCGTTGCCCGGTTAATACTTCATATTTTCCGGTATTTCCAGGATCTTCATATACAAGAATAGACTGCAGTTGCCCTAATCCCTTCATATTCTCGGCTAACTCATCAACATTTTTACTCACGTTCCTTTTACGTTCCTGCCATTTCCCTATTGCAAGATCCGAAATCGGCAATTCTAGCGTTCGTAGTACTTTATAATCATATGCCACCATAGTAATACCTCCATCCTATTTATTTAATTACGCTTCGTATGCGGATTCTATTATAGTTTTTTCTTTTATTCAATATACAAGACTACTGATCAGATAAAGCAGTCTGTAATTCTAATAATTTCATCAAATCTTCAATATTTAAGTTTGGTAACTCTGCTGTTTGTGCTTTATTAACATATTGATCAAATATAACCTGCTTTTTCTCAAGTATACCTAAGATTTTATCCTCAATAGAATCAACCACACTGAATCTAAATACGTGTAACGTAGACTCTCTGTTAAACCTATGTGCACGGTTGATGGCTTGTTCTTCCACTGCTGGATTCCACCACCGGTCGAACAATACAACAGAACTTGCTTCCTGAAGGTTTAGTCCGACACCACCGGCCTTTATTGATACGAGAAGGACTCTGGGTCCTTCTTCTTCTCGAAAACTCTTTATTGTCATGTTCCTTGCATCTTCAGACAGTGCTCCATGATATATCTCGTTTGGTATCAAACCATTAAGATTACGTGCTACTAATTTTAGTGTATCGACATATTGCGAAAACACAATAAGTTTATCCGTCTTGCGAGACAAATTTTCAATAATTAATTTCAAAGTTTCAATTTTTGACGATTCACCGCTTTCAGCATCATAATTACATGCTTGTTTCAATTTAGTAATAATAGAGAATATCGAGGCGTTAGATATTTTCCCTCCACCCTTATTTACAAGCCCATAACGTTCATTCCAAATTTTATTGTATGCCTCCCTCTGATAATAGGACAGCTCAATTGGGATATCTTGTAGTACAATTGGAGGCATTTCAGGTAAGACATCGCTCTTAATTCTTCGTAAAAAATATGGCTTCATTAGTTTATGGATTGTAGGCCTATTCATCGACTGATTTAGAAGGTCCTTTTTCACAAATCGAAATATTGAAAATAGATCACCCACGCTATTTTCAACAGGCGTACCAGTCATTGCCCACGACCGTTCACGTCGTAATATACGTACTGCAAACGATGCTTTGGAGTTATTGTTCTTTATCTTCTGAGCCTCGTCTAAAACGACAACTTCAAAATTCACCAAATCGCTAAGTGCCATCGCATCTTCCCTAATTTGCTCATATGATGCAATTAACACACGGATAGGTAAATTATAGTTTGCGAATCGTTCATGGTTGTCACCCTGAAGTCTACGGAATGATAGTTTTGGTGCCCATCTATCGATTTCCTTTTCCCAATTTATCTTCAAAGCCGCAGGCACAACGATAAGTGCTCTTCCATATTTACTTTTAGGGAGAAGTAAAGAAAGTGCCTTGGCAACTTGAACCGTTTTCCCAAGACCCATCTCATCTGCTAAAAGACATGTTTTTCGCCTTAAAAGGAAATTCACTCCCTTCCACTGATACGGCCGGAGCGAATCAGTGGATGCTGTTCTACTAATGTTATCCATTCATCAAGCCATCGTATCCCATAATTTGTTATATTATAAACTCATACTCTCATACATTCCAATACCGTACAATATTTCACGATATATTTATTATAACTAAGTTAGTTATAATACTATCAATTAGAACAATGCGAAAAACAAAATATTGAATGAACTCCTCATAAATTGAGGAATATAGGTATTAAATTAACCGGATAGTAATCACGTTATTAGAAATGAACATCGATCTAAATTCAGAAATAGATAGTAACCTCTTAAAAAACTACTATAAAAACATAAATTTCATTCGACCAATAACGAAGGCCAAAGAAAATCTTTTATGGAAGAAATTTTTTAAATGGAGAATTCTTAAAGACTATATATGTCGTGAGAAACTTGGATGGGATTCAGACAATGTCCTTACAAAAATATCAGAAATAGATGCCATCAAAAGCCTGCAAATTGTAACCAAGGAAATATCCAGTTGTCATGGTCTTTGTGTCTTAGTAAGACATCACTTAGGCCTTGATAGAGTTGGTGATACGGTCCTTGAAGACGAAAATGATATTTCAGCGATTGAGAGAGAATTGGAACGCTTTGTTCTTCAATATAGTAATGATAATGTAAGCAATGATAATAACATTAATACTTGTTGTGTGGAGGATTTATTCGGTTGTGTCTTGGGGGAAACATTAAATAATATTGCGTTTAGCAATGGCAATTATTCTTTAGTGGATAAGATTGTTAAGGTAACTAACCAAGGCTCAAGTGAGATTACGAGAAGTTTACAAAGGTTGGCAATATGTAGAGCACTCTTGCCAAGAAGCATTACAAAATTGATTGAACCTAAAACTCCCCTAAACAAACTATATAAATCACTTCAGAATACCAAATATGCCTCAATACGCGAATGGATATTAAGTGATTATGTGCCCTATTTCGTATGTGGTGATTATTTAAAGACTGTAGAACTCGAGGCCAATAAAGCTGAAAGCCATCTGATTGAAACATATCTTCCACTAGTTGTCAGCATTGCTGAATCACATATGCATTATGGTTTGTCCTTACTCGACCTTATTCAAGAAGGAAACATCGGCTTGGTACAAGCAATAGAAAATCACAATAAGCACGCGCATTTCAAAACATACGCGACCTCATTGATTACTCAAGCAATTACTAAAGCAATAAATGACGGAACAAGATCAATTCGCATCTCAGTCAGCTTGGTTGAGGCCGTCAACCGTGCGCATGAAATGAAACTTAATTTTGCCTGGAATTATGGACGGGAACCAACCTTGATTGAGATAGCTGAGGAACTCGAAATACCTTTAGAGGAGGTCAAAGAGTTAATTCTAGTATCGCAACTGCCTACAGTTTTAGAGCTATCTATCGGAGATAAGGAGGGTGCCTTCATAACCTCGTCTAGTATCAGCGAGGATATACTTCTCGAGCTTCTCTCGATTAACCGTAATAATAAACTTCAGATTCGAGAGAGTATATATAATATTTTAACCTCTCTAACTCCTAGAGAACAACGCGTACTGCAATTAAGGTACGGTTTAGAGGATGGCCAGAGTAGAACTCTGGAAGAAGTAGGGCTAGTATTCAAACTCACCAGAGAGAGGATTCGCCAAATTCAAGTTAAAGCATTAAGGAAGTTACGTCATCCAAGTCGCAGCCGTAAATTAAAAGAGTATCTATATCAATAATAAAATATATTCTTGAAGCATTCCTACGCAGTCTCAAAATATAAGGTGATGAAGCATTAGTCATTTAGCAAAGATTATAATGAAAATAAATCTCTAGCTAATCAATTACCTTCGTGCTCGTTCGAGAGTGTTTTTAATCCTCTCTCGACTTGGTCAAGAACAAAATCAAATACTGGTAAATTGAGATTATCTTGTATCATACTATTAATCAACTCTAGTCCATCATCTATATGCATCTTTATATATTTAGGAACATCAAAGTTTGCAGCGTTTATATTATATAATTGGCAAATAATTGCAGTGTATATTTCTTGGTTTTCACCAAATAGAACATTGCTGCTGTATTCTTTACCCTTAGAATCCGCTATCTGAGATAGATTAAGCTTTCGACCTTGTGAAACTGAATAAGCTAGAGCTAACCGCGCAATTATATTTTCGGGCCCCATTTTCAGTTTGTTTGTCAGTTCTGCTACAACGGTTCGATTAGATTCTGATGTTTTAATGGACTTAATCATTAACTAACCTCTAGAAGTACTAGTTTTTAAACAATGTTTCGGATTTCACTTCTCTAAAAGAAGAAGAGGAATCATCGTTGTTCTCAATCAAATATGAACATCCAATATTTTTATATAGCATCTTGTATTCTTGCTTACTTAATTCCTTGTTCCTCAAAGGCAATATAATCACTTGCTTTGATATCTTTGGATAAAAATTGGTGATAACATTTTTCGAATGTTTATCATCAAACTTTTGGAGAGGGCTATCGACAATTACTGGGAATTGGATCCCTGATTCCTCCACAAGTGCTTTTAGTAAAGCTGTTGCGTATAGTTGCTGTTCGCCTTTAGATAAATCTTCCTTTCTAATTTCATTGTCTCTTTTATCGAATAAGAGAATATCTAATATATTATCATTTACCTCAATAATTATTTTTTTAATGAAGTCTTTCTTATGCATTAACAACTGTAGATTTGTGAGGATTCTCTCCTCCAAAGACTTCTTCTTTTGGTTTTTTATTCTCTTAATGAATTCATCCAGTTCATTGATTAATCGAGAAACAAGCTGGTCCTTTTCAAAGTAGATCCTGTCAACCTTGATCTTTTTTGCGATCTCTTCAAAATTCTTGTTTTTTAAAATAAGTTCATATTCAAGAGCACCTATTTCTTGGCTTAACTGAAGGGCTACCTCTTCAATATGCTGTAAGGATTCCTCAATGTTTCGTCTTTCCTCTCTATATTTTCTAATTAACGGATCTTTTTCATTGGATTCAGCATTATTGAGTACTCTTGAGACACTATCAAAGGCTATTCGATTAGATTTTAATTCCGAATTAAGAGTTTGGAGTTTTTCCTTGTATGTCGTTCTCAAATTAACCAATATTGCTTTGAATCTGTTCATCTCATCGACATTAAAATTATGTAATAGTTTGATGTTCTCCTGGTCCACACTCTGTTTTTCAATTAGGTACGTGTGGGCTAGAGTATTTACTTTCGAGACATAATATTCTTTGATTTCTTCGCCTAAATTTTCCGTGATTTTGTTTTTATCTGCCGAAAGAGCATCAACGATTGATTTGATTTTGGTTTTTATATTATCCTGACTAATGACGGTTCTGTTATATTTATCTTCGCTGTCTATTTGCGTCTCAATTTGGGTCATTAGCTGGCCTGCTAATGCAAAAGGAGCAAGTTCAAAGAGGTCTCTGAATTCAGTATTTAATCTTTTTCGGATTTCATCTAATCTCGTTTTTTCTTCTCTAAGGCTATTGATTTCCGATATAGATAGTGTATTGCCTTCACGAAGAAGTTTCTCCTGCAGTTCATCTGATTGCGTTCTTAGTTCACTGTTTTGAGCTATCATGTTTTCCTTTTTACGCTCTTTCTCGTTTATCTCACGCTCTATGCCGTCAATCTCTTTACGAAGTTCCTCGAACTGTTTCCTCTCTTCATCTGAAGCTGAATCTCTCCTAAACCGAATCATTAAATCGCTTAAATTAGTTCGTAGGTCTTCGTATTTTTTTACCCCTAGTACTTCGGAATAAGCCTGACTGAATAATCGCCTCTCATGCAAAGATTGAACCTCTGCTAACCGAACAATCTTTTCTGCATCGAAAAAGAATAGTTTTGCCAGCCCTTTGGGGAGAATAAAATCTTGAATAAATAGTTGTTTCCCGATTTCATCAACTAGCTCGCTAGGATTACCATCCATATAGATTGCCAAGAACTCATTTGATTTGCTGATGTTAAATGATCTTGAAATTTGTATAGTATCGCAATAAATCCCTGGTAATTCCACACCCTTCAGATCAATAGAGACGCTATATTCAGACTGATTGTTTTCAAATGCGTGCCTATTCATACAGGTATGTAAATATTTTTTATACCCGCCAGTTGCATTTACCCTATCTTTAAAAAACTGGTCAACTTCCTGTATTTGATTTCCGTAAAGACACCAGACCAAAGCCGTTAACAATGTTGTCTTACCATATCCATTGTCTCCGCTAATAACGCAGACATTTTTACTATTTAGCAGAGGAAAGCTAATAGTGTTTTCACCAAAGTATATTTTGAAGTTATTTATTGTTATCTTTTTTATATACATTGCTAATACTGGGAGCGAGATGTTCTTCAATTATTTTTTCGATGTCGTTTTGCAGACCTCGCTTATTCACTAGAAGCACTTTGTTTTTCTGAGCTTTTAATAGATTGCGTATTAGTTCTGCATCCGAGGGATTAGTATCGCAGACTTTTTTTATGATTTCATTCGCAGCGTTTTTACTTTCAGAAAAGTTTAACGACTCGATTCTTGACCCATAAACTTCTTCATATGTTTCTGCAACACTATATTCGGTAATATAATCTCTATCCCAAATCACCTGTATCGCAACTAATTCCTGTTCGGTAATTAGCTGAATATTAGGTTTATATTGTTGAACAATCTTCTGTGTTTCAAGAAGCTTTTTTAGTATATGCTGCCGCCATCTTGGCCAGTAAGGTCCTAATCCTTCTTGGGCATTTCTTCTCACTGGCATTCTGTATTCGAGTGGGTCATACCCAATTCCGTCTCGGTGGATTGTTTCTGCGAGCATATTCCTGAATTCCAGTAAAGGTTGCATCCATTTGTCGCCAGTGGAGATAAGATTTTGCATTGACTTATCGCTACTTACGACTGTACATACCCAACAACCAAATCTACTCCGCCCACATGCGGGCGTACTCTTATCAGTTATTAGAGGGCAGTCATTATCATCACTTGCGTTTCTATATATATGCACTAGATCATTATTATCAGAATGCCAAGGAGATGAGTTCTCTGCTAAATACCACCAAACGTCATTTGTAGATATATTTTTTAATGGAGCATAGACGTATGCACCGGGGAGGTTGTGTTTACTTAGCCTTCTACCTTTTATTTCATAGCGTTGAATTGAACGCGATCTAGTACTGCTTTCTGCTTTTCTTGTTCCTAATAGAATGATGACTTCTCCATATTTTGAAACCGTATCTTTTATATATTTTGACGTAGGTTTTATCTTCAGTCTTTCAGTACACCATCTGAATAAAACATTCGGGGCTACATAACCACGTCCGATTAGATTAACCCAAAAAGTGTTGTTCATGCTTGGTATTGTATGCTCAACGGTGATAGGCATTAATTGTTCTATAGCAGCATCCCTAATCGATTCAAGCTGTCTTTTCACATACGAAATAATGACCGGATTTTCAACGAGTGTATTATTACACACAACATAGATATCTCTAGTGCGTTGATTCGGTTCAACCTTTAATAAAGAATTCCATATTACTTGAAGTAATGTTGTAGAGTCTTTTCCACCGCTAAACGCGACTACCCAAGGGCGTTGAATCGGATCATTTAGATATTGGTCAATAATACTGTCTTCAATGAGTTGCCAAGGATTTTCTGTCATCTAAATACCTTAATTATCTATTTAATACATTGTATATCAGCCGGAAAGTCACTTCAACAAAGACTTTAAAAAGACAATTCTGAAAATAGCTAGAAATGGTAAACTAGAGATAGTTGATTATACAAATACGACTACCCATTGTATTGAAGGATATTATTTCCAGATTTGAATAATACCTATTAAAGAAATATCCGAGAACAAAATGACTAAAATTCAAAGGGATTTATTCGGCAACGCAGTAAAACCAGAATATGATGATCTGGTAATGGCGTTGGAACTAATTGACGATGAAGCTTTTGAATCCAGGCTAAAAAGATTCAGGTACCTGGATAAATTACGAGAGCCTCCAGACACATGTCAGTATGAATGTTCGGATATAGGTAACGTGACTGTGGAGATGTCTCTCCTATATGAAGAAGCGAGATTGGCA
>SDBT01021400.1_pt1 | contig 10112 bp, 6 predicted proteins | sample 2277101 | NCBI WGS metagenome assembly SDBT01 (sample SAMN10404973, study PRJNA504765) | marine sediment metagenome | isolation source: marine sediment core GS10_PC15, 103 cmbsf | place: Arctic Ocean: Southern Knipovich Ridge | collected 2010
AATCTTCGATTATCACCGGGTGGTAACCTCTCTCAATTAAATCCATCACCGTCTGTAGAACACATACATGGGCTTCAATCCCACAGATGATTATATGACGTTTGCCATATTCATGTAACGCTTTGAGAAATTTTTTCTCTCCACAACAACTAAAAGATAATTTCTCAATCGGACTAAAATCCGTGATGAGATTACTAATTTCTTTTATGGTAGATCCAAGCCCCTTTGGGTATTGTTCAGTGACAACGACTGGAATATCCAGAACATTAAGACCCGATAATAATATCTTACAGTTTGCCTGTAGATTATTGTGATTATCTATGTGAGGGAATAATTTTTTCTGGATATCGATAACGAGGGCCACTGTATCATTAGAAATTATACGCAATTTTTACTCCTGTTAATTCATAACACAGCACAAGGCTACAATCAAAGAAAAGAAGTCCACGGATTACACGAATTAACACGGATTTTATTTAAAAATAATTATTATTTTAGTTTTAATCCGTGCAAATCAGTGTAATCTGTGGATAAAAGTTTTTTAAAATTTTGCTAATCGCCCCAGCGATCCGCCGCGGCGGAAATAACAAAGTTTTTGGCTATAATAGCATAAAAAACAACCTCAACTTAGAGAAAGAATATTAAAAAGTGAATAACAAATTAATAATTTATTCTTCCAGTGTCGATAAATCACCTTCATCCTTTCCAAGTGCGCGGGCTTTTAAAACGCGGCGCATAATTTTCCCACTTCGGGTTTTGGGTAATGTGTCTACAAAACTAATTGATTCCGGACGGGCAATGGGTCCCGTCTCATTACTTACGTGATCTTTCAGGACTTCTTCCAGATCTTTTCCTCCTTTTACTCCCGAACGTAATATCACAAAGGTATGAATCGCATTCCCCTTTAGTTCATGAGGCAATGCGATCGCTGCTGCTTCTGAAACATCATGATGGCTAACCAGAGCACTTTCGATCTCAGCGCTCCCTAAACGGTAGCCACTGACTTTTATAACGTCATCGATACGGCCGATTATCCAGAAATAACCATCTTTATCAATCCGGGCAGAATCTCCCGTTTTATACCACCCCTGTTTTTCAAAATCCTTCCAATAAACATCTTTAAAACGATCCGGATCACCATAAATTGTCCGTGCCATTCCCGGCCAGGGCGCTTTAATTACAAGTTTTCCCTCCTCGCCTGTTTTCACTTCTTTACCGTTATCATCGACGACGGAGATTTCATTACCAAAAAATGGTTTTGCGGCCGATCCAGGCTTGAGTGGAGTAATGGGTAAAGGGGTGATCATGAATCCGCCGGTTTCGGTCTGCCACCAGGTATCCATGATCGGGCAATTTCCATTGCCGATTACCCGGTGATACCAACGCCAGGCTTCCGGATTTATCGGCTCACCTACCGATCCAAGTAATCTCAAACTGCTTAGATCATGACGTGCCGGCCAGGCTTCCCCAAATCTCATCAGTCCGCGGATTGCTGTAGGCGAGGTGTACAGTATGTTGATGCCGTATTTTTCAATCATTTGCCACCATCTGTTTGGATAGGGATGATTAGGTGCACCTTCATACATAATCACAGTCGCGCCGTTGATAAGCGGTGCATAAACAATATAACTGTGACCGGTAATCCAGCCCGGATCAGCAGCACACCACCAGCGATCATCTTCTTTAAGATCAAAGACCATCCGAAGAGTTGTCGACGTGTAAACAGCATAACCACCGTGAGTATGTAACAGTCCTTTTGGTCTGCCGGTAGTGCCGGAAGTGTAAAGAATAAACAACATATCCTCAGATTCCATCACCTCTGTTTCACACTTTAAACCTGCGACCGGCATGGACATAAGATCATGGTACCAGAAATCCCGGTCATTTTCCATAAACACTTCCTGACCGGTTCGTTTTACGGTAATACAGACTTCAATCGTTGGAGAACGTTTCATCGCTTCATTGGCGATCTTTTTGAGATTGGTTGGGCTGCCGCGCCGGAATCCACCATCAGCAGTGACAAGTACTTTACTGTTCGCATCTTCAATTCTTTCGGCCAGAGCTTCCACACTAAAACCGCCATAAACAACACTATGGGCCGCACCGATTTTTGCGCAGGCTAACATGGCAATTGCCAGTTCCGGAATCTGCGGCATATAAATAGTTACAATTTCCCCTCTTTTTGCTCCCATACTTTTTAAAACATTGGCAAATTTACTAACTTCGCGGTTAAGAGCATGGTAGGAGTATGTACGATAATCGCCCGGTTCACCTTCCCAAATCATTGCCAATTTGTTTCTTCGCCAGGTCGACAGATGACGATCAATCGCATTATGTACAATATTTATTTTACCACCGGAAAACCATTTGTAAAAGGGGGCAGTGCTGCTGTCCAGAACCGTATCCCACTTTTTAAACCAGTCGAGAGTGTTTGCTTCTTTAGCCCAGAACTCTTCGCGATTGGTAATTGACTCTGAATAAAGTTGATCATATTCCTTTACATTAGCTTGTTTTTTAACCTCATCGGATGGTTCAAAAATCTCATCATTTTTTAAATTAATTTCACTGGCCATTTGGCTATCTCCTTATTCCGCCCGGATTGGATTTCTTTGAATTTTAATCCAAAACTAATAAAAATTATCACAACAGACGAATTAAATTTTGAGGAATTTGAAAAAGTTTTTAATCTAGTTTCAGAATAAATCAGTTTTATAAACTTTGCGAAATATAAATTCATCTGGAAAATTACTTGTGGTCATACTATATTGATAAATGTCTCGACCAAAGACAGCAAAAATATTTAAGAATATATTCATTTTCTGTTTTGTCATCCCGCAGGGATCTTTGCAGTTGTCGGCACAACTATCGCATGCAACTGCAAAGATCCTTATCCCAACGGGATCCCGTTTCGGGACAGGAAGACACAATAAAAAACTTAGCATTGCTTCGAGAGGTGAATTATCCAGGTTAGTTAAATATTAGGAAAGCTATTAGTCAATGGGTACTGAAATTGAACGTAAATTTCTTGTAAAAAATAACCAGTGGCGCAAACTGGGCGAGGGGGAATTATACCGGCAAGGATATTTGTCAACAGATATCGAAAGAACTGTTCGTATTCGGACTGTCGGGAAAAAAGGATTTTTAACAATAAAAGGGATCTCGCAAAACACCCGGCGAGAAGAATTTGAATATGAAATTCCTCTTGAAGAAGCAAAATGGATGTTGGATGTATTATGTATCCGTCCCTTGATAGAAAAAACACGGCATAAAATTGCCGATAAAGATCTGGTCTGGGAAATTGATGAATTTTGGGGAGAAAACAAAGGACTAATTATTGCTGAGGTAGAACTAAGGGATGTCAATAGAACTATATCAGTTCCTGACTGGATAGGTAAGGAAGTTACGGATGATCCTGCTTATTATAATGCGAACCTGGTTAAACGTCCATATTCAAAATGGTAAACAAAATCGGTAATGAGCATGAACCGCAAAGTTTTAACCCACCCCCTCTTTCCCCCTCCCTAATCAGATTAGGGAGGGGGATTAATGGGGGAGGGTTAGTTCTTCGCGTCTTTGCGGTTATAAAAAGTAATTAGTTACAGCGAGGTTTATAATGGCAATATTGTTCAAACCAACCAAACAATTGGAATCTCATATTGAAGAATTTCTCAATTCTGTCAGTGAAGGGGCGATTGTCTTTGAGCAGGGTGTTAAGTGTTATATAGAAAATGATTCAGAAAATTTTTTAGCGCACTTGAAAAATATCCATGAACTTGAACACAAAGCGGATGATTTGAGACGTACTATTGAAAGTATGTTATATACACACACATTGATCCCGGAACATCGGGGCGATGTCCTGGGCCTACTTGAGAATACGGATAATGTCATTGATACGATGAAGGAAACGCTGGATCAGTTCGATATTGAAACGCCGGATATCCCGAATACCCTCGAGAAAGATTTCCTCAATCTGACTTCAGTTTCAATGAAATGTACTGAGACGTTGGTGCATGCAATACGGGCATTTTTTGTGGAGGCAAGGGCCGTAAAGGACCATCTGCACAAAGTGTTATTTTTCGAAAATGAAGCAGACCGGATTGGAAACAACCTGAAACGAAAGGTTTTTCAGATGGATCTGGATCTGAGCAAAAAAATTCATCTCCGTTATTTTACCCTGCACATTCAAAATGTGTCGGACCGGGCTGAGGAAGTGGCTGACAGGCTGGCCATTTATACGATAAAACGAACCATATGACAGGAAACAATCTATGCTACTGATTTATCTCTCCAGTGGTCTGTTTTTAGGTTGGTCCCTCGGGGCCAACGACGCAGCCAATATATTTGGTACAGCTGTTGGAACAAAAATGATTCGCTTTAAAACGGCGGCAATAATTTGTGGTGTATTTGTTATTCTCGGTGCGGTTGTAAGTGGGGCGGGCACGACCCATACCCTGGGAAAATTAGGGTCTGTAAACGCCATTGCCGGTGCTTTTATGGTGGCAACAGCCGCTGGAATCACTGTTTTCTGGATGACAAAACTCAAGATGCCTGTTTCAACATCTCAGGCAATCGTTGGTGCGATTATCGGCTGGAATTTATTTACAGGATCTCCGACCGATTTTGATTCCCTAAAAAAAATTGTCTTTACCTGGATTTTCTGTCCGATCCTTGCCGCTCTTTTTTCTATGGTGTTATTTTCAGTTGTAAGGTTTATAATGAATCGTACCCGTATGCATCTTCTTGCGGTAGATAAATATACCAGAATCGGATTAATTATTGTCGGGGCATTTGGCGCTTATAGTCTGGGCGCCAACAATATTGCCAATGTAATGGGCGTTTTTGTACCAGTGGTGTCGATTGATGATTTGAATGTGGCAAATCTCTTTATCCTGACCGGAACACAGCAGTTATTCTTCCTCGGCGGACTGGCGATTGCCATTGGTGCCTACACTTACTCCCGGCGTGTAATGGAAACGGTCGGGGGAAATTTACTAAAATTGTCACCAGAAACCGCTCTGATCATCGTTCTGGCACAAGCCCTGGTCCTTTTTGTATTCTCTTCACGAGAGCTTGAACAATTGTTAATTTCTCTTGGATTACCAGCTTTTCCGCTTGTGCCTGTTTCCAGCTCACAAGCGGTAATTGGAGCAGTCATAGGTGTTGGACTCATAAAAGGGATCCGTGGATTAAAATATCATACATTGGGCGGAATTGCCATCGGCTGGGTAACCACGCCATTGGTGGCCTGTGTAATTACTTTCATTTCATTATTCTTTTTACAAAATGTTTTTAATCAACAGGTAAGTCAATGACGCTCTCTGTTTCCCCGCCGAAGCGGGGAAACAGGGGAATAGTAATCAACAGGTAAGTCAATACTCCTCCCTTAGTCACACTCCCTTATGTATAAGGGAGGGGGACTAAGGGGATGGGTTAAATAAAACGGGACGTTTAAAATGATTGAGATTATCGATACAGTTATTGATAAAAAATTATTAGAAAAAACAGCCAAACACTTTGCACAAAAGAAAATTATTTTACCAACATTTGAGCAATTAAAAAATCCTCAGACAATTCCGAATAATATTAAAGATCAATTAAAATCTATCGGATTATGGGATTTACACCCCTTAAACCTGTTCCGAATCAATTGGAAAAATGAACCTGTAGAAAAAGGTGGTTCATTCTCCGGGGTGAATGTGATGGAATTGCCGCCGGAATTTACAGGCGTGGAGGCACGTATCCTTGTCTTAATCGGAAAATGGTTCCCGACAGGATCACATAAAGTAGGTGCTGCCTACGGTTGTCTGGCGCCGAGAATCATCACGGGAAGATTTGATCCTACTTATCATAAAGCAGTATGGCCGTCAACCGGTAATTACTGCCGCGGTGGTGCTTTTGATTCATATTTAATGGGATGCGAGGCAATCGCCATCTTACCGGAGGAAATGAGTCAGGAACGTTTTGACTGGCTCACCGAGATAGGGGCGGAAATTATTAAAACACCGGGATGTGAATCAAACGTAAAAGAGATCTATGATAAATGCTGGGAGATTCGTGAGACTCGTGAAGATGCCATAATCTTCAACCAGTTCGATGAATTTGGTAATAGTGTCTGGCATTATACAATAACCGGAGCAGCAATCGAGGAAGTTTTCAATTCCATAAATACACAGGTTTCTAGTAGGGACGTTGCATGCAACGTCCCTACAACTGAGAATACAAATGAATGTCGACTTGCAGTCTATGTATCAGCAACAGGGTCAGCCGGCACGATTGCTGCCGGCGATTATCTGAGGACCGTATTCCCGGAAATAAAAGTTGTCGCTTCTGAGGCATTGCAATGTCCAACCCTGTTGATGAATGGCTTCGGCGGGCATCGCATTGAAGGAATTGGTGATAAACATGTCCCCTGGATTCACAATGTGAAGAACACGGATGTGGTAGTCGCTATTGATGATAACGATTGTATGTCTCTGTTACGCTTGATCAATGAAAAACCGGGAATAGAATATCTCAAACAACAAGGTCTTGATTCCGGTTTTGTCGAAAATCTTCACCTGATTGGTATTTCAGGAATTGCAAATATTCTTTCGGCAATAAAAACGGCAAAATATTTTGAACTGACCTCCGATGATATCATCATTACGATAGCTACGGATTCAGCTGATATGTACCGTTCCCGATTGAAAGAACTCGATGAGGCATCCGGCGCATATACAACTTCTCAGGCTGGTAAGGATCAGGAAAGGTATTTATTCGGAGTAAGCACAGATTATTTGAAGGAGCTAACCTATCGGGATAAGAAGACCATCCATAATCTGAAATACTTTACCTGGGTAGAACAACAACAAAAAGATGTTTCCGATCTTAATCAGTTATGGTATGATAGAAAATTCTGGCCACAAATTTTTAATCAAGATAAAAAATGGGATCAGCTGATACTAGAATTTAACTCGATGACCGGACTTGTGTAACCCACCCCCGGCCCATCCCTGCAAGCACGAGGATATTGAATACTAGTTGATTTCCGGCAGTAGCAAAAAAGGATATGTAAGCCATTTTCCCATCCTCGTAGAGGATGAATTATATAAAATTTATCTTATGCTAATTATATATTTAACAGCAATTGCTTTTGTCTTTCTCTTTCAGGAAGTAAAAAATAAATATCAAGACTCCGCCTCTTATGTAATTTATGAGGAATTCTCGAATATAGATAATTGGGAGAAGTTTAGTTTTTCGGGTGATAGAAAGGCGACACAATATCGTATCGAAACAGACAGTAGCATGTCTTATCTGAAAATGATCAGTCAGTCTTCAGCCTCCGGTTTAATTTATAAACATCACTATAATCCAAACGAATATCCAATATTGACCTGGCGTTGGCGGGTTGAAAATGTAATCAGTAAAGCCGATGGAAAAATAAAGTCGGGAGATGATTATGCTATTCGACTATTTGTCATGTTTGATGATGACTCAGTCGAAACTTCATTTTGGACATCTGTTCGGAATTCTGCAATTAAACTGATCTATGGAACAGAGCTTCCAGAGACCAGTTTCTGTTTTGTCTGGGCAAATATTAAGTATGATGAGAAATATTTTGATAATCCTTATTCAAAAACTGTAAAAATTATTCCGATGGAAATGGGGGATAGTCGGATGAAAAATTGGTATATATACGATATAAATATTGTTGCGCTCTATAAGCAAATATTTAAGAGATCATGTCCCACATCGGCAACATTAGCTCTCATGAGTGATACGGATAATACAGGAAGCAAAACCCTTGCTTGCTTAGACTATATTATGGTAAGCGGAGACTAATTGGATTTAAAGGAGATCCTTCGCAGTCGAAGGCTGTTTAAGACAACAGAAACACTACTAAAGGCCATAGCAGCGGCTGCCAGTACAGGGTGTAGACTGCGCAAAAATTCCGGCATCGCAGAGATGGGGTATAGAATACCAGCAGCAACAGGAATTAAAATTAAATTGTAGATAAAGGCCCAGAACAAATTTTGCCTGATCACGGTCATCGTTGATTTGCTCAGCTGCAGGGCGTGTAAAACATCATTGAGATTATTTCTGACCAAAGTTATGTCAGAAGCTTCCATAGCTATGTCGGTTCCTGATCCCAGGGCAATTCCCACATCAGCCTGGGCAAGAGCCGGTGCATCATTTATTCCATCACCGACCATCCCAGTCAATCCGTCATGATTTTCCTGATATCTTTTGACATATTGCGATTTATCTTCCGGTAAAACTCCAGACATGATTTCGGATATTCCTATCTGCCTGGCAACCGTTTCAGTTGTCCTCTTATTATCTCCACTCATAATAGATAAATTTATATGATGTTTTTCCAGAAATCGCATGACATTTGATGCTTCTTCCCGAACCGTATCAGCGACGGCAATCAGACCGATCACCAGGTCTGCGGCAGCCACCCATACTACGGTTTTGGCTTCCTGTTCAAGTTTTTCAGCTTTGGGTAATAGTGTCTCTACACTAAATCCTTTTTCAATCATAAATTTTTCTGTACCAATCGCCGTATCAATATCATTATATTTTGCAACTACACCTCTGCCTGGATATGCATAAAAGTCTTTCGGATCACTGAGGGTGAGATCCCTTTCCCTTGCTTTATTAACAATGGCTTCTGCCAGAGGATGTTCGGAAACGCGTTCGACCGACGCGGCCATCTTTAATATTTCATCAGAATCATGAAATAAAGAGTGCTGGGATTGCTCCACCTGAGGATTTAAAATAATTTGGTGCACTACCGGCCGGCCATGTGTTATCGTACCCGTTTTATCAAAAACAAGATGTTTTATCTTCCCGGCTTGTTCAAGTGTTTCTCCATTTTTAAAAAGAATACCATGTGTTGCGCCCATACCGGTTCCGACCATGATCGCGGTTGGTGTTGCTAAACCAAGAGCACAAGGACAGGCAATAACCAGAACAGCAATCAGTCGCATTAGCGCTGAAGTCACTTCACCCTCGGTCACCATCCAAACCGCAAAGACAATGATAGCGACGGCAATGACAATGGGGACAAAATAACTGGCAACCTGATCAGCTATCCTCTGAATCGGTGGTTTACTTCCCTGTGCTTGCTGAACAAGTCTGATAATCTGAGCCAATACCGTATCTTTTCCAACTTTGGTTGCCCGGATAGTCAATGTCCCCTGCATGTTGATCGTAGCACCTACTACAGCATCTCCTATGTTCTTTTCAACAGGGATGCTTTCACCACTTAACATGCTTTCATCAATGCTGGAATGACCGTCGATAATCGTACCATCTACCGGAATTTTTTCACCAGGTTTTATCAATAACTTATTACCAACCTTGATATCCTCGATCGGAATATCCAGATCACCATCAGGACTGATAAGACAGGCGGTTTTGGCTTGTAAACCGATTAGTTTTTTTAAGGCACTACCTGTTTTGCCCTTGGCCTTTAATTCCAGCAATTTTCCTAATTTTATCAGGGTGATAATCATTGCTGAGGTTTCAAAGTACACATGTTCACCCAATGATGTATTGCCTGTGGTAAGATATATGGTAACGATGAGACTGAAGAAATAGGCCACAGATGAGCCCATCGCTACCAAAACATCCATATTGGCCGCCCGGTTACGAAGAGACTGAAATCCATGTATATAATAGTCAGCGCCTACATAAAATTGCACTGGTGTGGCCAGAAGTAACATCAACCAAGGCGCCCACCATTGATGAGCCCATTGGCCAAGCAAATCAAAATCACGTGCCATGCTGAAAATAAAAAGAGGGAGTGTAAAAACCACACCGGTCCAGAATTTCCTCGATTGTTTTTTTATTTCTGCTTCCCGCGCAATGTCTACAGCTTCTTCCCCACTTACGCCAGGTATATCAATACGAGCAATACCGTAACCGGCATTTTCAATTGTGGTAGATATATCTTTTTCGGATATAAGGGAGGGTATAATCCGGATATGGGCATTTTCATTGGCATAATTTACGCTAACATCCTGCACGCCGTTTTTTTTTCTAAGTACCCGGTCAATGGTGGCAGCGCAATTTGCACAAGTCATGCCTGTTATCGGTATGTCAATTTCTTTATAAATCATTTT
>SDBT01021401.1_pt1 | contig 10112 bp, 14 predicted proteins | sample 2277101 | NCBI WGS metagenome assembly SDBT01 (sample SAMN10404973, study PRJNA504765) | marine sediment metagenome | isolation source: marine sediment core GS10_PC15, 103 cmbsf | place: Arctic Ocean: Southern Knipovich Ridge | collected 2010
CTCCGGAAACAGTCTTACTCATACACCGCGAACCTCCGTGAGGTCGAGGCTTAACACCTGATGAATGTCAATCGCGGAAATCTGTTGACGAAAGCGCGAGGTAGAAAAGGCAACAGGGATGAGAAAGGAACCACCCCAAGTTGGAACAACATTATTTCCTGGAGCGACCACGAAGGTACAAATGCCAGTGACGGCGCTGATGGTGTAGTCAGCTGTCAAAGTCTGTAATGCTCCATCCAGGGCAACCAGCGGCACGGGACTCGTCAATTGAGGCTTCAAAATGAGTCGTGAATGAGTTGCTGTGTTCTTCGTCCGCTTCTTCAAAAGTTGAAAAGTAGTAGTAGAAGCGTCACCAACCTCAGTCAGATCAACTGTATTCTGCATCGGTTGATCATCTTTCGTAATCGCTCCTTCCCCAGCATCAGCACGAAGCCTCATGTCTCCGTCCGTAGTGTTCCAGTCTCCATGGTCCCGCTGGAGAAATGTATCGGTGATTCCAACAGCCTCGTAAACAGCAAGGATGATCCCTGCGTTCGCTGGGCTCCTTAAATTCGCTGAAAGAGTCAATCTCCTCAGAAACTGATCCCACAAGAGATTTGTATGCCGATACCCCGCCGTCGTCGTAACAATGTCTGCAAGCGTCTCCGGCCCCGCCGAGTACCCGTAGGCGATGTTACGCGGGAGGAGTTCAAAATCATGATGTGCCATTATCCATTACTCGCTGAGGCTGCTGCAAAAGTCCCTGCTAATGTTGCGGCGATCTCTGGTTGTGACTCGTTGAACTCGCGGAGATTGGTTCCTGGAGCTAGGAAGAAATTCACGATGGGTGCTCCCATTCCAGAGGCTTCGACTCCTAGGTTCCCGGAGGAGCCTCTTTTCAGTGGCAATATTCCCTCTGTTCCAGCTTCTCCCGCAACCCCTGTCTTTCCACCACTCAGGCCAAAGGTCGTGGGAGAGTCTAGAATTCCTCCCTTCGCGAAGGCAATTGGCTTGCCAGCGGAGAAGGCTCCGCCCTTTGCGAAGCCAAGGATATTTGTGGGGATACCCAGACTTCCTAAGACCGCAGATCCAATATTAGCATCACCACCAGGTAAACTCAAGCTTGCAAGAAGTGGCTTGATTATCAAGAGTTGAATTGCAAGATCAAGTAATCTCTCCAGTAAATTCTCAAAGGAATTAGTCAAGACATCAACTAGATTCTTTCCTTCCCTAATACCACTTGCAAGATCACCACCCATTTGCTTAAAGCCATCACTAATTGTCTGAAGTACCGGATTAATCTCAGCCATCTTCCTCTTAATTGCTTCAACCTTATCTGGAAACTCTCCATAGACCTCAAGAAGATGCTCCAACCGTTCCAACTCATTAAGAAATAACTCAGCTTCAGTCCTTGTCTCTGCAAAGACCTTAGCCATTTGCTTGGCATCATCAGTTGCTCGAAGAATAGCTCCAAACTCTTGCTCTACCACTGCAAGAATCTTTGCAAAAGCTTCTGCCCTTGCCAAGCCTTCACTACTTATAAAGTTATCAAAACTCTGCTGACTGATTAATTTATTACTCAAGGCAGAGAGAGCAATTGCCTCGTCACTAAATTTCAGAAGCATTTTTCTCGCTGCATTCAAAGAGTTAACAAACTGAGTTGAAACGAACCCACCGGAAAAGGCCTGTTCCATTGCATCGGTGACTGTCTCTAGTCTTAACTTAAGTCCAGCAAAATTAAGTGAAAGTCTATCAGCAGCGCGTGCTTGCTGTCGTAGTGCTTGCGTCGCATCCTTGGTTGCATTCTGTAAGTCTTTTTCATCAATAACCAGCTTGAGCAAAACTCCTCGAAGCTGTTTTAAGGTAAGAACACCCTTTCCCGCCGGAGTGAACTGAAGCCGCAGCGCAAACTGTTCATTTTCAGAAAGAGCCTTCATTATTTTATTAACTGCTTTTGCTGCAACCATTGTTCTATTCAGAGCATCGCGCATATCTAAACGCTTTTCTAGATCAATACTTTCGTCAGAGAGTACTTTCATTATCTTAGTTAAACTAGCAAACGAATCTTGTAGTCTATTCACAGAAGTAACTGGAAGATCAAGAAATTGTTGATTAGTAAGTGGTGGCTGGTTGACTGTCTGAATTGGACCCGAGGTATCTGTTCGAAGAAGAGCCTTTCTCTGTTCAGTAAGTGCTGCTAACTCACCTCTTAGTTTTTTCAATTCAAATCTCTCTGCAAGTGTAAATTTACGAGCAAGAGCCAAACCAAGCTCTAATGGTTTTAAACTAGCTGTAACCTTTTTTATAGCTGAATTGACTCTTAGCAACTCTTCATCAAAATCAGTCTTACCAATCATAGTATTCAGAGCATCTTCAATTGCAATTGTCATTCAGATTACAAAAAACTTAAGAGCCTTACTAGACTGAACTTTTCTATCCAATTCATCTAAGAAAAGAAACCAGGCTGTCGATAATTTATTCGTCGCCGCAGTCCAAGAATTCATAGCATCAAGAATTGATGGATCAAACATTTTATTCAACTCTTCTGACATCTTTGGAATAAGTTCTGTTGCTCGAATAAGTCCTTGTTCCATGAGCTTTCCAAGCTCTCGAGTTGTTACATCCATAGCCCGTGCTGCAATCTGAAAAGCACCAGGAAGACGTTCACCAAGCTGACCTCGAAGTTCTTCAGCCTGAACAGTGCCCTTCGAAATCATCTGTTGCAAGGCTCTAAAAGCGCCCTGAGTCTGCTCCGCACTAAGACTCAAGACAAGAGCGGCCTTTGACATTGATACGAAAATATCTCTAACACCACCACTTGCCAATGTTGTTCCTGCTGCGGCTGCTGAAAGTTGTGCGAACTGAAGTGAAACTGCTGGTAGGTCCAGGGAAAGTTCTTTAGCAGTTTTAACCAAAAAAGCAAACTCTCGATTAGCTCCTTCTGCACTTCCTGTTGCAACTTTCAAAGCGTTCTTTATCTTAGTCATTTCGACATTGACACTAAGCATTGCTTTCGCAAGTTTGATTACAGCAACAAGAAGACCTGCAATCGCAACCGCAGCAAGTGCAATTCTAACCCCTGCTTTAGATGTAATTGCTCCGAAGGCATCGATCCTGGCTCCCACACCGGAGAGAGGTCCAACAGCAAAGATAACAGAAGAGCCAAGCATCTTAAGTCTATTGGACAGTCCGCTAACCTTTCGACCTGATCTTGTTGATCGAGTTCCCAATTGTCTAATAGCCGGAGTCAACCTTCTGGTTGCAATCCTTGCCAATCTTGCCGCTGCCGTTTGTTTTTGTTCCGCATCTTTGAGTCGAATTAATTCTCTTCTCGCTGTTGCCATTGAGGCTTTCCAACGATTAATAGCAGCAGCATATTGTCTTGGCGTCAGCTTTCCTGTCTTTAACTTCTTGTCAAGTGCCTCCACAGAACGACGAAGATTTGAGAGTCTGACGTTCTCAGCTCCAGCAAGTTTAAGTGCTTGTGTTAGGCTCTTAAACTGAATTGCTGAAGAAGCTGCAGCATTCTTTTGTTTAAGCAATTCTTTAGACAAAAGTCTACCATCAATTGCTGCCTTCTTATGACTTGCAGCAAGCTCTTTCGCCCCTCCACCACCCTTCATCTTTGACTGAAGAGTGCCAAGAGTTCGAGTCAGGTCTTTGAGAACTCCCGAAAGTGCGGCCGTTTGCTGCCGAAGAGTCTGTATCGACTTAACCGCAGCTACTGTGGAAATTTCAAGTTGAGTCGCCATCACTCTCGCTCTTCTTTTGTGTCAAGTCCCACCAAACATTGTCTAGCATTCGGACAGTGTAGAGGAGGTCTCTACGCTCTTGTCCTTTGATCTCCTCAAATACACAGTAAGCAAGAACCTCAGAATGTTGAATCTTACTTGGCCCGCTGCCGCTTTGCTTTCGCATCGAGGAAAGTTCCAAGAAAGCTTTCCAAAACCACAAGAGACTAAGTGTAATAACGGGTCGATCATTTAATACCTCTGAGGTTTCATCATTGGAGGCTTCCCAGCGCTCAAGTGCGTCAATGACTTCTGCATCATTAGTTAAGTACCACTTGAGCGCACTGGTGAGTTTCCCACAGCTTCTTCCACTTCAACGTTGAAGAGATCCTCGTCATCTGCAAGTTCCCAAACTCGGTCACGAAAGCGTCGATATTTTGTTAGAAAAGCAAAACCGTGCTCTTCTGTATAAGCTGGAAGGACCTTCCCTTTATCGAACATATCTTTCCAGTCCTTAAGGATTTGACTGGCCATGAAGCGGCACAAGAACTCTGTCATTTGCTTGTTACTTGTGTTCCCACTTTCGTGAAGCTTCCGTACAGCTTTAGGAATTTTCTTATAAGCTTTCTGCGCTGCTGGGTTAGCAAGACGAGCTACACAGATCTTAGCTTTCTCACCAAGTTGAACCCAAACACCTTCAACGGAAGCTTTTTCACTGCTACCAAATTCATCGCTTAGATCGAAGAAGCTTTCTTCTTCCTTAAGGTCTTCAGTCATCACTTATTCCTTTTCTACACAGTGGCTCTGGTCAAGACACCATCGCCCATGAACGTCGCCGGCGCTGCGGCAACATCACCAACGCCACCAGTCAAGGGGTTGTATGTGGTGAGAAGTGCATTACCAGTGAACTCTGGATTCGTTGTACCCTTTACAGCGTCATCGGGCCGGATGATAATTGCGAAGGCCGCTGCACCAACGAGAGGAAAGAGTGTGGAGTCAACAGCGCTTGTTGCAGGTGCGATGAAGTCCTGTCGGAATTGAACCTCAATCGACCAGTCAATGAAGGAGGGAACACGAGTCCGAGTACCGTCGCCCATTGCAGTTACTTCTGGAGTTTCAGCACCATAGTTGAGGGTGAGGCTCTCAACTCTAGCAGTGAGGACCACAGAGTTAACAGTGAAGTGTGCGTTCTTAAAGACAAATTTCGCCATTTCTTCTTCTCCTACAGAAGTGTGGTTTGGATAGCAAGGGAACCGAAGATTGTAAAGGTTGGTGTATCGGTGCCACCAATGGTCATAACAAGGCGCCACCAATCATCAGTGACAGCTCCCGCAAGGATTTGTTGGTTCGATCCAACTGCGACGAGTTGTGGGTGAGTCATCCTAACAGTTTCTGAACCGCTGAAGTCCGTAGTCGCATCACTCTCGATTGTGACATTAAGAGTAGGATTGGTCCCACTTACTCCGACTACGTGAAGAGTACTGTAGATGCTCTGCGTTGCACTAACGGCACCTATTTGACGATCTGTTCCATCTGCAGTCGCAGCAAAGGCACTGTTCTCCATCACGATTCCACGAACCAGAGGTCCATCTGTGTTCACAGTAATAGAGAAGGCCATGATCTCGCCGTGGCTGCCACCACGAGTTAAGGCCGCTGCTTGCGTGGGAAATGAATAGGCGAAGTCTCCAAGCGTACCACCTGAGTCGCTCATGGTCATCAAGGCACTTGCGGCGCCAATCTGAGCAATCAAGTCGGCATCCAAATCATTGGTTGCACTCACAACGTCCCACCAGCCATTATGCGTCGCCACGATGTCGAGAATGCCTGGCAACCTCGTCCTTGTGCCATCACCAAAGGCAGTCTTATCTGGCGTCTCCGCGGAGTATTCCAAGGAAACATTACTCAATTCCCCAGAGAGGTCTCTTCCGTCAAAGAGCACCTTCACATCTTTTAGTACAAATTTTCCCATCTTCTACTCCTCTTGAGTGCTCAAAGCCCAGCTTCAGTCTGGGAATACGGTCGATGCTTTTGTTCTACCTCGTCCGCGTAGGGGACTCTCGTTGTGATCGTGAGGATGTCACCGAGTTCAAGCTTCGAAAGCTTTGACAGTTCCTCACTTCTCGCCTGCTCGATGTTCCCGATAAACTTGAGAACCTCTGGGAACTCTTCCTTTGCTTGGGGAGAGAGCTTCAAGGTTCCTCCAGTCTTGAACTGGCCCTTTGCGTTTCTTATCACAATCCTATGATTGGACTTGTAGTAGCCACTCCAGATGGGAGAATTCTTCAAGAGATTGTCATAGGCATTCGTAGCGACACGAGAGAACTCGCTCACAACCTGCTTCTCCATGTCCTTCATGGCGAGGTCAATTTGCTTCTGCACATCGTCAGCAAGGCCAACCATCTTATGGCTCCTGATAGGTCAAGATGAATTCCATTCCGAAGTGGTGAAGGCCATCGGCGTCCTGGCCTAAGGAGCGGGGCGAACTATTCACTAACTCTAAATCCAAGTAAGTGGCAATACTCTTTGCACGGAGAGAATTCATTATTGAAAGCGCCAAGGCATTTCCGTCAGCATACTTCGAGTCCCTTACTCCAACCATAACGATGGCGCTGCGAATTTCATCAGGCTCGCCCATTGTCCGAAGCGGTGGAACGCCACCACCAGTCCAAGCGAAGACACAGTCCTCGGGGACAAAGCCATCAGGGGCGCGCATGGTACTGTGGAAGAGGTTAGTCCCCAGAGTAAGCGCTGCCACCTGCGTTCCCATTTCCGTAGCAAGAGCCTGTGCAGGAAGATGACTCATAGAGAGACCACGCCATTTTTCTTCATAATCGAGATGACGACTTTTCCCTTCAAAGTTTCTTCAGCTACTTGATCCTCATCAGGATCATAATACTTCTCTCCAAAGAGATCCTCTTTGAAACACATCGCAAAGCCCTTTTCCTCGTCTGCAGTATGACACCTTCCAGTGACATCAACTCCGTCAACTGTAACAGTGCAATTCAGAGCCATATCAATGTTGTATCCAGGGTCGTTGTCTCTCACTGATAGTCTCACAAGAATGCCCTCCTTTCAAACTCTGAGCCAATGAGTTGCGGAATCTTTGAAAAGCCTTGGACTTCTTTCGCCGCTGCCAAGGTATGCGGATCGGCCACGACAGAAGTACCGAGGAAGAGAAAGTCTCCCTCCGACATGTCTTGCTTCACAAAGACCACGGTCGTAGAAGAGGCCTCTTCTCCGCTTGGTCGAGTAAAGACAGCGGTTCGTTGCTCCCACCGCACAAGGATAGTCACCGCTGCTGCGAAGGTTGGATCACCGGAGGAGTCCGCCCCGGTGACAGCCCAATAGGTAGCTGACTGCTTCAATCGTTGAGTGATGAAGCTCATCTTATTGACCCATATGACATCAGGCTGATATCACCCATACCAATCTCAAAGTTTCCAGAGTTTGTATGTCGAGAGAAGCGTCTGTGCTTGCACAGGAAGACTCACCTCAATGGCAGAGTCAAAGCGAGAGATTGAAGACTCTCCAACCTTTTCAAACTTCGCGGGTGCTGCGCTTCTGTTCTCGTGAAAGTCACTAATCATAATGAGAAGCGCCCGTCGAATGTCCTCTGGCACGTCACTTCCAACTGGACCATAGCCAGCGATGAATTCAACCTCTACACCATTAATCGACCGGAGTGCATCCGTTGGCCAAGTCTGTGCAACCTTGAGGGCAACTCTGGCCGGCTCACTCGCCAAGTCTACGATGTAGTTCGATGCGGTTACAGTCGGTGTGGTCCCATCCTGCTTATGTGCCTTGATCGAGGTGATGCTGATGAGTGGAGACTTCGGAATACTGATCGATTCTGTCAAATCAGTAAGTTCCGTGTCTGCCAACTGTCTCACTCCATCCCACCAAGGAAGAGGCTTTCCTGGGAAGCGGTCCATCCACATTGTCCAGGTTGTCGTGACGAAGGTCCGTCGTGTGTAGCGCTCTGCTGAAAGAGTTGCTGCACGAAGGGCTCCCATCAGACTTGGGTCTTCGCTTTCATCGGAGTCCTGAATACCAAGATAATCTTTAACCTCATTAAGAGAAAGCGGTAGGACTGTAGCTGCTGTCGTCAAGGTCGTGCTGGATCGTTGGTGAATAGTCATCGCTGCTCGCACCTAAGAGTAATCGTTTGTTCAGCGGTTTGCGCCGTAGTTGCATTAGTTACGATCTTGCAACTCAAGAGGTAGACAACCCCAAGTGTTGCTCCACTAACAAAGATCGTTGATTGTGTTGTAGTATCTGCTTGATCTCCAAGAGTTGGACCTGTTGGAAAGATTGTCCAAGTTGGCACACCAGATATAAGAACTCCTGTGTCCAACCAATCCGCAAAGTTAGCAGAGAAGTCCAACTTCTCATTAGGATCAATCAATCTATATGACATAATCAATCATCCGCTCGGGTGAACGTCCTAGAGGAACTTGGAATGGTACAGACCCTATTAACTGCAGCGACAGTCCTTGTCCTAACTGCTGCTGCAATCGTCGTGATTCGTGATGTAGCTTCAAAGGCAGTCCAGAGAATCCCTGGATACTCCCATATAAGTTGCTGATTATCTGCCTGATCGAGCCCATCCGAAGAAATGGGAAGCCCATCCATCCAGATGTTGCCCCAGTCAATGAGGGCGAACTTTTCGTTATTTGTATCAATTGCCACATCACGGCCCTGTTATTACTTCATTCTTTGTCACAGTGCCACCTGTCTCTGCAACACCGCGCTTCTGATCGACTGTCGTAGTGTTATCGTTGTAGAGTTGCACAGTCACACCATCGTTGTCAGTCTTGTTCCGCCACTGTTTAAAGAGATAAGAAAGCTTGATAAGTGGAGTCTCGTTTACCGCTGGAGTTCCTTGACCCGGTTCTGCTTGTGCACTGTCAAGCTTATCAGTAACCAATTTAACTGCGTCAAGATCGGCAGGCAAGTTCGCTGCATCGAGTTCAGCTAAACGTGCTTCCGTCGCCACTGAGGCAAGTGCAGCACTGTCTGTTCCTCGCATTGCTGTCGTTGGAATGGCGTCAAGCAAGGTATCTAACCTGCCTCCATTAATCCAGTCTGTCAGAGTCGCCATGCGTACTGACGTAATCTCGTCTTTTAGTAACTTGCCAATGCTACTGGCAGTTACAATAGCGCTCAAGGCCTGGTGCCAAATAGCCAGAATCCCTGCGGTCGAAAGTGAGAAGCCGGCTTTGTCTGTCAGTGCTCCATCAGTGCCGCGCATATCAGTGTTGGTCGTTGTCGTTGCAACTGTTGTGACATTGGCAACTGTATCGAGTGCTGGATCAAAATCATTCAACGCAGCAATATCTGTCGGTAAGTTTCCAGCGTCAAGCTCTGCAAGTCGTGCCTCAGTAGCTACCGAAGCTAGGGCGGCACTATCTGTACCACGCATATCAGTATTAACCGTCGCGGTATCTACCAGTTGAATATCAGTTCCAGATAAGTCAAGTACCGTAGATGGATTCTCAACATTGGCCCAATCAATACCAGCTGCGCCGTTTGCCGTAACATCTAACTGACGATTTACAACAGTACTCTTCAATGAATTCTCTGCAAGGATATAAACTTTATCAGTCGCTGCAATGATAAAGGCAGGAGCCTCCTTGAGTGTAACAGTCTTAGTACCACCAGCGTAAGCAAGTACCATTCCTACTGCCTTCTGCGTCGCAGTAGAAACATCTTCAATAACAATCGTGCAGTTGTTATAAGCATCGTTATCAGTACTGCCAGCTGTTAGAGTGAAACTGACTTGCGTGGCAAGTGTGGCAATAGTAGTGTCTACCATGAGCAAGCGATCAGAACCGCCGGCGCCTGTAGTCCAGGCAGCATCACCCCGGTTACGAATAGCTTCGAGGGAGTCCGTCACACTACTAAATGTTGCACCTTGTATATTAGTGAGGTCTGTTGGGAGATTTCCAGCATCGAGTTCTGCAAGTCTGGCTTCGGTAGCAATAGAAGCAAGAGCAGCATTATCTGTTCCTCTCATCACCCCGCCAGCCAAGCCTGTAACATCATCACGAATGGCTCTGATAGCTTCAGCTAGGCTCACATTGTTAGCTGGGTCGGCTGCTGCTGGATACGTCGGAATACCCACCGTTCCCTCTAAGGTATTAACCAATTGCTTCAAATATTGCATAATTGTATCGGCAGAAGTGGGATCACCAGCCGCAGCTGCATCTGCTAGTGCTCCAAGAACAGATGCAAGCGCTGCGTTGTCAGTCCCTCGCATGTCAGTATTCGTTGTGGTTGTTGTAACAGTAGTAACTGTATCAACAGCTCCGCCTGTAGTGTTGATGCTGGCTTCAGCCATCCGTGCGTCGAGGATCGTATCCAGACGCCCAGCCTCGGCCCAATCAGCTTGTAATTCGTCGG
>SDBT01021402.1_pt1 | contig 10112 bp, 10 predicted proteins | sample 2277101 | NCBI WGS metagenome assembly SDBT01 (sample SAMN10404973, study PRJNA504765) | marine sediment metagenome | isolation source: marine sediment core GS10_PC15, 103 cmbsf | place: Arctic Ocean: Southern Knipovich Ridge | collected 2010
AATATAATCCACAGGCTCACCGATGAAACCCCGCTGACGCCCTATGCAATTCAACTGATACGGTCAGGTTTGGCAGACGGACGAATTGCATGGGACATCGTCCGGACGTACCAGAACTTTGGCCTTATCACAGAAGAAAGCGAGCCTACGAATGTTGCCTCTGACCCTACAGAGCCAACAGAGCCAGCCGAGGCCAATCCTGCCACTTCAGTCAAGCCAAAACGCATAGCCATCGGCAAGCTGGCAAAATCCGCTGCGATGCCAGCAGTGCTGGCAATAGCCGCCGGAGCCGTGTTGGGTATCGGCATCGGAATCAGCTTCAACATGGGCACGCGAATCAATCATATCCAGCCAAACATGGAAAAAAACCAGCCGGCGGCGGACCCGAAAGAAGTTTCAATCGTCCAGCAGAGGAATTTGATCCTGGGCAGGATCATTTTAAATCTGGATCGCAGTGATGAATCTCAAATTGATTCAGCCCAGGAACTTCGCGAGCTTATTGAAAGGCTGCGAAAAATCGACCCCGTCGCAGCCGAACTAGCCGACCTCGCCTGGAAAAAAACAGCCCTCACGGGTGAGTTGGCACGAACGAAATGACAGCCGCTTGAACTTAAGTGACAGTACAGGTCGACTATCCCTCGATGGTAAAAAAAATCCCGACGGGTCAAAAAAAACCATCGGGAAGAATTAGAGTAGTTTAAGTAATGATTGTCGTAGCAGTGCGTAGCGAGATGTCTTGGATCAAGGACGGCGAAACAGACATAGCCCTAACTATGTCGATGCAGCCGGACGATGCGACCAAGACATCGCAGTAGCAAGGATGCGACAAGAATTGCTTTAGCTGCTCTAAAAAATGGAGCCGAGGGGGATCGAACCCCTGACCTCCTGCATGCCATGCAGGCGCGCTCCCAGCTGCGCCACGGCCCCGGTTTTTCACTGCACGACCATAGCTATTAACTTCGGGCGCGCAATTTAAGAAGACTTTTTACCACGGAAGCCCCCGCCGGTCAAGTGGGGATAGGCTGCCGATGATTTACATACGAAATTCGCTACCAGGGGTTTTGCGATACGATCAGGGTTTTAAGCGGCAAATTGCCGTCAATTCTGGCCCGAACTGAGGCCGCCTCGCGCTCGTCGTCACACAGAACGAACATCGCAGAACCGCTACCAGTTAAATGGACTGTACTGGCGAGCGAGGCCTGCAATTGCTCAAGCAATTCGCCAAGGGCTGGGTTTATCGCAACGGCGGCTGGGGTAAGCTGGTTTACCAACTTCGACCGCCATGCAGACGGCGGCAAGTGAGCGATTTCGTCTAAATCTAACTGCTCAATCGGTGCTGTATGCAATTTATCAAAGGCGGCATAGACCGGCCCGGTCGGGCAAGCGATATCCGGCAGGATCAGCACTAGCCAAAACGGCATGAGCCTCGCAGGAGTGATTATTTCGCCGCGTCCGGTCATTCGCAAAACCGGCGGACCCAGGAATAGCGGCACGTCTGAGCCGAGGGTAGCAGCCAGGTACGCCAATCGCTCATCCGGCAAATTCAAACCCCACAAATCGTTCAGTGCCCATAACACGGCAGCTGCATCGGAAGAGCCCCCGCCAAGACCCTTACCCGGCGGAATTTTTTTCACCAGCGTAATATCCACACCAGGGTTTTTTCCATTCGCCGTAATCTCTGCAAGTACCTTGGCGGCTCGAAACGCTAAATTTTCCGAATCCGGCCCACAATCGCACGCCTGGCTCTCGAGTCGGATTTCGCCGTCGTCTCTGACGGCCAGTTCGATAGTGTCGTAGAAAGTTATCCTCGCTACTAGCGAATCAAGCGGATGATAGCCATCTGCCCGAATGGGCTCTACGAGCAGGTTCAGGTTGATCTTGGCAGGTGCATGGATGCGGAGCGTACCGGTGGATAATTTCTCCGCCTTGGCCTTGGCCGAACTGGCTGCGTTATTATTATTGCTGTTTTGCACTGTGTTTCCCCAAGTGTCCAGTTGCAAGAGAGTAAACGTCAATCCAGCTTGAGAGCAAGTGTTTTTGGCAAGAGATTTGGGTAGAGTTTGGAGCGAGCCTATAGAGAATGCCCTGCCAGCGGTCAGGCCGGGAAACGGCCCTCACTGCCAGCGGCAGAGAAAGGGTGCAAACTTTTATCCCTGGCCGGCGAGTCGCCAACCAAAGCGAGCTAACTACTGGCGGAGCTTAGCTAAGGGTCGAAGCCTCGACATAAAATATCGCTGAAAAAAAGCTCTATCAGCGGCTGCCGGGGATTAGAAACCTCAGGAAAGCTTCGCTACTGTCACCTACGCCGAGTGAATCGAATAGCGGCAGACCTTCTGCTACTCTTTCAGAGTAGCGGAGCACATTGGCCTGCTTGACCCGCTCTTTGTCCTCGTCGAACCCCACTGGGGGAGCGATATGGCTAGGACGGAACGCACGCATTGCGACCTCCGTTCTGCATGACCTGATCCCTCAGATAAGACCCGGACACGCATACAAATACTACGAACTTCCATGTCCTGACTAATAGAAATGAACAACAATTGAACTTACCTAGAGATGTGTTTTACAACTAGATATGTTCCTCAACGAAATAATTATACCGATTCATAAGGGGCTGATTCAACAAGCTTTTTAAATTTTTTCTGCTGTTTTTGGTTCGTCAGCCAAATTACAACTAGCATCTTGTGACGTGTTGTTATTTACTGCTGTGGTTCGTTGGGCTCGGCGAGAATATTCATATCACACTCAGCGGCAATATCGAGGAACTCCTGAGGTTCGAGCTGTTCGAGTTGCTTGGAACGAGAATCGAGTTTCTCATTGAACTTGACGGCCTTTTCCTGCATCACCTCGTGGGTTTCTTGCGAGCCGCCAACCAAGTGAAAATTCTCCGCCCGCGTTACGCGGACCTTCCCGTCAGAGTTATCCAACCCAACGCCAATGATTTTTGCTTTACGTCCGTCTGCAACCACCGCTAAATACTCCTATTATTCACCTGACCTTAAATTCATTTTACTCAACGGAGATTCAGCTGGCAAGAGGCCTATCATATCCTTGGCGGCCTGAGGTAACACTTGACAGGGGCCGGCCGGAGAATATGCTATTACGCTTGTGCCAGAATGGTCCAAAGAAGTTTTACCAGGTGGAATTATGTCAACGGAAAATGTAACGGTAGTTGGTCTGCAATGGGGTGATGAGGGCAAGGGCAAGATCGTAGATGCCCTGGCCGGGAAATGTAAGTATGTAGTCCGCTTTTGCGGCGGTGCCAACGCCGGTCACACCGTTGTCGCCAACGGGCAATCCTACGCCTTCCATCTTATACCCAGCGGCATCCTCAGGCCCGAAGTAATCAACGTCATCGGCAACGGCGTCGCTTTCGATCCGGTAGTGGCGATGGGAGAGATCAAGGCCCTGCGAGATCGCGGAATAGCAATTGGCCCGGATAACTTCCGTATCTCCGCAGCGGCGCACGTGGTCATGCCCTATCACAGACTTGCCGACTCTCTTAACGAGTCTAAACTTGGCGAGGCAAAGATCGGCACGACAGGCAGAGGCATCGGCCCCTGCTATGCCGAGAAGGCTTCCAGAAGTTCCGCCATACGCGCAGGCGACCTGAAAGACCCCGACGCTCTCACAGCCAAGATCAAAAGAATCGTCGCAGACAGGAACACCCTACTGGCGGCATTACACAACGCAGAACCAATGTGTGCCGATGCAATGGCCGCCGAGTTCGTAGCTCTTGGTAAGGAACTCGCCCCGATGATCTGCAATACCAACGCACTGCTTAACCGCGCGATGGCAGCCGGGGAAAGAATCCTCTTTGAAGGCGGCCAGGGAAGCATGCTCGATATCGACCACGGGACATTCCCGTTCGTCACAAGCTCGGCTGTAACCGCCTGCGGCGTTCCTACTGGTGCGGGCGTATCGCCCAAGTCCGTCGGCCGCGTTGTTGGGCTGGTAAAAGCCTACACCTCACGCGTCGGAGCGGGGCCATTCCCCTCCGAGCAGGAAAACGAAATCGGCGAATTTCTCCGCGAGCGTGGCCACGAATATGGAACTACCACGGGACGGCCTCGCCGTTGCGGCTGGCTGGATACGTTCGCCCTTCGCTATGCAGCGGATCTTTCCGGCGTGGATGAAATTACGATATCACTGCTGGATGTCCTGACGGGCATGGATGAAATCAAGATCTGCACGGGTTATAACATCGATGGCAAGCTGGCCGAAGACTTCAGCCCAGAGCTGATGGACAATGCTGAGTGCGTTTATGAAACGCTGCCGGGCTGGACGGAAGATATTACAGGCTGCACGAGTTTCGACCAGTTGCCGGAAAACGCAAAGAAGTACGTCGCCAGAGTTGAAGTGCTTATCGGCCGACCTGCCGGTTACGTCAGCGTCGGCCCTGACAGGAAAGCATCCCTGTTTAACGGCAGCGGCCTCGGAGAGCTGGTTTAAGCGGCGGGCCTAACAGGAAAGCATCACTATTTAGCAGCATGCTTGGATTTTTTTTAAGCATGCTATCAGACAGCCCATGTTTAATAACAACGGTGGCCCCGGCGAGCTTGATTAAAGCATCGGGCCTGACAGGGAAGCCTAATTAACAAGCGTCCAGCTTACCGGCTGTGTGGACTCAGATAGTTTTTTTCTAAGGGAAATTAAATGGAGATCGATCTTTCTCCCGAAGCAATTGCAGCCCACCGCGCGAGCCTGGGCGTGCCCCAAGAGTGCATACCAAGATCAGTTGCTATCATCATGGATGGTAACGGCCGATGGGCGACTTCTCGCGGATTAAGCCGCTCAGCCGGCCACGAGGCTGGGGCAAAGGCAGTCAGCGCAATCGTAACCGCTGCGGTCCGGGCCGGGTTGGAATGCCTCACCCTTTACAGCTTCTCGATCGAAAATTGGCAGAGGCCCGCCGACGAGGTTCAGGCATTAATGACCCTTTACGCCCATTATCTGATCTCAGAACGGCCTGAGTTTATCAAAAAGAACGTCCGCCTCCACCACCTCGGCCGGCGCGAAGGACTTCCCCCCTCGGTGCTGACTGCACTGGATGAAACCATTGGGGCCTGCGAGGAAGCCTGTACGGGCATGACGCTGTCTTTGGCACTTAATTATGGGTCAAGGGCAGAGATGGTCTCAGCGGTGCGTAAACTCGCCTCTCAGGCAGTCGACGGGCAGATCAGCCCGGACCAGATCGACGAGGATTCCATCTCTGGCGCCCTCAACACCGCGGGCCTGCGTGACCCGGATTTAATCATTCGCACTTCCGGGGAGATGCGGCTGAGCAATTTCCTGCTGTGGCAGAGTTCATACGCAGAATATTTCCCGGTAGATAAGCACTGGCCTGATTTCACGCCGGAAGATTTCGACGAAGCTATCAAAGCTTATGCCCGGCGCGATCGCAGATTCGGTGCACTTGACCCACATAACAAGTAAATCGTCCGAGGCTGATTTGCCGCACCTCATACTTTTTTGGACTGAGTAACTATGAAAACGAGAATCATTCTTGGTTCGACCATGATCGCATTACTGGCTGGCCTGTTTTGGCTGGACTGGTATCTGGAAAATTCCGCCACACTTGCCGTCATTGCACTTCCGATGGTGCTTGTATTCCTGCCTATATGGGGAGGTGCATTCATTGAGCTTCGCCGGTTGGGAAAATCGGCCTCCATGGAATTGCTGCCGGTTTCGGGGCTGTGCGGGGCGATACTTTTGGCGGGCTTGCCTTTTCTGACGCAGGCGCAGATACTGCCCGATAGCGTCGGAACCTGGCCGTTGGTGTTGCTGGTACTTTGGCTGACGGCGATTGGGGCCTTTGTCGAACAGATGGTCCGCAGCCGAATCGACGGCGGGCTTATCAGTGTCATGGGAACCCTTGGAGCCGTGATCTACCTCGGCGTCGGCGGGGCTGTGATTCTGTCTATTCGCATCAACTACGGCGTGGGGGCGTTGGTGTTGTTCCTGGCGGCCGTCAAATCTACCGATATCGGAGCATACTTTACCGGCTCAGCCATCGGCAAACACAAGCTCATCCCCTGGCTTAGTCCAGGTAAGAGCTGGGAAGGCCTCTTCGGCGGACTTTTTGTAGCGGCAGGCGTGAGCGTGTTGCTGACGGCGGTTTTGGGGTTGGTAGAGATGGATCTCTGGCCGGCAGTGATGTTCGGCCTGGCGGTCGGGCTTACCGGCCAGTTCGGCGACCTTTGCGAATCCCTCCTCAAACGCTCAGCCAGTGTAAAAGACTCAGGCTCGGCGATACCTCAATACGGCGGGATTCTCGACGTGATCGATTCGCCCCTGATCGCCGGCCCGGTCGCACTGATAATCATGGAGCTTTTCTAAACACCCCCGCGATGCCTAATCTCGGCTGGCGGATACACCCCCCCCTTTGGCATTGTGGCGCAAAGAAAGCGGGTACCTACTCGCAGTAGATACCCGCTATAAACGCTAACTATTATCGAAGTCGGCCATCAGATATTTCATCCGGCCAACCGAAGTTACTAATCGTCAGGATTTTCTTGTTGCGTCTCCAACCCTGTTGGAGTAGTGCACTTTAGAGTCAAGACCGCATTCGCTGCATTTAATTTTGGCAGGCGAACTCCTTGTCCACTCTTCCTCACCGGTACGACGGAACTTGTACTTGCCACTACCAAGCTTCTGGTAGTCAAGACCTACAAATTCTTTTTTACATCTCCTGCACTTGTAGGAGTAGGTCATGATTCCAGGAGCGTCGCAATCGGGGCACAAAACCTCGGCACTTGGCTTCTGGGACCATTCATTTCCACACTCGAGGTCCGAACAAACAGCAGCAACGTCACCTGCGACCCGAGAAACAGTTTCCCTCTGAACGTCCTCCGAAGAACTACCCATGTTTTTAATCAGAAAAAAGACTGCGCCAATGACGCAAACCGTAATGACAATAATAGGTACTTTTCCCTTCATCCGTAACTCCTGTCGTTATATTTGGGAAAAAATCAAATTACACTTTCGCAAGCTTGTCGCTATACCCAGCAACCACAGAACTGTAACGCCGCAGTAGTTGGTGAGGAATCTTTGCCATCAATCACCTGTAGAATGTTTCACCTACACCAAAGAGATAGTCGTCCTTTTCTGTTTCAGAGAGGCCCATGATCTCAACAACGCCGTTGAGGGTCAATCCATTATAATGAGCGTAGTCCACTTCCTCATCATACATTATCACGTTCTTTGACGTTCGACCGATCCAATCACGATTGTTCTGGTGGGCTAATCGCCCCACCTTGTGCGGGTTAATCGTACCAGAATCGAAAGGATCTTTAGCGGCCAGGGTGTGGGGGTACACATAGGGATATGTGCCCCATACATTCTGGCTATCTTTTGAGTCACCCCACACATCGAAGTGATCCATATAATTTAATTGTAAATCCGCGGGGCAGAATAGCGCTTCCGCCGAATCAATGAAGTAGGGAGTTTTCTTCCAACCAGCTATATTTTCGGGTGTGGGTGGTCTTGCATCATAGGCCATCAAGTTCGCCATAAGAGCCTCGGCAGGGTTGCCGGGGGTACAGCCTTCAAGGGTATTGTCGTCAAACCGTCTATTAAATGAGTTTTCGTTGATACCATCCCTGGTACCGTTGTTATACGGCCAGGGAGAATCCAGGCCAAAGGAGGTCATGTAAGCCTGTTGAGAAACACCGACGGTGTGTAAATTAGCCTGGCACTTGACAATCTTCGCCTGCCACTTTGCATCGGAAAGTGAAGGAACGAGGATGCTGACCAGCAAACCGATAATTGCGATGACCACAAGCAACTCGATCAGGGTAAAACCAGATCTTTTTAGTACTGCCTTAGTTGACATAGTAACGACTCCTAGCTATCAGAGGAAATATGAGTTCTCACTACAACCATTGTTATTGTAAGCAAAATGCCATCCACGTGGCAAACATTCTCTGGGAAGGTTTTTTTCAGCTTGTCGCAAGGCCGTTGGTTGACAGCCATCACGGCCCTGTTATCATCACCAGTTCTACTGGCCTAATAATGAGGAAGGAACTTATCATGCGATGTATTTTGGGTGTATGTATTCTCGGCGGTGCAGCAGCCCTGGTCAGCCTGTCAGGCTGCCTAAGGCCCGAATTTCAGCCACCAGTAAGGTCTTTGGAATCGCTCCAGCCAATTTACCAGGAGCAATTACCTCTCGATCAGACCCAGCCACCGAATGCAATCGATCACAAAAAGAAGCAGGCCACCGCGCCAGAGCATCAAAAACCTCAACCGCGTTACTATATTATTACCATAAGAGACACCCTCTGGTCAATAGCAATTAGACACTTAGGGGATGGGGCGCGATACAAAGAAATCCTCGAGCTAAACCCGGGTCTGGACCCCCAAAAACTGCCCATTGGTGGTAAGATTATTTTACCCAACGAGTTACTTCAGGAAATGCCCCAAAAGTGACCAATTTATCGCTCGATACTCCGATTCAGTACGTCAAAGGCGTAGGCCCTACGCGTAGTGAACAATTATCGCAATTGGGCATAGATACTGCTGAAGATCTGCTGAGCTATTACCCACGGAGATTCGATCTCCGCCGTCAGAGCCAGCCGATTGAGACCCTCACCGGTGATGAAAAGTCGGCTACTGTGGCCGGGCAGGTAATCGAGGTAAGCGAGAGGCGTTTCGGGAAGCGGCCCTACCTCGAATGCTCCATCGACGACGGAACCGGGACGGTTGGGGTCAAATGGTTCCACGGCGGGTATCTCAGGGACTCAGTTAAGCCTGAAGCTTTTCTCGCCATCAACGGCAAGGCTTCGCTCTACAAAGAGTGCATCCAGTTTATCAACCCCCAGACGCAGGTTATCTGGGACCCCCAGGGAACTGATCTGTCAGTAGATGAGTTGCTGCCGGTTTACCCAGCCGGGGCCAAGCTTTCCAGCAACATCATTGGGCGAGTGATCAAAAACGCCCTGCCTCTTCTAATTGACCTGGTCCAGCCGTGGTTCGATAAAAAGTACCTCGCCGATCGCGGACTGATGAGCCGCTGCGGGGCGATTGCTGCAATGCACCGGCCTGAAGATAAGGATCAGTGGTCACGCGCCCGCCGCCGATTGGCCTACGACGAATGTTTCCTGATGCAGTTAGGTTTGGCTTTGATGCGAATGCGACAGGTTTCCAGGCCCGCGCATCCGCTGAAAATTACCGACCTGATCGACGAGCGAATCCGGTCGCGCCTGCCGTTCGATCTTACCGACGCGCAGAACCAAGTAGTGGCGGAAGTCGCAGGCGACCTTGGACGATCCAAACCGATGAACCGTCTCGTCCAGGGCGATGTAGGATCTGGTAAAACTGTAGTAGCACTCTACGGAGCCCTGCTGGCGGTTGCCAATCGCACACAGGCAGCCATCATGGCCCCTACCGAAATCCTGGCAACCCAACATTATCAAAAAATGATGGACTACCTCGCCGGCAGTAAGGTGAAGATGGCCCTGATCGTGGGCAAGCAACCGAAAGCTGAACGGGCTGCGATTCTGGAAAAACTCGCCGCCGGTGAAATTGACATCATCGTCGGCACGCACGCACTTATCAGCGAGAAGGTAAAATTCGCCAAACTTTCGCTGGTAGTCGTAGACGAACAGCACAAGTTCGGCGTCCGCCAGCGGACAAGTATTCGCTCCAAGGGGTTCGCCCCCCACTACCTGATTATGACTGCAACGCCGATCCCGCGAACACTTTCGCTGACGATTTTCGGTGATCTGGACGTTTCGATTATCGACGAGCTTCCCCCGGGCAGGGGCAAGACCACGACGCGGCTGATCGCAGAAAAAGATCTGGACGGCGAGATGGAATTCATCCGCGAGAAGCTCTCCGCCGGCCAGCAGGCGTATTTCATTTACCCGCTGGTCAGTGCGTCGGATTCGCTGGACCTAACCGCTGCGACCGAAGCATACGAGTACCTGGCCGAAGGGCCGCTGAAGGACTTCGAGGTTGGTTTGATTCACGGCCAGATGCCCCAGGCGCAAAAGGACGAGGCAATGGCCCGATTCCGCGCGGGGAAAATTCACGCCCTGGCCGCATCGGTTGTCGTCGAAGTAGGCGTTGACGTCTCGGCCGCCAATGTAATGGTAATCATGCACGCCGAG
>SDBT01021403.1_pt1 | contig 10111 bp, 12 predicted proteins | sample 2277101 | NCBI WGS metagenome assembly SDBT01 (sample SAMN10404973, study PRJNA504765) | marine sediment metagenome | isolation source: marine sediment core GS10_PC15, 103 cmbsf | place: Arctic Ocean: Southern Knipovich Ridge | collected 2010
ATGAAGAATATTGTTCTAAACATTCACCAAGATGTAAATCATGTAATACAAATGTTTGCAGTGAATGTCAAAAATATAAATTAAATATTGATTATAACAATATACATTTCAATAGTAACAAATGTGAAATTTGTAATAATATTGTATGTAATGATTGTTTAATAGTTTGTGAAAGTAATTGTGGATATTATACACCTATTTGTAAAAAATGTAATATAAAAGAACACAAATATACAAAAAAATATAAAGATTTTTATTTTTGTGTAAATTGTAATTATTAATAAACATATTATTATTTAAATAATAATAATACAAATAAACGTTTAAATATTTCGTAATCTTTTTTAAACAAAATAATTTTTTTGAAAGTATAATTATTAATTTTATGATCTACATTAAATTCTTTTTGAGCAACTGATAATAAAATTTCCGATATATCATTAATGTATTTAATTGGTATTACAACGATAATATTTTCTTTAATATAAACTGAATGATCCCAATCATCTTTTATCTCAAAGCGAATTATTTTAATAGCCATTTTATTATCAAAACATTCAAAATGAAATTCTAAATATTGATTATCTAATGTAGTATAAGTAATACTAATGTTCATTTTTATTTTTTATTTTGGTTTTTTATTTTTTATTTTTTTTTATAATTCATAAAAAATGACGTCATTTTTTCTGAAAACAAAAAAATAAAAATAAACGAAAACAAATAATAGTTATAAGAGATAAAATAAATTAGTATTTAAATCTATTTTAATATTTTATCTTGACATTTTTTAAGTAATTGATTATATTCTTTCTTAACTATTTCATACAATTTTGCATCCAATTGATTATATTTTAATATTTCATTTTTAATTTCTTCATCAATATTAAAAAACTCTTTACCATCATTTTTTTCCAAATTTCTTATAGGTAAGATATTATCAATTCCTAAAAAATGAGATAACATAGCTCCAGTCCTTAAAAAATCATCAGTTATTCCAACAAATTTAAATGACTTTAAATTTTTAATAGCCCTTTCAAACATTTGAGTATCATTACAATCTATATATCTATATCCTGCATACATTCTTGTTTGTCTATTAGATGCTCCAATTATATTTATGTCATTACGTAACCAGTTTAAAAAAGTTTTTTTACATATCGGTTCTTCAACTACTACTGGGTAATCCCACATACATTTAGGATGAGGTGCATATGCATGTTTATACTCACTAATTACTCTTGTTATTGGATTCCTTATTAACCCAATAAAATGTACATTCGAATCATCAAAATCTTTTATATCATCAAAAGCGTGTACCAAATCATCATAATCGGAATGAGGAGTAAAGATTGCCTTTTTTATTTTATGATTATAATATCTACTATTTACTAATTCCTTGTTTATGATAGCACAATCATCTATGTGTTCATAACTACATGTAGATCTTGGAACTATTGATACACAAAACTTACTATCTAGTTTAAATTTCCTACTTAAAATCCCAATAAATGTTTTTGATCCTGTTTTTTGAACTCGTAAATAAGAAACCCAAGTATAATTATTCTCAGTAAAGGGATTGCATATCGAATCATCATCAAAATTATAAATAATAACATTTCTTGAATTATTATTATTATTATTTTTAAGAGTATGAGTTTTATCCAGTATTTCTTCTTTTTGTTTATTATTATTAGTTTCAATAGTAAGAACAGGAACTACAAAATTATGAGAGTAGGGAATAATATCATCTTGATTTTTACATTGTCCAAAACTTGAGTGAATAACAACACAAAAAGGAAACACATCGTTTTCGTCACAAACGATATTGCAAATCGTACGACTTCTAAGATAGTAATAGCTAAGAATCCAACTATCTTTTTTCCTCAACCACTCATATATTTCACCATCCCAATTGAACTGTGGGTTATTATTGGCATTTATTTCTAAATGTTCCATAAGTTGAGACCAAAGAAAAAAATTGGTGTTGATAATCATATTTCCATTAATATGCATGTTAATTCTATCAGAAGAAATAACTGAGTTTTGTAGGATGCTCCCTCCCACAATGAAAATTGAAAGTAAATCAAATTCAATAATATTAGTATAGTAACATACATTTTTTTGTTTTGATGATTTTTTTACATAATTATCAGTTTCCAATAAGTGTATTAATGTAAAGTTTTCCTTTTGAAGATATTTGTTGATGAATACGATCTGAAGTGCTGTATCAATCTTTTTAGATATGCAAACATTTTTTCTTAAAACAATTTGTGCTTGTAAAATTTGTGATGGAAATTCAGCATTACTATTGCAAGTATCAACGAACACAAAAGATTTAATATGAAAATTACAACCTTCAGTTAGTTTAGGAACAACATTGGCTAAAAAATTTTCTAGAAAGGTAACATCCAAGTTTTTAGTAAAAGTTGGAATAGCAATTGCAAGAGAAGTGTATGTTGGTATTTGAGAGTGATCATGAACTTCATCATAATGATGAACATTCATTACTGTAATAGGATTTGATTCCTCATTTTTTTTATTTACATTATCATCTTCATTATTATTATACTTATTATCCAATTTAATCAATTTTGTATCAAAAATAGAAAAAAAAAGATGTATTGTATACACAATAATAAACAATAAAAAAATTGTTTTTATTACTTGCATTTTCATGATGATAAAAAAATCTTTTGTTGTAGATGTAAAATTTATTACTAAAGATATATGGGTATTGATGGATTATGGTAGATGGAATATATACAAAAAAAAAATTAACCAATAAATTGTGCTTTTTATTTTTTTTTTGGAATAATTAAAATAAAATAATTTTTTTTTTTTTGTTAAATAATTTAAAAAAAAAAATAAAATATAATGTCATTTTTGAATTTTGGAAATGGTTTCACAAATTTCATTCTTATAAATGATTATTCCATGACAATTACCGAAACAAATCAAATATTAATTGATTTTTGTAAAGAACATAACATATATTTTATTTTAAATAACAAAAATTTGGATAATATTTATAAAGAATATTATTATTTAAATGAACAAACAACAGAAAACCAAGAAAGTACAATTAATATTGATGACATTAATTTATCAAATATAATTCATTATATTACTAATGATAGTAGTGAAGAAAATAATAATAATAATAATAATAATAATAATAATAATAATAATAATAGTAATAACAACAATAATAATAATAACAATCATACAAATGAAATCTCAAAATTAAATAATTTAATTCAATTAATTGAAAATTTTAAAAATCATAAAAAATCTTTTAAAAATAATAATTTTCAATTGGTATTACAACAATAATGTCTTCTTTAATATAAACAAGATGATGTATCCAATCATCTTTTATCTCAAAGCGAATTATTTTAATAGATATTTTATTATTATCAAAATAGTCATAACGAAATTCTAAATGTTGATTATCTAATGTAGTATAAGTAATACCAACGCCCATTTTTATTTTTTATTTTAGTTTTTTATTTTTTATTTTTTTCTATAATTCATTAAAAATGACGTCATTTTTAATAATTTTTAAAAAAATAATATTATTTTTTTTTTTATAATTTGTAAAAAATGACGTCATTTTTTCTGAACAAAAATGACGTCATTTTTTCTGAACAAAAAAATAAAAACAAACGAAAACAAATAATAATCATATTTTATTTATTTATAATGCCCAAAAGAAAAATTCAAGTTTATGTACGAGTTGATGATAAAGTAGTAAATCCTTCTTTCAATCTTAATTTTATTAATTTTGATAAATTAAACGATCTTTTGGAAAATGAAAAGAAAAAAAGAAAAATTAAAGTTTATGTTGATGATAAAGTATTAGATTCTTCTTTCAATTTTAATTTTATTGATTTTATTGATTTTGATAAATTAGAGGAGGTTCTAGAAAATGAAAAGAAAAAAAGAAAAGTACAAAAAGAAACAAATTTAATTATAGAAGATTTTTATAAGAAAGACAAAAAAGAGAAAACTGTCTGTGATCTATGTGATGTGACCATAATCAAGGAACCAAAATTTTTCAATAGCTGTTCTCATATAGTGTGTTCAAAATGTTATAAAATATTATATGACTCTCATTGTTGCAGGTATTGTAGCATAGCATTACATTGCAAGAAAGGAGGAAAACGTACCAGAATGAATGATTGGTTCTGTATAAATCATTATAAATACTCTAGGGAAGCTAGAGGAGATGATTAAAAAATCTTTTTTACAAAATATTTACTACAATAAAAAAATAAAGACAGGAAATAAAAAAAAGAATAAATGAAAAAACAATATTTTTTTAAAGTATATTAGAATAACTACCAGAATCCATAATTATTCATTTGTTATTTTTTTTTTTTAAAATAATTAACATATTATTATTTAAATATACTTCAATTATTTAAAATTTTTAGTTCTTTCTCCAAATTATTCATACGATTAATTTTTTTATTGAATTTACTAAGTTCTGATTTACTAAAATATTTTAAGTTAAATACTTCAAAAAAATTATGTTGAAAAAACCATTCAAGACTAAATGTTTCAAACATTTCCTTGAAAATTAAAAATATATTTTTAATATATTTATGTGTATATCTATATCCATTGGGATTACAACGATAATCATAAATTTTTAAACCTTGATACTTATATGAAATAAAAAAAAACCTTGATGTAGAACTATTAGAAATTATTGGATAAAAATAAATAAATATTTTTTCCAAATAAAAATTCCAATTTATAAAAGATAAATTACATAATAAACGTTTAATAATTAAAATAATTTGAAAAGCATAATTTTTGAAATTGTTAATTTCACATAATTTATCAATAGATAGAAAAATTTTATCAGAAAAAAATATGGATATATCTAAAGAATTCATAGATAAGAATCAATAATTATTTGTTTTTTTATAGACAGGACTTATAATTTTTTTTTATGTATACAATTTTCTGTCTTATCTATTTATAAATTTTTTGTCAAGTTGGAAGGTATAATAATTATGATTTTTTTTTTTTTAAAATAATTAAATAATAAAATAATTTTTTTTTTTTATTAAATAATTTAAAAAAAAAAATAAAATATAATGTCATTTTTAAATTTTGGAAATGGTTTCACAAATTTCATTCTTATAAATGATTATTCCATGACAATTACCGAAACAAATCAAATATTGATTGATTTTTGTAAAGAACACAACATATATTTTATTTTAAATAACAAAAATTTGGATAATATTTATAAAGAATATTATTATTTAAATGAACAAACAACAGAGAACGAAAAAAGTACAATTAATATTGATGATATTAATTTATCAAATATAATTCATTATATTACTAATGATAGTAGTGAAGAAAATAATAATAATAATAATAATAATAATAATAACAATCATACAAATGAAATCTCAAAATTAAATAATTTAATTCAATTAATTGAAAATTTTAAAAATCATAAAGAATCTTTTAAAAATAATAATATATTAATTAAATCTGAATTCAAACAAAATGATAATTTATTTCACGTATATTTTTTTTATTTTGATGAAATATTACATAATAAAAGCAAAAAAAATAACAATAGTATCAACATTAATATTAATAATAGAAGAAAAAATAATATAAAAAACAAAAAATATATAAATAGTTCTATTGAATTTATATCGGATAAATCATTGATGGATGATCAAATTTTAAAATTTTCATATTATAAAAAATTCTGTAAATGGTTAATAAAATTTTTATTAAATGAAAATTCAATTAATATGTGTGGTGTTAATAATCCAAATAAAATAGATCTTATTCAAAATGATTTATTACCTTTAAAAATTTTTTTATATTTAAAAATGAGATTAATTGGATATGATATAAATGATTCAAAAAAACTATGTAATGATAAAAATTATTTATTATCATTTAAAATTAATTGTAAATTGTTAATAATTAGAGAATATTCAAAAGAATTATTAAATATGCTTAATGAAATTAGAGATATTATTATATATTTTGAAAATGAAAATAATATTAATGATATTGAAATTTTTGATAAAAGTTATGAAAGATATGCCAAAAATAATGATAAAAAAGAAGTAATTAACAATTTGGAATTAACATTTAATAGTAATTTTAAGTTATTCATTAAATTTTTATTATTTGAATTAATTAAATATTTCAAAAAAAATCAAAAAGATATTATTCAAGATATATTTCCAATTAATCATGAACATCAAATTTACACATATAATAATTTAAAGTATAATTATAATAATAAAAATAACAACAAAGATAAATTAATATTTCATTTACTTTGTAAAATGGATTTTATTAATTTATTTTCTCTTGTCATTTATTGGAACAATAATCAAAATTAATGAATAAAGTATTAATACACCTAATGCCATATATGCAACTTCTAATGGAATACTTGTTCCATTTATAATTATTACAATATTTGTTAATCCTATTCCAATAAAATGAAATAAAATAACATACTTAAACAAAATTTTAATGTTTTTCATATTCATATAATAATAATCATATTTATGTCCAGGTGTTTTTATATAATAAGCTAAAACACCGAAAACAGCTAATGCGATAAAATATCCAATTAAAAACATTAAATTTGGGTAAGGTGTTACTAAATTTAATGTTGTTACTCCAAAATCATGTAAAGCCCATGGAAGTATAGGTATTACTGATAAAATTAAATATTTTTGAGTAACAATTTTACTATCGTTATCTAGAGATGTCAAATATATAATAATTATAATTGCTATTAATGATATTAATAATATAGGTAGTCCTAAAGCTAAACTTAATTCTGGATTAATTCCAACAGGACTCATTCCTCCACTTCCAAATTCTAATCTTCCTGCTGTTATATTAACACCAGCAATTATTCCAAAAAAAAAAAATATAAATAAATGTAATGAATATATTTTCATATATTCTACAATATATTCTACTCTTTTATCTTTAATTAATCCTACAGTATATTCATGTCCATTTGGTGATATAATAGGATGTATACCAGATTCTTTTCCTATTTTATATCCAGCATAACTATTAATTAAACTTAATATTGGGAGAAATATATGAAATAAAATAGCTTGATCAGAAGTATCATTTGCATGATCAGATGGCCAAATAATAACATTTAAAACAAATATATTGATGAAAGTTGTAAAGTAAGGAGCTTGACTTAATGCAGCATATAAAAATGAAAATGAAAATACTTCTCCAATTACTGCACCAAAAACCATTATTTATTTTTAAATTTTAATTTTAACAATTTTATTATTAGTACTATTAATATTATAAATATTGTATAAATATTAAATAAAAAAATATCAATAATTTTAAATATTTAATATTTAAAAATTTAATAATTATTTCATATAAATATTTATTTTATTAATAAAATTGAAAAAAAAAAAAAATATAAAATTCGTAAATATATTATATATAACCAAATATGTGTAACAGTAATTGTAAAAATACAAGTTGTTTTTTTATTTTTATAACTATTATAATAACTTATAAAGCTTTAATAATTGGTTTATTAATTGCATTAGAAGTAATTAATTTAACATTTTTTACTTATATTAATTATATATTAACAACTATTAGTTTTTTAATACTAGCTATAATTGAAACAAAAATAATTTCAAAAAAAAAGAAATTAACAAAATCATTTAGATTTTATACATTATTTATATTTCCAGTAACATTTGGGTTAACTGCATTTGTATCATTGGCAGTACTTGTTATAATAGGATTAAATTCATCATTTTTAATTAATATAATCGAACCTAAAGGACCTAATTCATTTTCAAATATTTATATAAAAGATAAAATAATACATGCTTTTCCTTTCATAGAAATATTATTAATATTAATATTTAAATTTAGAAGTTTTAAATTAGTTTTTAGACAAGACATAAAATTTAACAAAATGTTAAATAAACAATTAAAAAATTTTTATTGGATTTATTTTACATTATCACCACTATTTATAATAGGGTTATATATGTTAACAATAGATTTTATAAATAAGTATCCAGTACCTGTTCATATTTTATTAGTAATTTTATTGGTAATAATATCATCTTTAATAATACAATTATTTTTATTTTTATTATTATGGTCTTTTGGTAATATTTATAATAATGATAATTATGATGAAGAAAAAATAAAAAAAAAAGAATAAAAAAAATTTTATATAAAAAATTAAATTATATATAAAAATTTAATTACTAATGAATAAATTTAAATTAATTAAATGGAAGAAATTGATAATATTAAATTTGCAAAAGAAACAATAAAATTCAAAAATAATAATAATGAAAATGAAATTAAAGAAGTGTTAATATTAAATTCATTAATTAAAAATAATGAATTAAATTGGAGTAATTTTTTATTAATGAAATGGGAAACAACATACAATACTAAAATAATTTTATTTCAATATAGTATCTTATTTTGTACATTATTATTTTTGTTATTTTTTTTTAATTATATAATTGGAATTATTATAAATTTAACATTTATTGATATGAAATTTAGTTCAATATTATTACAAATTTCATTTGAAATATTTATATCTACTTTATTTGTAAATTTAGTATTAATGATTTCAAATTTAATTATAACTACAAAAAATTATTTTATATTTTATAAAAAAAAAATTTATTTTCCTTCTTACGAAAAAGTATTACAATAAAAAAAAAAAAAACAATTATTTTTAATTCAAAAAAGAATTAAAATAACTTTGTTTATTTTTATTTTTTAAGTATCCTTTATCATCAACTCCAATTTTAATTACTTTTCCAGTATTTGATTTAATTTGATAAAAAGTACAATCATAATTTGAATGAATATTTATATTTGTTTTAAATTCATTTTCTTTAATGTCAAAATTTTCATCAATTTTATTATTAAAATCATATTTAATATATCTTATCCTTCCGTTTTGTATTATATCATCTAATAATTTTTTCATTTTTAAAATATTTTCTTCATTTCCATCATTTTCATTAAATTCAATTTCATTATAAATTTTAATTAAATGATTAGTTAGTTGTTGAGATATTTTAAAATGACCAATATAAGGTAATGTTCTAATTATTCTAGTTAGTATTATCATTTTTGACAATCGTATTTCATTTTTTTCAATTATTATATATTTAATTTCATTTTTTAAATTATATAATATTTTATCAGTTTCACCTTTTAATTTTGATAAATCAAAATTATAACTTATATCACAATAACCTCTATAAATATCTATAATTTTAATACCTAATCTCATTAATATTAAAATATATAAAGCGTTTAATTTTCTAAATTTTATTTCTTTTTTTTCATCATTATTTTTTACATTAAAATAACCTTCTTTAAAACAACTTAATAATAAATCATAATTTTTAAATGTAATTATATCTAAAAATTTAGGATTTAATAATTCTTTAAAATTAAATTCTTCACTTAGCAAATATTTTAATTTATCATCTAATTGTTTTTCATCTTCTAAAAATAATAAAAATTCACAATCGTTATTATCTGACATTATTTTTATTGTTTTTGTTTTTGTTTTTTTTTTAAAATATTTTATTTTTTTTTAAAAAATTAAAATGACGTCATTTTATTTTCACTTTGAAAAAGGATTATTTTATTTCGTAACAACTCTGATAAAAGGATGTTCTCTTTTGTAACAGTCTGGGCAATAGTACTGCTTTGTTATAGGATGTTGTAATATTCCTTTGTTGTAATTGAATAAGCCTTTCTTTCCTGAAAAGAAACAAAAATCACATATTATTATGTCTGAGGGCAGTTCGTTTATTATATAGTCAATTGTGTATTGACCAAGTTTTTCCATCATTATTAATTGTAACAATTCTTTGTATTCTTCTTTTTTCATTTTTTTGTTTTTGTTTTTTTTTTATAGATATTTTATTTTTTTTTTAAAAAAAAATTATGTTTTTTTTTTTATAATAATCTTTTGAAAATAATTTTTTTTTTTTCTTTTTTTTTTTTTATAATATTATTAATATATTTTAAATATAAATTTTTTATTTAAAAATTATAT
>SDBT01021404.1_pt1 | contig 10111 bp, 10 predicted proteins | sample 2277101 | NCBI WGS metagenome assembly SDBT01 (sample SAMN10404973, study PRJNA504765) | marine sediment metagenome | isolation source: marine sediment core GS10_PC15, 103 cmbsf | place: Arctic Ocean: Southern Knipovich Ridge | collected 2010
ACATAAAGTTAAATCATCTTTAAGTAAACTATAAATAAAATTTTTATTAGATGTATTTTGAACCGTATAAGGATGACTTGGATTAATAATATGACAACCATGAACATACAGCTTTAAATTAAAGTTATGAATTAAATATAGAGCATCGTTAATATCCTCATCTTCATACTTTGGATTTAAAGACATTCCACCATAACCGCGAAAATAAATTTGAAAAGGCTTGTTAATTAAACCTTTTGCAATGTTATTATTTAATGTTTTAGTTATTGTTTTGGTTTTTTTAATTGTATAACCTACATTTGCAATTATATATGATTTTAGTATTTGTTTTCCCAATAGAAATTGATTATAATTTAATAGGTTTTTAGCTAGTAATTTTAATCTATTTAAAAATAATTTATGTTTCCAAGAACTAACATCATATATAATTAAATTACTTTGCATAGGTAATAAAATCCCTATATATTTAATGTCATATGAATGTTGGCGAAGAATAGCAGCATAACTTAGAACTTGAAGATAACTACTTTCAGCCATTGATTTAAAACTTGAAGTTGTTTTAATATCGATGACTAAATCATCACTCATTAAATCCGGATGAGATGTTATATTCTCATAATTAAATTCTGTATTAAAATTAAATGTTCTTCCTTTCTTCTCAAAAACTTCTTTAATCTGTTTATTTATCTTTCCTAATAAACCAAACATCTTTTTGAACACGTCATATGATATATCTATATAATACATTAAACTCACTAATTTAAATGTATTATAGGCTACACTATTCCAGGTAGTTTGATTGGACTGATATTCTTTTAACCAAAGATTATAATCTTGGTTTATTATATAATGTTGAACATTTTCTATACCAAGAACCACATCTGAATTACAACTATGAATCATTTTGCGAACCATATAATCAATATACATTCCAAAGAAACATTGACATTTATTTCTATAAACCCATGGAGGAAATCGTTTAGGTGTAAATGCTGGATGATTTTTTACTTTGTCAGGAATAAACAATTTAGGAATTATTTTCTGTTTAACTAATAATTTATAATTAAGTTTCTTAATTATCTCAGTAACATGAAGTAATTCCATTTTACTTGATTGAAATTAATAATTAATTATTAAAATTTTCAATTTTTAAATTTAAATATAAATATCGATATCATTGGGAAGTTGTATCGTTAAAGGTTCAAGACAAAGTGATTTTATTCGACAGTATTCAACTTTTTTAATATATTCCTTGACTATTTGTTTAGCAATAGGAATATTAGAATATGATTTCATTAAATAAAATAAATCACAACCTTCTTTTTCTAGAGATAGTGTAATATATTTAGAAATCTGAATATTGGCATCTTTGGATTCTTCTATATAATTAAGTAAATCTTTAAATTTGACTGTAGTATAATTAAATGGAGTTCCATAACCAATACTATCAATATTTTCACTTAAGGGAATGAAAACTCTATCATTATATACAATATCAGCTAAACGAATAACTAAAGAATTTCTACTATCATAAGGAACGTAAATGCGAAAAAAATCAAATAATTCTAAATCAGTTAAAAATTTTAATTGGGTCAAACTATCAGAACTTATAGTGGTATCAGAAATTTGTTCCAATAATTCACGATTCATCGTTATCTTTGACGGATTCCTATTAATCACATCCTTATAATCCTTAAGATTATCTTTAATATAATTTAATTTATTATTAACTAATGGTGGTATAATCATACCAATTTTCTCTGTTAATAAATTAAGAACATTATTTTGATTTTGATAAATTTTATTAAAAGTTTCTCGAAAAAGAGTAAAATTATCTTGCTCACTCATTTTATATTCAAAATAAAAATATTATTGATGACAAATAAATTATCTAATGAAGATCATCCTTCATATTTAATTGGTTTATTTAATGGCTGCTGGTCTACTAAATTATCTTCTGAACATTATTTAAATTGGGTTGTAGATAATTGTGGGATTTTATGGCCTATTATTGCTATTACTATTGTCGTATTTTTAGTATGGTCGGAATATGGTTCCCAAGATTGTCGAAATCAACAATGCAATAATAAAGCTCCCGTTATTAATAAAAACGACTCTCCACAACAAATAATTGATAAAATTATGATCACTTCAAGAAAGAATCATACTCTTGTTAGTTGGAGACGTGCCATGTTAATTGCAATCATTTTCGGAATATTAATTTTAATTTGGTTATATCCTAGTAAAATGCCTCATGGATTTATCTTTCTAATTGTCGCCGCAATCATTTTTGTGATTACTTATTTTATTTTTTCTTGGATACAATCACAATGGTGGAGACAAAATGATGATAAAATCGAACAATCATTACAAGATTTACGACATCAATTGGACAGTAAATAATTTTGAGAGCTTCGCTTGACTAATTTATATTAGTGATTTTTCACTTATATAAAAAAAACATTAATAAAGATTATTATAATAATCCTTATTAAAATAATCATAATAAGGAATATAATAATCATAATAAGGATTATTATGATTATAATAAGGAATATAATAATCATAATAAGAATTATAATTATAATAAGGGTCAAAACATATATACTTCGATTTTACCATCGGTAAATCATGAATATAACAAAATGTATGAATTACACATGTACAAATGTATCTATCATGATAATATATTTTATCTTTGTTAACTTGTTGAACTTCTTTCCTCATATTATCTTTAATTTCTTCTTTCTTCATATTATCTTTAATTTAAAAGGAATAAAAATTAAAAATATCAATAATTGTTATAAAGTAACTTATGATATAATTAAATGAATAAGTCAAAATGGTGGAATCAAATGTATATAATTAAACCAAATGAAAAGAGTGAAATTGGAATTATTAGTAAAGATAAGCCAGTTGAAGCCAACATCCCATCAAGTGTTAAATTTGATATACCATCAGATTTTAATCAATTAAGTGAATTTTATAAAAAATATAATAAAACAGAATTTGGAAATATAACTTTAGCTCCTAAATCATTATTACAATCTTTTACCAACTTAAATAGTATTTTTGTTATCTTAAAATATATTAAAGATGAATCTATCATTGGATCAATACTAACCATTCCATTAACCATTAAAATAAATAAAGAAACGATCAGTGTTGGATGTACATCATTTTTATGTGTAAAAAAAGAATTACATCATATTGGATTAGGAATTAATTTAATTCGAAAATTAATTGAGAAAGGTTATCAACAAAAAATAATATGTGGATATCATTTAGTTCCAACTCCTCATACTGGGAATAGCCTATTATTAAAAACGTGGTATCGACCAATGACTAATGTTCAACGATTTGGAATAACCGTTCCAAAAGGAAGAAGTAAAATCCATGAGAGATTAAGATATAAAATTCCGAAAATGTCAAATGGTAAATTAATTCAAGTAAATTTAAATAATTTAAAATTAACTCATAAAGAATTTATTAAGTATAATTCAAAAATTATTTGGAAACCTAATATATATCAATGGGAGAAATGGTCTCGAGAATTTAAAATTTATGGAGTTTTAAATTCAAAAGATGAATATGTTGGATGGTTTATCATTCGACCGGAAAAAGTATTATTTCAAACAATTGGTAATATTGGATCCGTTTGTTTAATGATCGGAGAACAACCATTAACATTAAAAGGAGTATTACATGCAGGGAAAGAATATGATTAATTACATGGATATATGGTCGGGACATTAGAAGAAACTCATATCAAACAAATGAATGGATACATAACGACTGGTTCAATGTATTTTGAAATGTATAATGTTGGAATAAAATTAACAAAAAGCGATTTATATATTCCATTATTGTAGTTAAACTATATCAAAGTGAAACCTTGATATATATGATTTTTTAACTTAATTATTAATTATGATTAATAAATATATTTAAAAATTAAATAAAAATATTTTAAAAAGAATGGAGAAACTTGAATCGTTAAGTTCATCAAATGCTATTTCTATTTTAAATAGAATGCCTATAGATAAATTAATTAAAACATTTGAACAATATCCTAAATTAAAGGAAAAATATGGGAAGATATTTGAATTAGCGATAAATGAATATGCTAAGGTAGATAATAAAATTAATCAAGAAAGAATATTAATAGAACTAAGAATTAATGAAGAAGATAAACAACAATGGAATAATATGGATAAATATTTTAAAATCAATACATTTGGAATGATTGACAAATTGAAATCAAAAACACTTAATCTTCCTGAATACATTACATTTGAATTATTTTTTCAATGGTGGTTACTTTATTTTAAACTAAATAATTTAATAGAAGATGAATGGATTAAAATTGATGAATATATTCGTTCAATCTTCCCAATTGATTTAGTGAATTATTCTGAACAATTAAGAATAAGTATTTTTGGCGAGATTCTAACTAAATATTTTAAACCAAGTCTTTTGATAATTCAATCATCTGATCAGGAGATAATATTTGATTTGGCAGTTGAAATAAATCAACTATTAAAATAAAGATATCAATAAACCATCTTCAAATAGAAAGATCATTTTTAGATAATCTTTCTATTTGAAGATGGAAAGAGGTCACATTAATAAAGATAGAAATAATAATTTTAAAATAAATTAATAAAGAAAAGGTTTTTAAAAAATATTTTAGTATCAAATTAAAAATATTTACTTAAATCCTTGACTATTTAAAAATAAATATAAAAAAATTTTATAAATATATATATAAAATGGGTAATTGTATTACTAAAGCAGAGATTCTTAAAGAAATACAAAGGATTAAAATTATCTATAATGAATTTTTAGATGAAATTCTTACAGCATGTGAAGCTAAACAATTAATTGAAGAATTAGTTGAAAGTCATAAAGATCAAGAATTTAAACTAGGTAATTATAGCACACGCGTTGTCTGTGTTTTACCTAATGAATGTTGTGAAATCGTGGTCCTAAATCTTTTATATAAACCATGTAAAAAAGGTTGTAAAGTACATCTAAAACGAAAACAATTATTTCAAGTTTCATTAGCTCTTGTCCCTAATCACAATAAAAAAGGTTCAATTATCTTAATACCTCCATTAAATAATTATTTCGAAGATGGCAGATTACAGGTAGATGATTGTTGTAAAGCATTGGTTATTTTTAACAAAAAGAAGAAGATTTGTGATCCATGTAAAGATGAGACCACTGAGTGTTTAGTAATTTGTGGTACTGATTTCACCATCTGTAATGACGATTGTGTTGATTTTCTTACCTTTCTATGTAAGAAACTTAATAAAAATTTCTCAGTTCGTCGAGATAAGTGTGGAAGAAGATGGTTAATTATTGATGAATGGGATTCTGAATTTAATGCTCATCATCATTACGAAGATAAATTCTATATTAATTATGATAAACTTCGATGCTTTTTCGAGAGAAAGAGTTGCTTTAAATTTGATGACTGTGATCCAGCCGATGCCGTCGCATTAACTAGTTGTTTTGAAATTTGGATTACTTGTTTTGAAGGAGAATTAACAGTTAAATTTGCAACTGATAATTTCAAATCATTACCAAAATGTTTCCGACAAATTGTTGAATGTTGTGATTTCCATTGTGTTACATATGAAGAAGAAGCTAAAAAATCATTCCATCATGGTTGCATTATTTTGAAACCTGGTCAATTATGTTTTGGGTCATATAAATGTTTCAAAGATTTATTTTGCTGTCTTAAGAAGAAATGTTGCGATTATACTTGTTGTAAATTTTATGAATGTTGTGATAAACATCAGAAATCGTTCTATAATAAATTTGATAAATTTGATTGTGAATGTGATCATAAATTTGATAGGTGTGATCATAAATTTAAGAGATGTGACAGGAAATGTGATAAATGTCGTAAGAAATGTCGAAAGAAATTTGACCATAAATTTGATCATAAATGTTTCAAATGTGACAGGAAATTTGATAAATGTTTCAAATGTGATAGGAAATTCACAGGATATGATGATGGAAAAAAATGTAAAAAATATGGGTATAATTATGGTTATGATTTAGATTATGACCATAAAGCAGATTACTATGGTTATAGTGACTATAGTGATCATGGTTATGGTGACTATGGTTATAATGACTATAGTGATCATGGTTATGGTGACTATGGTTATAGTGACTATAGTGATCATGGTTATGGTGACTATAGTGATCAAGGCTATGGTGACTATGATTATAGTGATAAAAAATGTGAAAAAGATAGTGATAGTTACGATAGTGATCACTATAGCGATCGGGATAGTTACGATAGTGATCACTATAGCGATCGGGATAGTGATGATCATTATAGCGATCGGGATAGTGATGATCATTATAGCGATAGTGATGGTGATTATGGATATGGTGGATTTAGCGATGATGACCATTATTCTGATGATGACCATTATTCTGATGGCGACCATTATTCTGATAATGAAGATGATTATCAACGAGATGATGAAAGTTATGAAGAATATTGCGAACGTTATTATGATAAAGTATATTAATTTATATCCAAGGTGACCTCTCTAGCACAACCCTTCGAGTTGTTTATGTGTATATATTGGTGATTACTCACCTATATATAAATTATTAAGTTTGGATAAATTGAGTCAAGCTTTGCTTGCTGAATTTATTGGTTTTTGTCATAAATTTCCCCATATAATTCCTCAAAGATTTTCCTAAATTGACTTTCTTTTTTACCTCTAATTATATTATTCATATTACTGATCATTGCGTAAATGTTACTAGCCCTCGTTTGATTCAATTGTGAATTTAGATGGTTACTAAAAAGTGTTTCATAACTCGGTTTATAACCGCGAACATTAATTTTCTTATTATTCAGGTCTCTTATAGTAAGAAAATCTGCTTGTCCAATAATAAATTTAACCTGTTTATTATAAATTCCCTCTACATCCATTAAATTAGATATCTTTGATGTATCAATTAACCACTTATGAAGAGTAAACTTATTATTAAAATATTCATTAAACATTAAAAATACTCCTTTTTGTTGTCTAATTGGAACAGCCATTAATAAAGAAGCCCACATGACATAAATTCTATTAGGTCTATTTGATAAATACTTAGTATAATTTTTCTTAATCACCTCCCAAAAAAGTATATATTTCTTATTTTGAAATAGAATATTTTCAACCGATTTATGGTCATACCTTTTTAAGATTGGGAATTTTTGAATAAATTCATTCAACGCATCAGAATTATTTTTATTAAACTGTGTTGAATCAAGTAATTCATAAAATCGATATAATAGATTTGGTTCTATTTCTCTAATAGATGATCTCCAACTATATGCTGTCGATTGTATTCTAATTAAGTCAACAAGTTTTTCATTTTGGTTATGATATAACATAACAAATTCTCCTGAACCTAAACGAGGGTCTTGTAACATTGGGTTAGGTAAAGTGGTATAATCATAATAACCAGACTCAAGTACAACATTAGCATCGGCTAATTTAAGGTCAACTGGGTATAAATAATTCTCTTTAAATATAATCTCACTTATTTGGGTCACTAAATTCTTAGGTGACCATAACGTTCTATCTATTTCTTCCTTGGGAAGATTAATATTTCTACTTGACCACATTCTCTTGGTTGCAAGATAAACAATATATCCATATGTTTTTTGGCGACTAACTAGAAATAAATTAGGATTAACCATGATGAATATATGAACGAATGGTGAATAATTCGTTGTTAAATCAAATAACTCCTCATCTTTTGGACCATTCATATTCTTATACATTTCGATATAAGTTGTTTTTAATATTCCTCCCCATCTTGAACTTGAACCCTTAATATTAATCTTTTTATATGTTGATATAAAAACTTTTCCATTATACATGAAAACTCTAACAGTTAGCCCTTCAAATCCATATTGAATTCTAATGTTTTTCATCTTCATTTGATAATTATTACCCACATCATCAATAATATTCATATTACCATTTGATGTAACAACAAGTTTATCTACTGTAGCAATGGGAGTATATGGAAGCGATGAACAGACCGTGATTTTTCGTTCAATATCAACAATAATGCCTCTAATATTCTTAAATCGTGGGTCAAATGGTTGTTCTGTATAATGAACTAAATACAAATTATCTTCTGGATAATAATCTAATATATCCCAACCATTGGATACATCAATGTTTAATATTTTTGCAATCTGCTTTTTGATAGCATCCTTTCTTTCTTTAGGAAGTTTTCTAGATATTACCTGACTCTTTGTTTTTTCCATGTAAATTGTTTTAATGATTAAAAATAAAAAAATAAAAATCAATTTTTAAAATTAGTTACAAATTTTTAAAGGAATGATAGAAAAATAAAGAAGTCATTTCTTTTATTTAAAGAAAGACAATTATTATTAAAATAAAATAATATTTATATTAAATAAGATAAATATTTTTTCTAATTAATAAAATATTTATTAAAATTATATAATTTAAATATTATGAATCTGGACAGATATACTAAAATTGAACTACTTGCATATCGTTCAAGATTTGTCCCGATAGCACTGAAAGGTTTGATACCAATACAAATAAATCGATCAAATATTTTCATTAATAAAGTAACTGGTGATCAACTTATATCGCAAGGATTACTTCCCAAAACTGTACAAGTTGTTGTTGATTTATTTAAAAATAAACAATCTGATAATGTTGGTATTAATTTAGGTCTACCATCTCAATTAGTTGCTATAGCTATTAGAGATTCTCAAGCACAGGACACATTCCAAAAATTAATAAATCTCAATGATCTGAGTCAAAATATTCAAAATAATGGATTAATATTACATACTATATTAGGTGATGAATCATTATATAATACATATTATTTTACATATACTAATGATTTAATAAATATTAAGACAATGGAAAATATTATGGGATTATCGATTAATTTTTTGACAACTGATGATTCAACACCGTTTATGGCAGATATAGTGGGTGAGTTTACATATGGGTTTCAACCAGAGAGTACTGGTATAATAAAGAAACCAGACGGTGGAACTGATTGGGTGAAAACGATAGAAATGCCAGGTTGGTTAAAAGGTTCCCTTGTTCTGGCTGTTCTTTATCAAGACGGAAAAAGACAAGTCACAAAAGATGAGATTCGTACCCGAGGAATAAAATTAGGCTTTATAGTCGATTAAATTTATCATTCAATTTAAAAAAATTTCTTTTTTATTCTTTGAGTTAATTCTCAAAGAATAAAAATACTATTAAAAGAATATTAAACATTTAAAATGAGTAAAGAATCTCTCAGTTGGAAATCTTTTCAAGAAATTAATGGTAGTGATTCATCATCTTCAAATGATATAGAAGATGATATTCAATTAATTGAAAAAAACTTATCTAACAAAGTTGTTAATAATAGTAAAAAATTAAAAAAACAAAAAATAAAAGATGATAAATTATTAGAAATCACTCGATCTAAAGCCAAAAAGGGAGATACCTTAAAAGGTAAAGATATTGTATCAGAAAATTTAATTACAAATAAGAAAAAAACAAAAAAAAGATCTTTATTAGTCAATCAATCTGAAAAGTCTAAAAAGAAAAAAGAATATGAATTTGGAAAGAAACTTTTTGATGAATTATATGATGATTTAAAACAAAAATCAAAAGCCCATGCATGTAAAGCCACTTTCTTTCGTTTTCTTAATATTATAGCATCGTTAATTATTGTTATTTTTGGGGCAGGAATAGGTCTTATTTCAGCCCTTACTGGAGGACATCTTTTTATTACTTTTGGTGGATTTATTATCGCAATTATCAAAGGAATATATGATGTTCTTCAACTTGATCATCGAGGGATTTATTTTAAAAACGTTAATATTAATTTTCGCGCAATGATAAGGGATTTTAATGAGAAAATTCTTGAATTAAGGACTGGTAGAGACATGGTCCTTTATGTTAATCATATTCGCGAACAAATGGCTAAAATCGATCTTGATTTATATAAAAAGACTTATGGTCCAGAAAATATACAATATGACGGGGATGGTAATGTTAATATCGAACATCGAAAAAATTAATTT
>SDBT01021405.1_pt1 | contig 10111 bp, 4 predicted proteins | sample 2277101 | NCBI WGS metagenome assembly SDBT01 (sample SAMN10404973, study PRJNA504765) | marine sediment metagenome | isolation source: marine sediment core GS10_PC15, 103 cmbsf | place: Arctic Ocean: Southern Knipovich Ridge | collected 2010
AGTCTCTCTTTTTGTGGGCATCTCAAGACATTGATCATTATTTGATTCTTGATTAAACCGTTCAAACCTTTCTATCGCTTTATCCCTTTCTTGGTGGAACATTTTAAGGGCAAATTCGATATTGACTATCTTTGGTTGGTTAATATATTCATTATAACTACTCCATTGATAGGAAGCAATATCATCGGTCAATCCTGCTTTTAGGGGATTTTGGTGGATGTATCTCAACACAGTCAGGAAATAGGCATCTTCTTCCACCGGTTCACTCTTGTATCTGTCCTGGAATAGGTGTCCCTTTCGGTTATACTGCCAGTTGTACCAGGAGACATAGCTGGTTCCTATTCTCTTCATGGCATGAGAAAGAGCTTCTCTTCCTTCCTTGATTAATAAGTGAACATGATTGCCCATTAAACAGTAGGCATAGATTTCATATTCACTTTTTTTATGGTATTTAAAAAGAATGGCAATAAATTTTTCATAATCTTCATCAACAGAGAAGATATTCTGCTGATTAATGCCTCTTATCATGATATGATAGATTTTACTTTTACTTTTTATTCTGGCTACCCTTGGCATATAAATTCCCCCATTGATAGTTTATAATGCCGATAGGGTATTGTCAAACAGAGAACCGTCCCCTTGTTTTATTTTGTTTATATTTTGGAGATATTTTTATCTTTACTCACTCCTTATTAATTAATTTCCGTTCATCGCTGCCAATGCAACTGAATATAATTATGAGCTTCTTCGATATTTAAAAGTTTTTTTATATCCCTTGGCCTTATAGAATCAGATCTGGATATTTATCATTATCACACTCTAAACTATTTCTTATCCTCTTCGATATATTCCATTATTTCCTCTGGGTCATCTAAAGGTTTGGTTCTATTTCCTAATCTCACATATAAAACTTTTTTATTATTTTTCCTTAAATAAATATAATCATAACTTTTTTCTACTTTTACTATACAAACTTCTTTGTCATCAATTAATTCAAAACTTAAATCTATATATTTTTTATAATGGTTAATGCCAATATTTTTTTCTAAATAATCTCTAAAATCAAGAATAAATCCATCCTTATTCCCTTTCCAATTAGATTTAAAATCGAAATCCATACCGACTACTTGGTGATCATCATCAACACCTATAATTAAGGTACCCCCATTAGAATTCATAAAACCTACTACAGTTTTAAGCACATTAAATTTAAGATCTTTATCTATTCTATTTTCCTTTATATTCCAAGTATAAGTAGATTTAAATTCTAAATTAGTATCTTCATCTTTCTTGATTAAATCTTCAATTCTTATTTCAATTGTTTCATTATCAATTAATTGTTTCATAAATTTATTTATTTCATTAGCTATGTTTCTTCTTCGTTTTTTTAAAAAAAGTTCAAATGCATCAAGTTTCCAAAAATCTTCGTTTTCCGGAACAAATTGTTGTTTTAATGCATTTGGATATTTTTCTTTAACCTTTTTCAAATATTGTACCGGTTCACTATTGCTTATTTCTTTATTTGCACTTGCAGTTAAAAATGCTCTATTAGCTATTTCATTTACCATTTTTCGCTTTTCATACTCCTGATAATAACCCCGTTTTTTTAATAAATCCTTTGGAAATATATGATGTCTATTCAAATAATATGAACTCCCAATTAATTTTGAATGTAATTTATTTCCATTAAACCAATCGATAGCTCCTTTGGATTTTGCAACAATAAAAGCCATATTAAAAAACGGACTGGTTATAGGGGCTTTTTCTAAATATTCAGGTTGAACATCAAAATATCTTATTTCTCTGCTTAAATTATCGAGAAGCGATTCAGGAGTATTTTCTCTTGTTATAGTTACAACATCTTGTTCTAATGGTCCTGACTTACCTCTTCTAGTGTATCTTCCCCATATCATTGCATTATAAAACCAATACAAAAATTTATTTTGTTCTTTTTCATTTTTAAACTCATAATTATTATTTGCTAAATATGTCACAATAGGAACCAATAATGCATCTGATTTTAATTCATAAGAATTGCTGGAATTAATATATGCCTTATCATCTAATATATTTAATAAAAATACTAAAGCTCTTTTTAATCTTTCCCATGATTCTCTTATTTTTTCAATTGAAACTTTATAATACCCCTCAAATTTTGCATGACCAGTAGCTATAGAGGTTAAACACCTTATTAAAAAATTAAAATCAAGAAAATAACCCTTCTTACTATACAAAATTAATTCTTCTCTAAATAAATCTTTGATTCCTGGCCAGAAAGAACAAGTATATGCCAAGGCTAAATCTTCTTCAGAAAGAGTTCTACCTTGTTTATTTACTAAATTAAATATTTTTACAATTTCTTTTATATTGCTTAAACTTGTCAATTTTTCTTCGTCTACATAGTATTCATATTTTCTAATTTCATCTAATTTTTCTAAATGTTCTAGATATTTAAAATAGTAATCCTTATTTTTACTTTTAAGTACAAAACTTGCAGCAGTTTCATATTTAAAGTAATCAACTATTGAAATCCATTCAAGTTTATTTTCCATTAATATTTTCTGATAATATCTAATTTGTTCATTTTCCACATTAAAATATAAATTAAATTTTTTAATCATATTTTTATAATATGGTGGAGTCTTGCCCTTAATAAATAAATATAAAGTAGTCAATCTTTGTTGGCCATCAAGTAGAACTCTGGTATAGATACCTTCTGATGATTTATATCCTCCACTTAACTTTGGAGGATTTAAAGTTTTCCATATCAATAAAGATCCTGTAGGATATTTTTTATATATAGATTGAACATACTTTTTAACATCTTCTGTATTCCAAACAAAATCTCTTTGAAATTCAGGTAGCACCAAATCTTTATTTTCAATATCTATCAATAATGTCTTGACTTTCATTATTAATTTCTCCTTCCACCTTTATTTAATAATAAAACTTTGAAATATTTATCTAATATTATTTCTTTGTTTTCCATTTTTCATATCTGTCAAAATATTTTGGTTCTTTTGTTATTAATTTTTGAAAAAGATCAGTAACTTCTTTATTGTATTTCTTAGGCAATTCTTCTAATATTTTCAGTGCCTCATCGATATCAGGGAAATAATATTTTATAGGGTAATCTAATAATAATTTAAACGATTTTAAAAATTCTTCGTTGCCAGCTTTATCTTTGATACTCTCTAATATTTCACCATTACCATCAAAAGGCCACCAATACATTCTTCTTACATCTGCAGAATTTAATTTTTTTTCTATGAAATCCCGTTCTTCGTATAAACATTTTCGCCAAAGTGCATAGCATTCTTCAAAATGTTTCTCTATATTTCCTTTAATAAATCTATAAATCCTCTCAAACGACTCCTTATCATAGCTTTCTGCAATAATATTTAAATAATAATTTGCCATTTTAAATGCTTCATCATATCCGATTATACTTTTTGGCTCTTTGTTATTTTCCGTAGCATTCTTAACAATATCATTGAAATGCCAGGCAAAATTAGCGTTGATTTTTGGATTCCCTCTTTTTATAATTTTAGTTAAAGTATCTTTAAATATTTTATTATCAAAATCTGCCAAATCATCAAATAAGCCCGGTAAGCTCCATTCCCAATCATGATAAAATCTATGTCTAAATTCTGCAAAATATATAAATAGCGGAACTGCTTCACTAATTACTTCATCGCTACATTCTAAAACCGAATTTAAAAATTTCTCTGCAGATTTTTGATTAATTGATTTAAGTCCGTTAAAAACTCTTAGTAATTGATTCATTAAAACGTTCCGAGGTTTTTGGCCTAAAGAAAGAAAACTGTCCAATAAATCGAAAGCAATTCCTTCAATTTTTTTTGCCATCTTTAACGCTTTTTCTTTATCCTGATTAAGAAATAATTCCTCCTTATTTTCCGGCATTACTGAAAAACGAACTTGCGCCAGGCGAGATAAAGTCACACAAGACTGCTCTTGAATATAGTAGTTTTTGTCATTATTCAATTTTTCAGTTAAATAAATAATTTTTTCTAAATACTCTCTGCCTGCTAGCACAATACACTTCATTAAAGCCCAAGCGCATTTTCCTCTAACTGTATTAATGGTATTACTTCCTTTTCCGTTTATTATTTGTCGGTGCTTATCATATTTACCTTCCTGATCTTTAGGATCTATTTTTTGCGGGGTGCAAGGATTAGAATCATTAATAAATATTTTAATAATTTGCATTGCTTCTTTTATTTTTTTATTTTTTGCCAGAGCGTCGGCAAAATCTATAATTGCTTCGCGAGCTTGTGGTTGAGTAATTTTTTCTTCAATTTTTTTAATTTCGTTGCCCAAATTGCCTAAAAATGGAATGAGAAAATGATGATAAATCTTTTCAAATATTTCCAAATTTTCAGGTTTATTTATATCTTCACTTTTAGGCAGTAGGCAATAAAAAATTATTATTTGCTGATTATTACTAATTTTTTTATTTTTAGCTATTTCATTAATTATTTCCATTCCCAATTTAAAATCTTTATAGATGATTTTACTTAAAATATTGGCAATCCGATAAACTTCTATATTTTTATCATTATTTATAAAATCGTCTTGGCTAATATATTCTTTAAATAACTTTAAACCTATTGGATATGAATAATTCAAATAATTTTCTATTCGAGTTACTGTATCTCTTCCCAACATTTCAGTCTTTTCTAAAAATTTAGGAGCACTCGTCCATTTTTCAATAAGAATTTCTGCTTTTTGATTACCTTCCTTTGCTAACTTAAAAATAATATCTTCGATAAACGGATCATATGGTAATTTATATTCTTTGATGTATTCTTCAATTAGATAGATATTTTTACCTTTGCCATCTAGAAATTCTTTGTTTAGCTTTTGAAATATTAGTTTACGTTTACTGGGAATACCTTTTTTAGATGAAATAAATCCCTTTAATATGTTAAAAGCAGTTTTTGAAATATTTTTATCTTCATTTTTAAGTTCCTTTAATAGAATTGAAATACATGCTCTATTTAAGAAATCAGGTTTTTTATTACTTACTTTGTCCTCATGGATAATACAATTATTTATAATGAATTTCCAAGCCTTATTTGGATTATATTTATAGTATTCAGTTAAAGCTGGTTCCAATAAATAATAAATAAAATGCTTATCTTTAATAAGATATTTATTTGGGCTATACACTGTAAATTCGCCAATTGTTTCCCATCCTGTATATTTTTCTTTATATGTTTTGCATAATTTATCGTATTGATCTATTAAAGCATCTGTTAATTGTATAAATATTTCCTCAAATTTTGTAAAATCTTCAACCAAATATTTTCCTAAGATTTTAAATATTATCTCAGGAGTATAATGCCAATATTCTCCTTCATCTTTCACTAAGTTAAAATAATTTAAAATCAATTTGCATATAATCACCTTTTGCCTGTCATTCCCTTTTTCATATAGTTTTCTCAATAAGATGGAAATCTGTTCTTTCTCCCAGTTCTGATGTTGATTATAATCGCTTTTTAAATAAAAATAATCTTCTTCATAATTATCCAAAACTTTTTTTATTATTTTTAAAGCTTTTTCATTTAATTTATTTTCTTTTTCGGTTATTTTAGCAATTATTCTTACAATATCAACAATTAAAAAATTATCCAGGAAATAACTTTTATAATTTAGAAAATATTTTGAAATAAAATCCAAGATATACTGCCGATTTTTCGTATTTTGTAAATTAATAGAAAAAATCTTAAATATACGGTGTGAAAAATAAGTTAATTTTATTATTTTTTCCCATAAATCATCCCATACTGAAAGATTTCTTATTTCTTTACTTTCAAGTTTTTTTAAAACAAAAAACATTAAATCTGGTTTTGCCGAAAGTGCAGCGATATTATAATCAGCCCAATTAGGTGATTTATTATTTTCTAAAGCTTTTATTAAATCCTTAATTTGTTGTGGAATATCTCTTCTTGCATCATCTAAATATCCCGTATTTTTTATTATATTTATTTTCATATTTTCAATTTCCATAAAAAGTTCATCCCGGGTAAAAGTATCCCCTTTTGCAGATCGTTTATAAATTTTATTTATTAAAATACTATCTATAATTCTCATTAGATCATTCTCAGGTAACCAAAAATCCAATAATTCCTCAAAAAGTGAATAAATCATATTTTTGTTTATATCTTCTGAAACTTTCCAAAATTTTACCTGAGGTAAAATATTAATTTGTTCATCAGTAAATTTTTTCTTTTTAAAAAATGGATAGAATTCTTCCTTGAAATAGTCAGTATTTAAAAAATATTCAGCATTTTTCACTTTTTCTTCAAGATCCTCAGTTATCTTGCTACAAATAAATAATATTTCGTCTTTGTCACCTAGGTTTTTTCTATTTAGAATGTCTTCTAATATTTTTCTTAAATTAGAATAGCTAAACTTTCTCTTCCAATTTTTTGCTTCACATATAATCTTTTTACCATCATTAAATACTAAATTAAAATCTTGAAATCCTGGAGCTTCTAGATGAATATAAGAGAAATTTGTTTTTTTAAGATACTGCAAAAATAGAGATATGGCTGCTCCAGATTGATATATTATTCCATTAAAATTAGATTGTCCTTTCTTATCCATTGTTAAATACCACTTTTCGATATTGATTTATAAACTCAATAATTAATGTTTTCAATTCATCTTTGATATTCTGTCCTTCATCTAAAATGCTAATTGAGATACCTTCTGAATTTTTATCCAATTGTTTTTTGTTAAATTCTTCTATCTTTTTTAATATTAATTGTAATCTGTTTATCAAATCTATATATTCAGAAGAATCAGATTCTTCAAATCGTTGCATTAAAAAAACCTTCAGTTCTTTTAGATACATAAAATCTATAAAATCCATATAATACAAAATTTCTAGTTTTGAAAGATTTTTTAAATCATTTTCTAATCCCTTAATATCATATGGATAAAATCTTTGAGAAAATTTCTCTTTTAGTATTTTCCCATCTTTTATAGGCTTGCTTTCTCCATTTTCTCTTATATATATTTTACAATTGAGCATATGCGGGATTAGATTTCTGCTGCTTTTTAAAATTTTTACAATAAAAATATTTCTATTATCATCATTTTCCATGCAATGGATTACTTTATAATTTTGAGGGGGAATCTCAGGAAATATTTTTGTACTTACAATTCTATTCAATTTCGTAGTAAACTCTTGTTGTACATTTGCTATGCCAACTGGTTTTTTATCGCTATCACGTATACCAAAGAATAAAAATCCTTTATTAGTATTAGCGAAAGAACAAATTTTACTTCTGATTCTATCATTTGCGCGTTCATTCCCTTGTTGCAAATTTTCTATAAAATCAAATTGATTGTTTTCATGAGTAATGGAATCTGCAAGCCAATCTTTTAATTTTTGAAAATCCCAAGTTTTAATATCTTCCTCTCTTAAAATCATATACTAGTTTATCCTTTATGGAAATTATAAATTAACAGGATTATCGAATTATCAGGATTAAATTTTTATTCTTGGCAAATAGTTTAATAAATTTTCAAGAATAAAAAATTTGAATTTACCTTCTGATTTATCTTTGCTTTTCCCAATTATTAATATTTTGTGAAATTGCGAAGGCTCTAGTAATTTTTTTTAAACATCCCTATCTTCACGTAGGTATATTTTCATATTAGCTGGATTTAATGAAAAATATTCTAGTAATTGTTTGATATTATTCCTGATATGATTCGCAGAAAGATTTACCTCAATAAAAAAAATATCATCCATTTTTTCTGCTACCCTTAAGTCTTGTTCTTTCTTTGAAAATAAAGGATTTCCTCGTCTACTAATAAATGCTTCTACCTCGGACATTCTTTTGAATTTCTCATAATTATTTTTTTTCAGTATTTCCAGTACCTTTAAATAAAGTGACTTCCAAGTTTTTAGTCCCTTAAAGGCACTATCTTCTAAAATAAAACCGTAAGGTCTTTTATAAGTAAAATTCTCATCAAGTGTATGGGTCTCATTTTTGTCCAGTTCCTGAATGATTCTTTCTTTCCGTTCACTATCAGAAGAATCTCCTTCAACACTTTCGTCTTCAGGGTTAATTTTAAAATAGTTTCTAAGATTCTCAGATATCTTATGTGTAGCTTTTGTAAAATCAGCCAGATTATTGTTATAGCTTCTTAAAAATTTCACACCATTTTCTAATGATTCATTATCACGCGGGTCTATATCAAGATGAATATCATCAGGTAGGGATAGCAATTTTTCCTGAATATCAATTAAGGAATCATAAATTATTTTAATTTTATCTTTATTCATAATATCCTCCTTTTTATTAACGGCATCTCTCCATATCATTTATCCCCTTCGACTTCGCTTAGGGTAGGCAGCCCCTCAATAATCCTGACTTCCGGCACCATCTTCTGCTTTTCCATGGCAATAGAAACCGGATGATTCGGGTCGGAGAGTTTCTTGTAAACTTCTTCAATGGTTTTTAGCTTCTTCTCATCGCTCCAGTCATCTTTGAGCTCCGGAAGACTGGTTAAACGCTTCAATACTTCTGCATCAGCGGCTTTAATTTCAATAGGAAGGTAGAGCTCATAAACCATGGCATCGATAAGTCGTTCTAGAAAAAAATTGTCTTCATCAATTTTTCTTTTAAACATTAAATAATCAACAGCATTTGAAATTTGAGAAAGCGGTAGAACCATATCGTTTGGAATTGGAATCAAACTTATTTCGTTTGTACCAATATTAAAATAACCACCGGCCATAGATAAGGAATTAAAATATTTATTTTGCCAAAAACTAACAATTTTTGAGTTCAGTATTCCTGTTAAGGTTTTCAATCTATTAGTATCACCTATAATTATAGTAGTTGATTTACCTGCACAGTATTCACCTTTATCAAATAACGCTTCTATTCTTAAAGACATTCCAGCAATAATAATTTTTGGAGACGATGATTGTTTCAATCTCTCAGGGTTAATACTTTTTAAATCCGATTCCTTAATAATTGGTTTTTCATAACTTCCTTTTATATATTGAGTATTTTTTATACCCCACAATGATTTATAAGGATCTATTGTACCTGTATTGATAAACTTAAAGTACTTGTGATTATTAATATAATTTTCTTGGTCTATAATTACTTCTTTAATTTGATAAGCTTCATTTACAGTTGCAGCACCGTAAATATTGGGAAACAGAGTATTTAATTTTTTGTTTAAAGTTATTCTTATAATCAAATCTACTATTTTTTTATCGAAAAAATACTTATCCCAGAAAATATCTGAATAAAAAACACTCGAATTTATTATATTAGATGATATCGGTTCTAATAAGTCTTTCATTACTTTCGTAAAAATAACAGAATTACTATGTTTACTGTTAACTGCCAAAAAAACAATCGGATAGACATCAGCTTCCTTAAATACGTCTACCATTGAATAATCAATTAACTTATGAATTGTTTTTGTATTCAAATAAGACCTTAAAGCAGAAGTATATTTTGCGGATATTAATTTATTTGGAACTATATATGATAATGCTCCTTTAGCTTTTGTTAATTTCATTCCTCTTTCAATAAATACTACAAATAAATCCCAATTACCTTTTGCTGTATCATATTGATCCTTTAATAAATTTCTAAGTTCGAGGTTATTTTTTGTCATAGTCTCTGAATCAACATACGGTGGATTTCCGATTACCACATCAAAACCATCCGTAATATCAAACATCCATGCCGGATCGAAGAATGAACTGCTGGTATTCTGGTTATAAGGATCCCAGGTGGCAAGCTGTCGTGCGCTTTCATTAGTCCAACCTGAGTCTTCAAGGATTTTGCTCATTTCTTCCCTTAGTTTCTGGTCTTCTTCCCGAAGTTTTCTTTTGTTTGCCGGGATTTTTGCGCTGAATAAATGGTGACGCACATCTTTGAGTTTTTCTTCCAGTTCTTTTACTTTCTGATTATCAAACAAACTTCCCTGAGCTTTAGGTTTTTCAATCGCAATAAGTGTATTGGCAGCGACAAACTTGGTTTCAAGGTTGGGCAAAGGACGAATACCAAAGTTATCCTTATTTTTATTTGCCTTCTGGTCTACA
>SDBT01021406.1_pt1 | contig 10111 bp, 9 predicted proteins | sample 2277101 | NCBI WGS metagenome assembly SDBT01 (sample SAMN10404973, study PRJNA504765) | marine sediment metagenome | isolation source: marine sediment core GS10_PC15, 103 cmbsf | place: Arctic Ocean: Southern Knipovich Ridge | collected 2010
GCGCAGCTATCAGAATGCACAGCAGCATCTGGAATCCTATTGTCGGCGTCCAGGTTACGAAAATACCAACCGCCACGCCGAGAGCGATGCGATGGGGCGTATCATCCACGTGAAGCACGCGGTAGACAAACCATCTGCGAAATTTTTTTATCAGGTAACGGTGTGGCATTTTTTTTCAGGTAAACAATTCTCAATCGCCGCTCATGGCCCAGGCGGCTTCGATAACTTCGCCCGGCAGGATCAATTCCATACAACTTGTGTGCCGGCAGGTGCGCTTCTGGCAACCCTGGCAAGGAAGGTCGGCAAGTAAGGCCCGGCCTCGCTTGTATGGGCCGGTGTGCTCTATGCGCGTCGGACCGATGAGGCATACTACATCGACACCTACCGCCGGGGCAATGAACTTTGCCGCAGAATCGCTACAAATAACTCCGCTCGATCCGGCGATCAGACCGACCATCTGTTCGATACTGGTCTTGCCGGTGAGGTTAATTATCTCGCCATCAAGCCCGTCAACAATGGATTGGCACATCTGCTCGTCGCCGGGAGCGCCAAGTACAACCACGGTTGTTTTACAGGCTAACCCGGAGATAACTTTCCGCCAGTGACGCTGCGGATAACGTTTCGTCTTCCATCGCGTTGGAGGCACGGCCACCAGATATCTACCCCTGGTCAGGCCTTGTTCTTCCGTGGCAGATTGGCCGGGGCGTGACAGCTCAAGCGTCATGTCTTCGGCTCTGGCGTCGATCCCGAGCTTGGTAGCCAGTTCGATGTTCCGGTCGATGGTGTGTTCGGCGTCAACGGCTATACGATGAGTGTAAAAAGTGCCTGCAAATTCTTTCGCTCCAGCGAAGCCGGCCCGGACCTTCGCTCCAGTCGCCCAGGCTAAAAAGCCGCTGCGGAAAAGCCCCTGGATGTCGATTACCCAGTCAAAGCGTCCGGCCCGTAGCGTTTTGATCAGTTTAACTAGCGCCCCGGCCGCTGATGGATTCCGCCACCACTGGCCCAGGCGTTTGCGCTGAAAGATTATCACTTCGTCCAAGTCGCTGTCATTTGCTATAAGGTCTGCGCAGTTGTCGTTTACCAGCCAGGCCGTGTGGACATCTGGAAAGGTTCGCTTGAGCCCGCGGAGAATCGGCATCCCGGTGGCCACATCGCCAAGAGCGCTGGGCTTGATAATCAAAACTCGCTTTGGATCAGTTATCCCAGGGACGCTCATTTTGCAGGCCTCCTGAGAGACTTTTGTTTCTTTCGCCGCGATTTTATCTGTTGGCGAAGTTTTTTGGCCGACCAGACTTCCAGTATCCGCCAGTGTTGCTTGAAGTCGATTCGCCCGAACCCTGGCCTGCGAAGGTAGCCCAGCAGCATTCGCAGCCTGCCGGCGTGGTTTATCGCCGGGCAGTTCAGCAGCGATACATTCAGCCGCATGAGGCCCTGGAGCTTGCTGCGTGTGGTTATAAAGAAGCATTCCCGCAGGCCGTCGAGATCCAATAAAACAAATCGTGGCAGGTGCCCCAACGTGAACTTCACAAGGATGTTGTTGGCTTTGAGATCCCTGTGGGCAAAGCGATTGTCGTGAAGCCTCCCCAGCATCAGGCCGAGTTGGTTCAGCACGTCGCGAGATAATTTATGCCTCGCCGGGCCGGTAAGTTGGCTTTCGGTGCCGGGGGTATCCGCCAACTGGGTATTGAGGAATTCATTCAGGTGCGGGGCCTGGATAGTTTCGGTAATTAAAATGCTATCGGCCAGCCACGGCCCGACCCGTCGGTAGATGGCAGCTAGTGGCAGAGCTGTTTCAATTCGACGGGTGAGCAGCTTGTGGCCAAGCACAAAGGAGCGGATCGATCTCGCCGGGCGGAAGCAGTCGGCCAGGGCCTTGAAAAATTTACTGCGTCTCTGTCTTTTGATTACGACATCTACGGTGTGGCCGCCGATGTTAATTTTCCTGCGGGCAACCAGAACCGGCCCTGACTCTTTGAGTATTTCAATGTCGCCGCGATTAAGCAATTCTAACGGATCGCCAATCGCCTCGATCCACTCATCCTTGGCGAATGAAAGTCGGCTGGCTTGCGAGCCGGCGAACTTGCGTTTTGATGCCAGCACCACATGTCCCCGCCAATTGCCTGGCAGGCTGATCGGGCTGAAATAGCGGCCGGCCTGCAATATTCTCCGGTCGCGCTGTTGAAACTGTCGCTGTCGGTGCCTTGAAGCGAAACCTTCGATCATCCATGCCCAGCCGCGCATGCTGCCGGGGGCTGAGGTGATCTTCAGGTAGTGCTTGAGGAACCTGAGCCTGTCGGTTCTGGATGTGAAATCGAGCCGGTCATGGAGCAGTTGGGCAAGGTTTGCCGCCATCGTGCGCCGGCTGAGACGTCTTTTTCTGGCGGCACGGTGCAGGTCCATCAGAACCAGTCGATCAATTTCGCTATCGGTGCGGACGAGAATATTCCCGCAGTGCAGATCGTTATGCAGGGCGCCGCTGGCGTGCATCTTGCCGATCAGCTCAGCCAGTTCTGTTGTAACTTTTCTGATATCAGCCCGCCCGGCCTGGCCGTCAGATAACTTTTCGTCATGCCAAAGATCGCCGGCTACCGCCGGAGCTACTGCCTGGGAGGCAAACCATTCCATCTCGCCCTTGCAGGCGGAAGCTACCGGCAAGGGTGTCTGGACTCCGCTGGCGATCAGATGTTTCGCCAGGCGCATCTCTGTAACAGAATCGCCCATCCCAAGCTTCCTGCCAAGCCGCTTGAGGAGTTTTTGCCCGTGGAAGTGCTTGCAGTAAACGTCCATGCCATCGAGCCGGCCTCTATAAACCGTCCGCGAGGCGTTGGTTTTGATCATTTCCCAGCCGGCAGAGGCAGGGTCGCAAAGCACAGACAGATTTTGCGAAACAGACATGGCTGCTCGGTCATCGCCGATGGTTACGTCCCCAAGGTCGCACCTAGTCGATTTGTCTGAGTCTGGCGGCTGTGTCATAGGTTGTTTGGTTTAAGTTGGTCGGGGGTTATTATACGCCCCCGATATAAGCCTCATCAAGTTGGGCTGGGCTCTTGAGTGCGGGCGAGTGAGTATATCTGGTCCAGGCGGGATCGGATAACTTCAGGATCAAAGGACTTTTCGGCGATCTGGGCTGCGGCCTCGCCGAGCTTTGACCTCAGTTCAGCTTTGTCCAGTAGTTTGAGCAAAACTCCGCCGGCGTCGCGCGGGCTGCCGGGCTGGGTAACCAGAGACGCCTTACCTGGCGGTGCGTATTCGACTAGCCCACCCAGGGCAGTTGCTGCGATAGCCTTGCCTGCTGCCATTGCCTGAGCGAGCCAGATTGACCCGCGCTGGGTTTGATGGAAAAAAACTGCCGCATCGGCGGCGGCCAGGAGCTCTTCTCGGCCGAATTTCGTGCCGGTCAGCATAACCTCTTTTCCATAGCCTGCTGTGGCCGCAAAAAAACGAGCGCGCGATTTTTTGGGTCCATCGCCGGGCATTAGAAGTCGAAGCTCGGGTAAGATCTGTCTGACAAGTGCATAGGCCCAGATTGTAATCTTTTGCCCGCCGCCAGCATCGAGGGAATCCGGTGCAACCAGTACCAGCATCTGGTCGGGTATACCCAGCCGGGAGCGTGTCTCGCTGCGCAACTTTTCTGGATTGTCGATGGGCTTGGCTGCCGGGGGCAGGACTCGTATTAGCGATTGCTCGGCCCCGCTTGCAAGCAGCCTGAGACGGTCGGCCTGGGATGTAACTGTTATCAGTCCGCCGCAGCGGTCTACCCTGCCTAGTAGTTTGATTAGCTCTCTGCCGGCTGGCAGCACGTCCAGCGAAACCACCAGCGGGCAGCCGATGTCTCTTGCGACCTCGCCGCCGATCCCGGCCAGCTCAGCCGACCAGACGTGAATCAGTAAGGTGTCCCTGGACAACTCTCGCAGCTTCGGGCTGACCATAAGGGCCGGCCCGAACGGCTTGGAAACGGTCTGGACTTGAAGCGAGTTTTTTCTATCAGGATTTGGCCCGATGGAGGCGATCTGGTCTCCGCCGCCGGCGAGCAGAGCAAGCTGGCCCAGCATGGCGCTGGGCATGGAGCTACCAATTAGATGTAAAACATCGGACATGGGCGGCAATGTTAAGGTTTGGGGGCTTATTGGGCAAGGATAACAGTGGACCCAAAATCGCTGTGGGGAAATCTGAATCACTAGCAGATGAGAGAAATGTTGAGTAGAATCACTGGTCGATAGGAGTTCTCAAATGAGCAAGCTGACGCGAACGGCACTGGCGATAGACGAAGATCTGTTGGTTCAATTCGATAAGTGGATGGCATCGAGCGGCTACACGAACCGTTCAGAGGCGATGCGCGATCTTATCCGGTCGGCACTTAACGAATCGCAATGGGACCGGCCTGAGGCAAAAATCGTCGCCGTCGTCAGCATCGTCTACGATCACTCGGCCCGCCTGCTTGCCCAGGATTTAGCCCACAAACAACACGACGAGCATCATTGCGTGATGTGCTCTCAGCACGTGCATCTCGACTCACATCAGTGCCTTGAAGTTATTCTCATGCGGGGACAGGCCGGCCAGTTACGTAGCCTTGCTGAGGGGATTATCGCAACCAAGGGAGTCATCGCCGGAAAGATTAGCATTGTCAGCCCAGGTATGTGAATTTTCTAAAAATGGGTGGGGGATTTTCCGTAGGTTGGCCAGCGACGTAAAAAAACATTGTAAGCCCAGGCCTCTAATCGCGCCTCAGTTTTTCGTGGCGGAAGACAGCCGGCCAGAGTCCCGATATCTGCTCGCGATCATACGTCTGCGATGGATACTTTGAATTCAGCGGCTGGAGGCGGATTGCACTGTCGGGGTCGAGGTAGAATCGCTTGAATGTCGTTTCGCCGCCGTCTTCAAATCTTACGAAGCAATCGTCTCCGCTTCGGGGGGGTGTGTTGGGCGAGAAGATAACGATGTCGCCCTGGCAGAAGTCCGGCTCCATTGAATCGCCAACCACTCGAGTCGCAAATGCCTGTGGGTCGTGCAGGTCGGGGCATCGCATGTATTCGTCGGCTACGCTTGGTGGGTAGTCCAGGTCAGTGAAATGTTGCGGATAGCCGGCCGAGACTTTGTTGATGATCGGTACGAGCACACCGGCGGCGATTGTCTGAACGCCATCGGATTTTTCCGACGATAGCTTGTCGTACAACGCGTCCAAGTCCACATCGCCTTTGGACGTGCGAGGCTCGTCGGCCAGGAGATCCTTAAGTATGCTGCGGAGCTTGTTGACCTCACCTTCGAGCATCTCGTGCTCTTGGCGGACGTCAACCGGCGTTCGCGCCAGGTGCGCCACGCGCGTAAGTTCACCGGAAATAAAACCCAACGCCGACTCGAGGCCTTCCAGGATACGGTCGGTGGGGGGATTCTTGGCTTTGGAAGTCTCCACGTTAGACAGATAAGGTTTGGAGATTCCAATCTGGGCGGCGACCTGATCCTGGGTCATTCCAAGCTGCTCACGACGCTGGCGGATTATGCTACCGAGACTCATATTTCTCCCATTCTCAGATGCTCATGGCGCTGACAGGTTATGCTACCGAGACCCATATTTCTCACATTATTTAACTACTTTTAGTAAAATTTAGCTCGTCCTTTGTCTTCTATCAAGGTAAATCGGCAGAATGTTGTCTTTTTATGAGATAAACATCTGGAAAATACTTGACTTTGTAAGTTAACTAGTTATCATACTTGTCAATAAGTTAACTGAATTAATTGGATTGTGTTCGGGGGTTTCCCAGTTGATCCATTACGTAACTCTCTATTTGAGGAGGTTTAACATGCATCTTACCTTACGAGAGAGCATTTGCATCGCTACGAAGCTGCCTCGAAATGATGCCATTATTATGGGGCGGGCGGAGTTATTAGCTCCGGAGGACCGTGATTTGGTGGATGCTGTTTTGATTCGAGGTCAGTCGACCCGGTCGGTAGCTGGGATGATGGGCAAATCGGCTCGGGCGGTTAGAACCAGGGTCTGCCGGCTAGGGCGGATGCTGACGAGCCGGAAGTTTCTTTCCGCGGCTCGATCCATGTCGTATTTATCGCCCGCCGATGCTGACCTGGCCAAATTGTATTACTGCCAGGGACACTCTCATCGGCAGCTGGCATCGAGGCTGGGCATATCGATACACGTCCTGCGTCGTCGGTTGGATGGGATCGCCGCTCAGATTGCGGTAATTTCCAAAAGCCGTGGCGGTTCTTTAGTCCCTCACGAAGTGGGATAAACTCACCCAGAAAAAGTTGTCCAGATTCCTTTCCGAAAGTTCTGCCGGGGCAAATCTCACCAGGTATTTCACCAATTCAACGGGTTGCATCAAAGTATTCATTATTCATCAGGAGCACTGAATGTCCTCGAATGTGAGTAATCCTCGATGGGATTTTCTCGTCAACGTCAAATTAACTCGCTCTATTGGCACTTCCTCGCTCGCCGGCCAGGTAGGCGCAATGTTCTTCGATTCAGCCTTGCCTGGTCCGCCGGATGAAACACTGTATAAAGACTTTCACTTTTCGATTCAGCCCGGCCAGATCGTAGCGGCCGTCGGTCCTTCCGGTGCCGGCAAGAGTGTTCTGCTGAACGCCGTTGCAGATCAGGTTTCCGATGCAATCGTCCTCGCCGATTGTCTGCCGGATGCAACCGACAGGCCTGCCATCGAATTTATTCAGGCAGGCACACTTGCCGAACGGTTGGAGATTCTCTCTAAGTGCGGCCTCGCTGAAGCGACGGCCATGATAACTCCCCCCAACCATCTGTCGGGCGGACAGCGGCATCGACTAGCGATGTCAGTTGCAATCTCCCGGGCCAGGCAGCGAAATAAGCCCACGCTGGTAATCGCCGATGAGTTCGCCAGCTCGCTCGATACGATCACGGCCGGGAATTTATCTCGCAAGATTCGCAAGCTCGTTACCGGCTCGCAACTAGGCCTTTTGGTGGCGACTGCCCGGCCTGAATTACTGGCGGCGATTAGACCTGACTGCGTGCTGTCGAAACCATTGGCTGAGCCAGTCCAGATCGAAACTCCTGCCAAGACTCATCGATGGCGCAGCTTACCCGGGCAGGGCGATCCATCGCGATGGCCAATAACAACAGGGTCTCTTGCAGATTACGCAGCCTTGGGCGGGTTCCATTACATTGCGGGTCCGCCGGCTGCCCATAAGCGAGTTATTGTAATACATGCTCCGGATCGCGCGGTGTGCCTTGGCGGGCCGGGCCTTGCGGCATTGCTGGTGGTCTCGCCACCGCTCATCAACGTTCGCGGCAGGAACATCGCAACTTCCGGCAGGTACCGCGGACATGACCGGGCAGCATCGATACAGCTTCTTAACGCCGAAATCGAGTGCATATCCCGTGTGATCGTGCATCCGGTTTACAGAGGTTGCGGCCTGGCGGTTCGGCTGGTGAAGCACGCACTGGCGACATCGCCCATGCCCTTCGTCGAAGCTCTCGCTGCGATGGGGAAGGTTAATCCCTTTTTCGCCCGGGCCGGAATGGAAGCTTTTTTTATCGGTCTAGACGTTGCGGCAACCAGACTCGCAAGTGCCGCCGAAGCGGTTGGTCTGGATATGAATGACTTATCGGCCATTGAGCCTGTGCGCAAAATCGCTGCCAGCAAGAGCCGCACCGGGCGGTTCCTTTCGGGCGAGATCGATCTGTGCCTGGCAAGCTCATATGCAATTAAACACATCATGGGGACATTTCCACCCGGCGAGTCTCTGGATGATCCCGTCGCAGCCGCCTGCAGATTAGTAACCAGGCAGTACGTCTACTACCTCGGCCGGGCCGGCAAGTAACGCCGATCAATTACACGAATTAAGTGAGGGAATATATGTCAGAAAAATTTATTCGACGACCAAAAATGTGCGTAGTGAAACTCACCCATTTGTCGCCCATGGCTGACCGCGCGGGCAGGCTATCCAAACGTCAGCGAGATGCGATCAAAGCTCACATCGCCGAGACGGGTGTCTATCCAGCGATTATCGTCAGGCTGGATGAAAAGCGGTTCGATAAGTATCAGATTATCGACGGCCACATGCGGGCGGAAATATTGGCTGAACTGGGATGGAAATCCGCCCGGTGCGAGGTCTGGCCCGTTGACGGGGACCAGGCGAGGCTGCTGTCGGTGAGCTTGAATCAGCTTCGCGGCCGACCTGACGGACAGGCTCGCGGCAAGTTGCTGGGTAAGCTCACGCGCAAGTTCGGTTTTGACGTTACCGCCGACCGGCTTGGCATGACGGTTGTCAGCCTCCGCAGATACATCCAACAGGGCTCGTCTCCCAAGCTCAGCTCCTGTGGGCCAGCTCTCCAACTCCGGCCGGTTGTGTTTCACTTGCCGCCAGATAAGGCGGAAATCCTTGCCGAGGTGCTGGATCATTTCGCAGCCGGCAAGGGCAAAAGATCTGAAGCGCTAATCAAAGCTGTCATGGCAGGCCGAAATGTCAAGGCCGGCGAAGGGAGCAAATAATGTCCGACTACATCCATGATCAAAAACCCCTCGGCCTGGCTGAGGCGTGGGAAAGTCTTTTCGGCGAGGCTGAGGAGGCTCCCAACGAATCCGACGGAGCACCAGCCCCGACCGATGAGGCGGAGCTTGCAAAGTTCGTATTGGATTACTTTGGGATGATCGTCCCCGCCGAGCCGATCTGCCCCAACCACCACAGCCCGTTGGATTATCTGGCGGCGAGTTTTTTCGGCCAGGAGGATTTGCTGGTCTGGGCCTGTAGGGGCGGGGGCAAGACAATGCTCGCCGCCGGTGCGACGCTGCTTGACGCGATCTTCCGCAGCCCGGCCAAGATTCGTGTACTCGGCGGCAGCTTCGATCAATCAGATCGGCTGGCGGCGTACATCCGCCAGATATTGACAGATCATCCTGGTCTGCTGGCAGGTGAACCGACGCGAGATCGCGTTCGGTTTCTTGGCGGTTCGGAAATCCAAATGCTCGCGCAATCTCAGCGGGCCGTGCGAGGCCAGCATGTTCAGAAAATACGCTGCGACGAAGTGGATATGTTCGATTCAAATGTCTGGCAGGCTGTCCAGTTTGCTACCAAGAGCATGATCGCCAATGACGGGACGGTTACTCGCGGCTCGATAGAAGTTCTTTCGACGCTGCACCGCTCCGGCGGGCTTATGCAAAAGCTGGTCGACCAGGCCCGCGAATCCGGCTCGGCCGGCGGTTACCGGCTGATCAACTGGTGCTTGTGGGAAGTTATCGAACGCTGCGACGAACAGCGAAAATGTCGCGATTGCCCGCTGGAAGAAGATTGCGGCGGCAAGGCACGCAACGGTGCGGGCTTTTTCAGTATCGATGATGCAATTACGATCAAGGCCCGAACTTCCCGTGCGGCATGGCGGTCGGAGATGCTCTGTCTTCAGCCGCAGCGGGACTGGCTTGTCTTCAATGAATTTGACTCATCCGTGCACGTTAAGCCGGTGAGCTACCAGCCCGGCTGGCCGCTGTTCCGTGCGATAGATTTCGGTTATCGCAGCCCGTTGGTCTGCCTGTGGATTCAGCTCAGCCCAGCCGGCACGATATGCGTTATCGATGAGTACGTCAAAACGCGTCAGCCCATCACAAAGCACGCACTGACCATTCTCGCTCGCGACCCAGGACACGTGACGGCTACTTATGTTGACCCTGCGGGCAGGCAGAAAGAGGCTACTAGCGGGACGGCCTGTACCGAGCTGCTGGCCGAGGCGGGGATCGTCTGTCAGGCGCGGTCCAGTTCGATCGCCGAAGGCATAGAGCTGGTAAGGGCTGCACTTGCCCCGGCGACTGGCAAGCCGTCTTTAGTGATCGACCCGCGCTGCAAGGATATGATCGAATCATTCAATAGTTATCACTACCCGCCGCCCGGTGCCAGTGGCCTGGCGGAAAAGACGGTAAAGGTCGGGCCCGACCCCGCCATCGACGCGTTGAGAGATTTCTTTGTCAATCGCGCCCGGCCAAAAATTGCCATTTGGCGTTCAAGATATTAGAATTATCAAACCATGCCAGGAAAAAATGTATAGCTGAACGCCCATATCGGACCCGCCGCAGATGCAAAGATCAGAGTCTCGGATGTGGCGATCCTCGACGGCGCTTCACCCTCAACGACCATG
>SDBT01021407.1_pt1 | contig 10111 bp, 10 predicted proteins | sample 2277101 | NCBI WGS metagenome assembly SDBT01 (sample SAMN10404973, study PRJNA504765) | marine sediment metagenome | isolation source: marine sediment core GS10_PC15, 103 cmbsf | place: Arctic Ocean: Southern Knipovich Ridge | collected 2010
AGCCTAGTTTGCGAATCGGATTCGGGATTACGTTTTAAGTAATGCCAGCTTATCAGAATTAGATTATCGAATTGAATGAAATCCAATAATTGCAAATCATCTCAATAGACTATCAAAGCCGAAATTTCTGTTGCTCTTTTTACAATAATTAGACAGTCCAGAATAAGACATTTATAGATGAAATCCAAAATCTAAAGAGAGCATTGGTGCTACTTGCACATGTTCTGCGGAATATCTATCGATTATTATAGGATCATCTCCGCCTAGCAACCGGAATAAAAATCCTCCCCATAGATTGACATCAAATCTCCAAATTGGGTAGGAGTAACCTATGCTTAATTCTAGACTCACATATTCAAAGTCCACCCTCTCTGTTGACATTTCATGCCCAATATCACCATTGATAGAATGGATACCTGTTCCAAACCAGAATCCATTTGGTCCAACTGGTCCTGCCGTTGTATAGTAATAGTAGAAAGCAATCTTTACGTAAGAAATATTCATCACTTGATCCTGGAATCCTTCTACTTGATAAACATTTGGAACGTTAATTGATATTTTACCTGCTGAGACTTTTGTGCCACCAGAGCTGACCCATATGCTTCCTGCGGGTTTTGATCTGTTCGATTTATAAAATAATGCTAGAGTTTCTACTCCGATATGGTAGCGATTCTTTGGTTTTAGTGTTCCACTGACAGAATTATTGATATTCATCGGAAGCCCAGATATTCTCCTCGCAACCTTTTCCATCTCCTTCATAGCACTGGATAAGTCACCAGAAATATCAAAATCATATGCAGTAACAATGCTTGCAGTCTGAACATCAATTAATCTTGCGTCAATGAACCACTTACTGTTTGGATATCCAGCAGATTTCATAATTGTACCTGTTAAAATATATCGAGTACCAAGTATCTTCCCGATCTTAACAGCACATTCATCACTAGTGCATCCTGTGAGCGTGAAGTCTTGCTCACTTATGATTTGTTGCATCTTTTCCCGCTCTACAACATTGTAGACTCTCGCTTGCGTCAGGTGTGTTCTCAATCGATTGGTGAGCGCAGCAGATTCAGCACTGGAAATACCAAGTCCTTCAAACCCAAGAACGGCTAGAGTAGGCCGATACTCTTGTGCAAGGATTACTAGGGGCATGGTAGTGAACCACAGCCGGAATAGAATTATTCGAATCCCTCTGACTCGCATCTATGTTTCCTCTCATGATAGAGAATTAAGTATGTTAATCAAATAGATGAGGTAATCCACCACATATGATCTTAATAACACAAAATATACTAAAATATAATGTTCAAAACAATTCGGATCAAATGAAACCGTGATGTGTTGTGTATAACGGTTCAGAGCCTTTTGGACAGTTTGAGCTAAAAACTAAGAGAGACATTCTGCGTTTCCAAGATTTATCTGACGCCTCATTGGGAGCGTCGTGCGCTTGATCAGCAACCTCCTCCCTACTTCAGCAGTAGCATCTTTATTTATTTGATGCGATTAGGTAGGTATTATCCTTCAATATGGCCCAAGTTACTCAATTGCATCCCTACCATATTTTCTAATTCCTCATTAAAGTCAAAATCCATCGCATCATTCATATCAGCACCGATCAGTCCAGCCGCAAGTAATCCGCATAAGTCTTCCATAGAATCAAAAGTCAGAATTGACTTGAGCATTTCTTCATTCGCATAAATAAGTGATTCTTCAGTAGATGTTATCTGGCCATTTTGAAATCTATGATAAATCTCTCTAAGCAACACGGATTTCTCTTCTGTTGGATTGCTCATGCTTAGTCGCTGATACATTTTATGAACGTGCTTTACCATATTTCGTATTGCCATCGCTTTAAACCGGCCGATCTTCTTCATCATAATTTCCTCATTTTAGTGCTTCTGATATTATCACTATGAGCTTCCCCCCATTCCTAAACAAATTTTACCCTGAAATAAGATGGTTGTCAACAGCCTTAGAGACCGGTCCTGCCAGGCTCCCCGTGCGGTGTCCGGCCAGGGCCGAGACCTGCCAGCTGCCACTGCATCAGCCCCTAGTCCCAAGCCCCAAGCCCCAAGTCCCCAATTCCGCGCACCACGCGCACAACGCGAACGACAAGCCACCGCCGCTAGCTTATATTCCGGCGCTATGATGATGATGCCGCCATTTCGTCCCGCTGCCACTTCCGCCACTGGTTTTGGAGCGGAAATATTTTTCAACAGGCAGATTTACGCCTCTCGTCGGGGGGTATCCCTAAAAAAATGGAATTTTGTAGGGATTTTGTTGAATTTCGCGCCGGTCCCTTCTCTCCAGGTGGCTCAACGCTCACGGCTCAACGCTCACGGCTCATGGCTCACGGCTCATGGCTCACCGCTCATGGCTCACTTCCACCTGATATTTCGGGGGAACTCCCGCAAAGCTAAAGCGGTTGACAAGGATTTGAGGGGCGTCTAACTTAGCGTAGTCCTGTTTCTACAGGGCGGTAAAATGGAGGACAGAACCATGCCTATCCCACAGGGATCCAATCGGAAAGTTGGTGTATGCCTCTCGGGATGCGGCTTCCTGGATGGGGCCGAGATTATTGAGTCGGTAGCCACGCTGTATCACCTGGACCAGGCCGGCGTGGATGTATTGGCCATGGCTCCCAATATTGACCAGGTCCACGTGGTAAATCACATGACCGGTGAGGTGGTTGAGGGCGCGACCCGCAACGTGCTGGAAGAGGCGGCGCGCATCGTCCGGGGAGAGATCAGGGATATCGCCGAAGTAACCGCCGAAGATTTTGACGCCCTGATCTTTCCCGGCGGGTATGGCGTTGCCAAGAACCTCTCCACCTTCGCCTTTGACGGCCCCGACTGCCAGGTGAACGGCGAAGTTTACCGCCTGGTGCGGGAAGTTATTGCCGCCAATAAACCACTGGGTGTAATCTGCATCGCGCCCGCCATGCTGGCGAAAGTTCTGGAAGGCACGGGAGTCAACACCCAACTGACTATCGGCAATGATCTCCAGACGGCCCAGGCTATCGAAGAAATGGGCACCAGCCACGTCGCCTGCGGGGTTACCAAGCATATCACGGACAGGGAGAATAAGATCGTCTCTACCCCGGCTTATATGCTGGCCGGCAGGATCGGAGAGGCCTGGGCAGGTATTGAAGGCCTGGTGAAAGAGGTACTGGTACTGATCGATGCCTGACGTCAGGACCGTCATCATGACGTTTCCGACAGGATGCATATGGATTGCTTTGCGAGGAAATAGGGTTGGAGACCACGCTTAAAGAGCTGCTGGCATCCTTTTCCGGCACTACACCCCTGTTTCTCCTGCCGGACTTCGTGTTCTTTCCACAGACGGTTCAGCCCTTCCACATCTTCGAACCCCGCTACCTGGAAATGGTGAAGGACTGCAAGGCGGGGGAACGCATGCTGACCATCCCCCTGCTTAAAGGGGAAGAGGACACCGGCCAGAAAGAGCCGCCACCCTTCAGCAGCATCGCCACCATGGGATACATCAACGATATACAGCCGGCGGGGGACGAGCAGCTTAACATCCTGGTAACGGGATTGGTGAAAGTTCGGGTGGAGGAGGTGGACTCGGACAGGCCCTATCGCCGGGGGGTGGTAACGCCCCTGACAGAGTTCAGCCAGGTTACTGACGCGGAGCATAAGCGCCAGAGCGTCCTGCACCTCTTTCAAACGACGCTGGAGCAGGCCCAGGTGGTCGGGAACCCGGAGCTACTGCACGAGCCGAATATTCCCCTGCCGATGCTGGCCCACATAATTACCAGCGCACTGCCGATAGCCGCGGAAGAGAAACAGAAAATGCTGGAGCTGCAGTCCCTGGAGCTGCGCGTAGACATCCTGCTGAACTTCCTCGAAAGCGGCCTGCTCAGCATGGGCGCTATGGGGCCTTTCGAGCCCCTCCTGCCGACCCACCCTTGGTGGAATTAAGTTGCGAGTTGCGAGTTTCGAGTTGCGGATTTCACGCCTGTAGTTTTACTCATTTATCTTTAGTCCTATTGCCCCATGAATATTATTACCTTCACACCTGTAAGGATTGGATTCAAGTAATGGCAAAGAGCACCACCGAACGGGGTCGGATTTTATGGGCCGATGACGAAATCGACCTGCTGAAGCCCCACGTTCTCTTCCTGGAGGAGCAGGGCTATAAGGTGACGCCCGTCCACTCCGGCGAGGATGCGCTCCACGAAGTGCGAAGCGGCGAATTCAATCTGGTACTCCTGGATGAGATGATGGACGGGATGGACGGCCTCCGCACCCTTCAGGAGATTAAGGCGGTGAACCCAGCCCTTCCCGTCATAATGATCACCAAGAACGAAGAAGAATGGCTCATGGACGAGGCCATTGCCGCCAACATCGCCGGGTACCTGACCAAGCCGGTCAATCCCAGCCAGATTTTCATGGCCTGCAAGTCCCTGCTGGAGCAGACCCGTATTCGCAGCGACAAGGCTGCCCGCCGCTACCTGGAGGTCTTTCAGGAGCTGAGCCAGCGGGTGGAAACGGCTGATGCGCTGGAGGAGTGGATTGCCATCTTCCAGGAGCTGACCGATTGGGACATCGAGTTCGATAAACACCGGGACCTGGGACTGGATCAACTGCTGTCCGAGCAGCACATCACCGCCAACCAGCGTTTCGGGCAATTCGTGGCGGATAACTACCGACAGTGGCTTGATGCAGATGACGGACCGGTGATGTCGCACCAGGTGCTGGATAACTTCATAACGCCCCATCTGGCAGCGGGTCAGCGGGTAGTATTCCTGGTGGTGGATTGTCTCCGCCTGGATCAATGGAAAGCCATGCGACCCCTCCTGGAGAAGTACTTTGCCGTAGAGGAAACCGTGCATCTTTCCATACTCCCCACTGCCACGCCTTATTCGCGCAATGCTATTTTCAGCGGGCTGCTGCCGGATGAGCTGTCCAGGCGCTATCCCGAGAAATGGCGGGAGATGCGGCGCGATGAGTCCAGCATGAATAAATTCGAGTCGGAGTTTCTGAAGGATTATCTCCAACGGCGGAAGCTGGAAGGGGTTCAGTCGAAATACTTCAAGCTCATCACCGCTGATGAAGGGCAGCGTCTGCTGGCGCACCTGCCGGAGTATCGCAGCACCAGGTTGCTGGCGCTGGTGGTGAACTTTGTGGACCTGCTGGCCCACCACCGCGCCGAAAGCGACGTCATCAAGGAAATCCTGCCCGACGAATCCGGGTACCGGGCCACCATCTGCTCCTGGCTGGAAAAATCGTGGATGTACGAGCTCCTGGTAACCATCGGAGAGTGGGAGGACACTACTGTTGTTCTCACCAGCGACCATGGCAGTATCCGGGTCGAAAAACCGACGCGGATTCTGGCTGATCGTCAGGCCTCGTCAGGTGTGCGCTATAAGTACGGTCGGAACCTGAACAGCCCTGAAAAGGATGGCCTCACGATCAAGCGGCCCGCCGATTACCACCTGCCGGCGGAAGACGTGACCACCAACTACGTTATTGCCCGGGACCGTAACTTTTTTGTCTATCCCACCGATTACCATCGGTTCGTGAAGCGCTTTGAGGGAAGTTTCCAGCACGGAGGTGTTTCGCTGGAAGAAATGGTGGTCCCCATAGCCACCATGCACTTTAGGGACGTCTAGTGGAGATATGTCTCCGACGACTCTTATGGAATGGACCGGTGCCCATACCCGCAGCCCGGATGAGACCCGGCGGGCCGGGGCGGAATTCGCCGGTGATCTGAAGCCGGGAGACGTGGTGGCTCTGCACGGCGAGCTCGGCAGCGGGAAAACCACCTTCGTCCAGGGAATAGCGGAAGGTCTGGGACTCCACGATCAGGTGTCTTCCCCTACGTTCGCTCTGATCCATGAGCACGGTCCGCCGCCGGGACTCTACCACCTGGATTGCTACCGGGAGACTTCCCTTGAACGGTGGCAGCAGCTGGGGCTGGCCGAATACTTCTATGGCGAGGCTGTCTCGGTGATTGAGTGGGCGGAAAACATCGCTCCCCTGCTGCCGGAAAAAACAATCCATCTGACCTTTTCCCATGGCCCTGAAAGGGACGAACGCATCATTGAGGTGCGGTCATGAGGCTTCTGGCACTCGAGACCGCCTATGACGTATGCGGAGCAGCTCTGGTGAGTGATACCGGGATAGAAGCTCTGGAGGAGCAGCTCGCACCCCGCCGCCACAACGAGGTCCTGGCCCCTGCCGTGGAGCGTCTCCTGGCCGGGGCGGGTCGCCGGTTTGATGACCTGGACGGCATCGCCTTATCGGCAGGGCCGGGCTCCTATACCGGCCTCCGGGTGGGAATGAGCTACGCCAAGGGGCTGGCTTTCGGTACCGGCCTGCCGGTCATCCCCGTACCGACCCTGCCCAGCCTGCTGGAAGGGGAGGATATTGATGGTCCCGACTGGGTGGCCACCTGGTCTCACGGCCGGAATGTCTATGCCGCGCAACCGGGAGGTAATGCCCGGTGGGGCAAGGTACGTTTTATGGGCTGGGACGAATTCGCCCGGCTTGCTGAAGGGCAGACCGTAGCGGGATACCTGTTGGACCGCTTTCAACCCGGCCCGTCCATCACTGTTCTGGAAACCTGTCCATCGGCGGTGAAAGTAGGTAAATTCGCTCTGGCGAGGCGGCTCCAGCCGGCCTCCGACCTGGCAGCCCTGGCCCCGGATTATCATCATGAATTTCAGGTAAGATTGTCGAACCATGCTCATTCGGGAAGCCCATAATCAGGATATTGATCATCTCGTAGCCATTGAGGAGCTCTGCTACGACAATCCCTGGCCCCGTGAGGCCTTTGAAGAGGAGATTGAGCGTGAGGATGTAGGGATTGGCGTGGTGGCCGAGGATGAGAGCCTGGTGGTCGGTTTTCTGACGGGAATGGCGGTAGTTGATGAGTTCCATCTACATAACCTTGCGGTTCATCCCGATTTCCGCGGGCGGGGCATTGCCCGGTGCCTGCTCGAGGCAATAGAATCCCTGTGCCGGCAGAGGAACCTTCGACGGATCCTTCTGGAGGTAAGGGAGGACAACGAAGCCGCCAGGCACCTTTATTTAGGCATGGGATTTAAGGCGGAGGGGACTCGGAAGGATTACTATAGCCCCGGCAAGAACGCCTATATGTACATCAAACATCTCGGATCGGAATAAACTATGGCCTGGTTTCGGCGCAGCGCAAAGAAAATCCTCTCCACCGAGAGGAAGAGCCTGTCCGGTGAATTGTGGACCAAGTGCCCCGGCTGCGGTGAGTATATTTACAGGGAAGAGCTGGAGCGTTCCCGGTTTGTCTGTTCCACCTGCTCCCATCATTTCAGCATCAACTGCCGTAAGTACCTGGAACACCTTATGGACAATCCAAACGGTTTTACGGAACTGAACGCGAACATGTTGTCCGTAGATCCCCTGGAATTCAAGGCCCGGAGGAAATATGCGGATCAGTTGGCGGCGGCGAAAAAGAAAACCGGCTTGAACGAAGCCGTGATAACCGTGGTGGGAACGATTGAAGGCTACCAGGTCGTGCTGAGTATAATGGACTTCGGTTTTATCGGTGGTAGCATGGGCTCGGTGGTAGGGGAGAAGATCGCCCGGGCTATTGATTATGCTCGTGAACACACTCTGCCGCTTATCATTATCTCGGCTTCGGGCGGTGCCCGTATGCAAGAAGCGGCCTTGAGCCTGATGCAGATGGCGAAGACCAGCGCCAAGCTCAGTTTATTATCCCAAGCGGGTGGTCTCTACATATCCGTTCTCACCGATCCCACTACGGGCGGCGTGACAGCCAGCTTCGCTATGCTGGGAGATATCATTCTGGCCGAGCCCGGGGCCCTCATCGGATTCGCCGGTGCCCGGGTTATCAAGCAGACCATCGGCGAGGAGCTGCCCGAGGGCTTCCAGCGGGCGGAGTTCCTCCAGGAAAAAGGCTTTGTGGACCATATCGTCCATCGCAGTGACCTGAAAGAAACCCTGGGACGCCTGATTGGATTTTTCGGCTATCCGACAGGAATGCTGCCGAATGAGCAAGCCGCTGATTCTGATCAGTAACGACGACGGTATCCAGGCGGCTGGTCTGCGGGCCCTCTGTGAGGCCATGCTTCCCCTGGGTGAAGTGGTGGTCATGGCCCCTGAGGTGGAGCGGAACGCGACCGGGCACGCCATTACCCTATCGGACCCGCTCAGGGTGAACGAAGTGGACCTCGGTCTGGATAACGTAGTGGCTTACTCCTGCTCCGGGACACCCGCGGACTGTATTAAGCTGGGGGTCCTAGCGGTTCTGCCCAGGCCGCCGCGGCTGGTGGTTTCCGGTATCAACCACGGCAGCAATACCGGTATCAACGTGATCTACTCCGGCACCATATCAGCTGCTACTGAGGGAACAATCCTGGGCATCCCCAGCGCGGCCTTCTCCGTGGACTGCTGGGAGTACCCCGATTTCGATCCGGCCAAGGTCATCGCCCGCCATATCGCCGGAAAAATCCTGGAGCAGGGACTGCCCAAAGGCACCCTCCTTAACGTAAACATTCCCGACCTGCCGGCTGAACAGCTGCTGTCCGGCAGTCTTGACGGACGGGGATATGCTCTTACAGTACATGGCCAGGCTGACTGGCAGGATCAGTTCGACCGCCGGGTCGATCCGCATAACCGGGTGTACTATTGGCTGACAGGGCGCAAGCGGGAGTGCAAGGAACCGCCCAACACCGATGATGAGACCCTGAAAGCCGGCAAGGTCAGCATCACACCACTGCACTATGACCTCACCGACCATAATTACCTTAACGATCTAGCCAAGTGGGAGCTGTTCCAATCGCAGTAGCCAACCGGCAGACATTGGCGATCCTGGACTTTGGATCCCAGTATACCAAGGTGATTGCCCGGCGGGTCCGTGATCATCACGTATACTCGGAAATCCTGCCCTCCGGCACCGCCGTGGAAACGTTGGCGGGTGACCATATTGCCGCCATCGTCCTCTCCGGCGGACCAGCCAGCGTGTTCGGTGAGCAAGCCCCTCAGCTGGATGCCAGGATCCTCGAGCTGAACAAACCCGTGCTGGGTATCTGCTACGGCCTCCAGGCCCTGCTGCATTGTACCGGTGGCAGAGTCAGCTCCAGCGACCGTGGTGAATACGGTCACGCCACACTAACTATCCAGGATGCGGGAGATCTATTTCAGGGGCTGCCTGACCGCATCCCGGCGTGGATGAGCCACGGAGACCGTATAGAAGAGCTGCCGCCCGAATGGGAGGTACAGGCCCGGTCCGAGAATGGGATTATTGCGGCGGTGCGGCACCGGAGCCGCCCGCTGTTCGGCACCCAGTTCCACCCGGAAGTGCAGCACACGCCCGACGGGGGAACCATACTGGCCAACTTCCTGTTCACCATCGCCGGCTGTAAGCCCGACTGGACACCAATCCACCAACTGGAGGAGCTGACGGAACGCATCCGCCGGGAGGCGGGTTCCGGGCGGGTGCTGTGCGCTCTCTCCGGCGGCGTGGACAGTTCGGTGGTAAGTACCCTCCTCACACGGATCCTGGGAGACCGGGTAGTATGCATATTCATCGATCACGGCCTCCTGCGCAAGAACGAAGCCGAGCAGGTGGAAGCCTTCCTGGGATCGGGTCTGGGTCTGCGCATCCGACGGGCCGACTATTCCGAGCAATTCCTGGCCGCCCTGAAAGGGGTTGAGGACCCGGAGGAGAAGCGCAAGATCATCGGCAGGGAGTTCATCCAGGCCTTCGAAGAGGTGGCCCGGCAGGAAGGGCCTTTTAAAGTCCTGGCCCAGGGGACGCTGTATCCCGACGTCATTGAATCGGGCGGCGTGACCGGCGCGGCCCACACCATCAAGTCCCATCATAACGTGGGAGGACTGCCCGAGAAGTTGAATTTCAAGCTGCTGGAACCACTGCGGGAGCTGTTCAAAGACGAGGTCCGCAACCTGGGCCGGGAGCTGGGTATGCCGGAGGATATCCTCCAGCGCCACCCCTTCCCGGGGCCGGGCCTGGCCGTGCGCATCGTGGGCGAAGTGACGCCGGAGCGGCTGAACCTGCTGCGGGAAGCCGACTGGATCTATATGGAAATCCTCAAGGAGACGGGCGAATACCAGCGCATCTGGCAGGC
>SDBT01021408.1_pt1 | contig 10111 bp, 12 predicted proteins | sample 2277101 | NCBI WGS metagenome assembly SDBT01 (sample SAMN10404973, study PRJNA504765) | marine sediment metagenome | isolation source: marine sediment core GS10_PC15, 103 cmbsf | place: Arctic Ocean: Southern Knipovich Ridge | collected 2010
CTAAAATACGACCCACTCATTCATTTTCTCCTATTAAGTATATAATATTAATCTAGTTATATTAGTAAGTGTAGCTATATTAAGTCCAAGACTCTCTATAACTTTAAAATTTGGTGCTTTAGAATTATTATCAAAACTTAAAACAGCATTTCCTGCTGCATCATTTACTAATATTACCCAAGTTGCTCCTGTAGCTAAAAAACTATATCCAGTAATATATACATTTACTGTATCATCTACTGCCTTTCCAGTTGCAGTTATAATTATTCTATTTTTCTCTATTGGCATTTTATGTACTCCTATGTTTTCTTAGTCAAAACTACTCTTATCATTCTAAAATAATTAATCCAATATTTTCTATGATTTTTTCCACCATTATCTATGCTTTTTTCTGAAGAACTACTCTTATAAGACGATAAGGACGAGACTGAATAAGTGCCCTATTACCAGTGCCTTCTTTAAAAACTTCAAATTCGTCTCCATCTATTTCTATTTTATTAGCATTTATAAACCAGTATCTATATTTTTCATCACAAACAACTTCTTTAGCTCCCATTTCTTGTAATCCATAACTTTTCCATACTAATCCTTCAGGAGAGATTTCAGTTACATAGCCTTTTAAAGTTCTAGGATTGTTATTATTATAAGTATAATTTTTCTCAAACGGATCATAATCATCTCCTACGGTTTTATAAGACATATAGACTTTTACTTTAGTTCCTGTCTCTCTAAGTAATTTCCTAATAAATGGAAGTCTTCTATTTATATTAATCATTTTATTCTATTTATTATTTCAGTTCTTAAATCAACAATAGATTTATTAAATTTATCAATCTGTTCATCTTTATATTTGCAATGCATATCAAATTCTGCTTGAGATACCACATAACTTCTAACTACATGTATATCGTCATTTGTTAAATGATTAAATATTTTATTATCTAATACTTTAATATCTGCTCTTATTGCTCCCAACATAAAACCATTTAAAGTTAATAAAGCAGTTAAAACAGATCCTAAACTTATTAAAACAATTCCATTACGTCCATTGGTCATTATTTATACTCCTTAATCTGTGTTATCAAAAGGATCTATCGCTTCAAATCTAATTTCTTTAATAGAATCATATCCGCCAAAAGTTATCTTTACAGTAACTACATATATTCCAGAATCCCAAGATTCAGCTGTTTGTAATATATAATAATAAACATTATCGGCTTCTTTAGTCATACTTGTAGCAGTAACTTTATCTCCACCGCTTGGGTCTTCAACGGTAATAACAGCAGTAGTTGCTATAGTAATATTTAAAACACTAGTAATTTTAATACTTGTTCCTAATATAAAATTTTTCATTTACTCCACCATTACTTCTTGCGTAATATATTCTTCTATTCCTAAAATATCTATTATGTTATATTCTTCTAAACTTATATCTATTTTAATTTTAGTAGTTGGTAATTCTTCTATTATAACGAAAGCTCCAGCATTGTTTATAACAAAATATAAATTATTAAGTATTACATTTTTTCCATATGGCATATTTTATGTCCCAAAATCTGTAATTAAACCGTCTTTAACCGTTATAGTATTCCCACTATTATCTAAGAAACTTCCTGTAGCACCTTGCGTTCCATCTCCAGAATAATAATCACCAGCTTTAATTGTGCCAGTGGTAGTAAAATTAGCCGAACCTATATCGAACCCAGAAGATGAGCCTATCATTGTAACATCTTGACTTGCACCAAGAGTCAATCCTACCGTATCACTATCAACTACTAATCCATAAGCTGTACCAGCATTAGTTATGTCAGGACACCATAACCCTACACCGGTTGTTATTGTTTCGCTACCGTCAGTATTCCAAGCAAGGTTTAATATTTTACCAAGTGTTGTTGTCCCATCACCAGAAGTAAAATTCGCTGTTATTTGTGAGCCTATCGCCGATGCGTGTGTTCCGCTTGTATGTGAAATAATAAATCCACCAGCTATACCAATAAGACCTAGTACTACACTTGACGCTTCAGCTTCATCTTTCACTGTAATGTTACTACCAAGCAGACCTGATGTTCCACCAGACGAAGAATCGTAAGTAGCAGTTAAAGCTAAAGCGTTACCAAGCCCAAATTCAGGAACTACAATTGTACCTGACACTCTAAGAAGAATTAGAGAATTAGATGCGATTCCTATGCCTACATTACCTAATGTTTGAATAACGCCAGACCCAGCATCAAGCGAAGTTACGGTTGCCGCTCCGGCACCGAGAGTACCTGTTGTGATAAAGTCAGAACTCCCTAATTGCCAATCTTCTCCAGAAGCATCAAACACAGCATACTTGGTAGATCCTTGAAGGTTAGCAGCAATATATATACCATAGTAAGTGTCATATGTTCCACCACCAGTACCAACTACATTCTCGACATGTAACCCTTTACCAACAGTTACGACACCACCAAATTCTGTCGTCATAGTGGAGTGAAAACCAACAACTTCAGAAGTAGTACCACCAAACGAAATAGTATTTATTGCCCTAACACCAATTAACTGTGCTGTCGTAAAACCCCCAGTCACATAACTTTTAGCATCTCCTACTAATCCTACCAACTCCCCTGTATAATTAGCCTCTTGGTTTCCCGTTTGAGTAACACAATCATAAGCATAAAAGTCCCCAGCCGTATCACCAGTTGGAGTAATTGTAAAATGAGTAGTTAGAGCACTATGCAGTCCACCATCTATATTTATAATGTTGTCAATGTACATTGTGCCTGCGGTAATAAAACTACCTGTACCTATAACTACATCATCATTAGTATAATGAGTAGATAATGTACTACCTGTTCTGTCCCATAGATTCTCTTGAGTTAATAATTCCTCTACTGCATCATTTAAATTACTTGCAGAAAAACCTGATTGAGAAAAAGGTATATTAGTTCCATCTATTCCAGTAATATTAGTTCCTACAAATGTTGGAGAACTTCCACTAGTAACATCTTGGTCAATATAGCTATGGGCAGAACCATTATTTGATATATGACTATAAGCCGCATCCCAATTTGTATTTATACCTGCTAATATTGTAGCAGTAAGTAATCCTGTCGAAGAATTAAAAGTTAAGTTTGTTCCTGTTTTAATAGATAGCGTTCCAGTAGCTGAGGTAAAAAAAGCTGGAAAACATTCTGTATCTGAACTCTCATCTACTACTGGAATACCAGTTGCTGATATTGTTTCCCATCCAGTATCGGCTACATTTCTTATTTTAACTAACCATGCAGCTGTACCTCCTGAAGTATCTATCCATACTTTACTTGCTCCTATAGCTCCAGGATCAGTAGTTTGTACATATCCTGGAATATGTAAATCTGTTCCGGTTATATTTTTATGATATGTTGTATCTGACATTATACTCCTATGTTATAAAAAAAGTACCATGAGAATCATGTTTAAAAATGGCTATAAGTTTTCTTATTTTTTCATGTGTAGGTATATCTTTTGGTGAAATAATACTCATATCAGGTAATCTATAAGATTTATTATCTGGTTCAATTAAAATAGCAGCAACTGAAGCTATTAAATTTTTCTCTCTTTCCGTAGGTTCTGGATATATAGTGCTTAATTTTTCTACAAAATCTTTATAATTATTAGCACTTATATGTACTATTGCAGCTCTGACATAATTTTGAATTGTACTAGTAGAATAATTTGGATAATAAGTAAAAGCTACAGCTACACTATCTCCTGCAGTCAATGAAGAATCCATTGTTATCTTTGTATTTGTACTATTAGCTGTATATGATACACCTGAAGTAGAATCGTTTACCTCTACTTCACTTACTGCAATTGGATTGTCTTCTGTTAAAGTAAACGTAGTAGAGGTTGAATATGTAAATAAATCACTACCTGAAGTAGAATTATCATTAATTAAATACCTAACTAGAGTTGAAATGTTTGCGAGTGTAATTGCCATTTTTTTTACCTATTTATTGATATTAGTAGTTCTCTTCCCCTATCTGCTACAAAAATAAATCTTTTACTTCTAAAAGCATCTTTATATGGGGAATCTTTCTTTATCTTAACATATAATGGTGTAGTTATATTCCATAATAATACTGTAATTAGTTTTATAGCAATAGAATTATTAAGAGTATTAATCTTAATATAACTTCTTTTACTATCTTCAGCAATACCTTTCCAAATCATAATTACTCCATCAATAGCTTCTTTATCTTTACTTACTAAAATATGATGGGATTGGTTTAATAAATTCTTTAAAACTTTAAATCTATTAACAAAAATTCTCCTATTATTTTCAGTATAATAAAAATCAGAATGAACATGAGAAGATATAAAATTTGTTAAATTAGCTAATTCAGTTTTGGTCTTATATTTTAAATAAGTTATCACTATGCTCCAATAGTTTAAAATAAAAATGGGGAAGTAAACTCTACTTCCCCATCCTTATTTCTATATATTATTAATTATAAACTAATTATCAGCTTCCAGCTGCACGTGTGAACTGATAGAACCCTCTATAGTTCTTCGTAGCAACAGCAATCTCTTCAAACCCAGTAACACCAACAGCTAAATACCTTGCAGTACTTGTAACAGTTATCGGGTTAGGAGACACAAACACTAATCTTTCAGGTGCATCGCCATCAGCAGTTTTCATAGTTCCACCAAGTAAATCTATACTATTAAGTTTCTTTCTAACAAAAATTAATGGTTTACCCATTTCAGTATCTTTAGCTACCATATAACACATAGCCGCAGGAATAACTGCAGTTGAACTTGTATCAATAGTAACAGTTTGTTTAATCCTTACAATCTCAATTTCTAAATCTTTAAGAGCAGCACTTAATGAAGTATATTTGTTATCGTTCCAATCCCAAAGCTTAATGTCTTTATCAATAGTTGAACTAGCAACTAAAGTAAAGCTATCACCATAATCTATAATATTATCTATCAAAGTTACAGCATCATCATATTTAAATCTTACCCCAGAACTAGTAACAGTCATAGTTTGGCTATTAGAAACACAAGCAGTTTCCATAACATTTATAATCTGATAATTCTCATAAGCATTTAAAGCTCTATTAATAGTCTGCAATTTTCTAGCAATAACCCTTTCTTTTGCACTAGCCAAATCAGTTAACTTAAAGTAATATTCAGGGGTTACAGCATCAACAAAAGTCAAAGCAGCAGGTGTATCAGGTGTAACAGCAGCTTGAGTAACAGCACCAGTAGCTGTTATCGTATAAATAGTATCTGTATCTTCAATAGCATCAAAGTAATAATGATACTCATCTACTTCAGCAGTATCAGTTTCGCAAATATTTGAAACTAAAAGAGGATATTTTCTCCTCGGATCTCTAGGCTCACCAAAAATCTTTGCCATTTCAAGTTGATTAAATTTTGAATCCATCTATTTTTCCTCCTATAAATTTATTCTTTTTCGTTGTCGCCCCAAGCGAGTTTACTAATTCTAGCTGATTTCTCAGTTAGTTCATCAGTTTTATTTGCACTACCTTTATCTAAATTAGGTTTTTTCTTCTTAGGGTCAGTTTCTTTTAAATCAGCAATTTCTACATCTTTTTCTTTTAACTGTTTTTCTAACTTAGCTTTTTCAAATTTATCTTCATTTAACAAATCTTCATCAGAAAGTTCGGTTTCACCAAGCTCTGCTTTTCTTTCAGCAAGCTTAGTTGCGTCTTCTCTAGCTTTTGTTATTTCTACATCTTTACTTTTTTCTATTTCTTCAATTTTAACTTTAGCCTCTTCAGATTCTTTCTTTAACTCTTCAATAGTAGCTGTAGCTTTCTGAAGTGCTTCATCTTTCTTTGATAATTTTTCTTTCAAAGTTGCAATCTCTTTTTTTAACTCTTCCATTTCTGCTTCCTCCAATTTTTTCTTTCCTTCATCTGACACCAAATCTACTATACCACCGCATGAAGTACATTTAGTAGATTTAGCTAATTCTCTAGTATTAAATGTTAATGCACAATCTCTACATTTAACTTTTCTAGTACCTGACTTTTTATTAATAGTGTCAGTTAAAGCTCTAATAGCTTCTTCTAAATTAACTAATTTAATACCAGACACATCTATACCTAAATCACTAGCGGTATCTAATAATTGTTTTATTTTTTCATCCACTTTCTTATCTCCTTTATATTCTTTTAACTCTTTTTCTAATTTATCTTTTTGTAAAGTATGTATATGTCCATTCGATTCTTCAATTTTAAAATTTATAATTTGATGAGTATGGTCTTCTACTTTTTGATTTAATCTAATATATTCTATTTGTTCCCTCATAGTATAAGTAGTACGTCCATCTCCTTTATCATTAATTTTAAAATCATGAGAATGACTGTTATTTTTTGAAGTTGAATAAATATTAAAATCCTTTACTAAAGCATGAACAAATTTTTTCGGTGCTGTCATAACTTTAGCAAACTCTAAAATTTTTTCTTTTGACATTTCAAATACTTCACTACCTGGAAATGCTGGATTTGTTTTAATAAGTAATGCTCCTCCAGCAAATTCTATATCTCTTAAATTATATTCTCCGCTATCAGTCATCTCCTGGTTACCCCATGCTTCAAATGAAATACCTAGGACATCTTTATCCATTAAAGTCTTTATTTCGTCATAATCTTTATTAAAGTTTCCTTTAAAAAATACACCATAAGCTATAATTTCATCTTTAACTAATTCAGCATCTATCCAATGACCAACTACTCTTTCACGAAGATGGTCAAAATCTACAGCTTTTCCAACTAAAGTATCTAATGACTTTTCCACTTCTTCTCTCGGTAAAGTACATCCGTTTAAATTCATTCTATTGACATATCCATATCTTCCTTTAAATATTGCTAAATCTTTTGCAGGTAATTTAATTCTAGCTTTTTCAGCAATTTTAGCTATTTCTGCATTGTCTTTAGCATTATCAAGTATTTTATAACTTGTATTAAATGACATATCTTTTAAAAATGTTTCCACCTTATTCATTTTAATTCTCCTTAATCTATATTCATTAATGCTATAAGCAACGATGTAAAATCTTTCTTACCTTTAAATACATAATTTATTTTTATTTTATTTTTTATTATTCCTTTTATTGAACTATCTATTAATACATTATTTAGTATGTTTCCCCTAATATTATAATCACTTAAAATTTTATTGTTTTTAATTCCATAACATAAAGAATCAAACTCTACTTTATTTTTAACAATACCTGTAGTTAAAAAATAATTAAAACTATTATTTAATTTACTTCCATAGGTAATATATAAAGATTCTAATTTATTTCTTTTTGTACCTATAGTTTTTAATATAAATCGTTTTTTATTTTTAATATCACCTTTAATTAATTTAGCAATTATAATTGGAGTAAATATTTGTCCTTTAACTTCAAGTTCAAGTTTAACTGGAACAGTTTTTATACCTATAATAGGAAGAGTAAACTTTGTAAATACATATCTTAATCTACGTTTTTTACCATGAAATCCTGCACCACCACCACCTTCAATTGGTTTAGGTATATAAGTAGAATTATATCGAAAACTATTAAATGTTCCAGTATTAAACATATTTTAGCTTATTTTATACTCCTACAACTATTTTATTCTAATGTTCTTTATTTCTTCAAACTCACAGTAGATACATCTATAACCTCTGCGACTTTAGCTATTTCCCCTACAGTAGCTCTTCTAAACCTTAACTCTTGGTTTTGGGTATAACTTTCAAGCCATAATTCTATATACTCCAACTCAGTATAAATAGGTTTTCCTTATTCATCTAAAGGTATTTCACCCAGATGTCTTACTGCTGGAGTAATCATCTTTGCTACATCAACGGTTAAAGTAATATCCTCAGCCATTGCTATGCCTGCACATAATAAAAATACTAAAACTAAAACTATCTTTTTCATTTTATTCCCCCTATTAGTTAAAGTGTAAAATAATTTTACCTAATGTATTTGCACCAGTATCTTCTAGGGCGTGTCCTATTTCCTGCATATGTGCTGTTGGGTTTGGTGTGTGTGCATTACCCTCAGCTCTTCCAGCTGTATTACTTGTTTGAATCCAATCTCCCATACCAAATCCAGAAGCATCAGCCAAGACATCAGCAATTCCTGATATAACTATCCACGCTTCTGCACCATCAACGACACCAACATCTAAGAATACTCCCATTGATACAAGGCTATCAGAAGCAGTTAATTGAACAGCATTTGCAGTTCCTTCACTTGTTTCAACTACCTCACCGGCAACGCTATTATTTCCAGTTTTGTTTGTTAGTTTAACTGCGAGTCCCCCTATAGCTGTGTGTAGTATTTTCCCGTATCTTACTTGTTCAGTTGACTTATCACCTACGATTGTTCCACCGATATTAAGTTCATTATCTACAGTAGGAGATGATAGGTCTAAATCAGCTCCTATGATTATATTGTCCCTTGCACCTGCTGCGATATTGTCCGCAGTATTTGCACCAATGAAAATGTTATAGTCACAGCCTGTAATAACAGAAGCACTATAGCCTGCCCGATACCCCATCTGTACATCGTAGGAACCTACATTCTGGTACCCTGCTCTATACCCAAAACGTGAAGAACCATGCTCGCCTGGTGCTTGCAAATATCCTGTTCTATCTCCGAAATACGCATTATAATTAGATACACCTAAAGAACTAAGTCTGCCAGAATAAGAACCATAATTACAAGTACCAGTACTTCTATTGTTAAAATTAGCTGAATGTCCATAAGTTGCGTTGTCGCCTGTTGTTGTTATACTGGCATTAGAACTTGTCCCAGTACTTAGATTGTTGAAGCCTTTGGTTATATCTTTCCCTGCTTGATAACCCATTCCAACATTATCATAACCACCAGCTAAGTTTAGATGTGCTTGGACACCAACTGATGTCGTCCACTTATCAACCTGTATGGCTTTTTCATCATTTACTTTAATTATCCCTGCTGTGGTGTTTGGTAGTCTGTAAATTGTTGGACCAGAAGGTGTATCAGAACCATCATCAACCCAATCTGTTGTGGTGTTGTCGTTGAGGGTATGAACATATTTAGCAGAATTATACGCCCCACCCACTAAAGTTCTATATATCTTCCGACTTGTTACTCTTGGGTCTGGTGATATAGGTATGTCTGCGTGAGTTATATCTGAACCACCTGTTATAGAAAGTGATGGATAATAAGCCGAGCTTGGAAATGACCATGTTTCACCGTCATTACAAACGAAGGTTATTGCGTAGTGGTATTCGCCTGTCGTAAATGAAGAACCAGTTCCAGTTTCAGATAATCCTGCTTGCCACGTTGTTCCCATAGCACTTGTTGGGTTAGTAACTTGGTCAAAGTTAAGGTGTCCTGTTATCTCAAATATCTCTGCTGCGGTATCTGTAGCCCCTACGCCTATCTTTAATCCTGTTGATACACTTGTTATGCGTGGGTCTATAACTCCGCCTGAGCCTGTCCAGTATTGCTCAAGGTCACTTGCCAATCCCCAAACATGTTTGGAGTCATCTGCGAGGTTGGAGATTGTGCCTGTTGTTGTAATATCACTAGCCAAGAAGTCCATAGCTCCAGAACTAAAGAACTCTAAGTTAGTGCCTCCGAATTGGATATAGCTGTCTGTTGCTCCGTCTACACCCCAAGCTACCTTTAAATCATCTCCTAATGCTGATATGTCTCCGCCACTAACCTCTAAAGCTTGGTTTGTTCCTGCGATAACAACTGTATGTGTTCCGTTAGTAAAATAACCTGACTTTGAATTTCCGTCATCTCCTAAAATTGCTTCAAAAGCAGTTCCAAATGTTCCTTTGCCTGTGGTGGTGAGGTTACCACTCTTATCAACAGTTATATAATTCACCGAATCCCCACTAGCTATCGTAAACAAATCTGAATCTGACTTAATCCATAATCCACTATCGTTGCTTCCTGCATAGGCGGAATCTAAAGTTAAATGGGTATCATCAGCGATTACTGCTACAGTAAATATCTCATATCCTGCACTTTCATCAGACTCTATCTTTATGGCATCGCCTACGGCTATTTCTCCGTTATCAAAGTTAGTGCCAACACCTAGGATAGCTGTTGTTCCGTTTG
>SDBT01021409.1_pt1 | contig 10111 bp, 9 predicted proteins | sample 2277101 | NCBI WGS metagenome assembly SDBT01 (sample SAMN10404973, study PRJNA504765) | marine sediment metagenome | isolation source: marine sediment core GS10_PC15, 103 cmbsf | place: Arctic Ocean: Southern Knipovich Ridge | collected 2010
CGCAGACGCTCGATATTGGTTTTCAAGGAAGTCCCTTGCTCGTAGAGGGATGAGCTGCCCAGTACCAGCGTGGTGGCGCCTGCCTCCAGCATAAGAGGTATGTTCTCCCAGCTCACATTGCCGTCCACCTCGATCTCGATCTCCCGACCCTGGCCGGCGATCAGCTTCGAAAGGGCTTTTATCTTGGGAAGGGTTTGCTGTATAAGCTTCTGCCCGGCATATCCCGGAGATACAGTCATCACACAGACGAAATCCACCTCGAGCAGCAAGTGCCGAACCGCCTCCAGCGGTGTGGCCGGTTCAATGGCGATCCCGGCCCGGGCACCACAGCTCCTGATCAGCTCGAGAGAACGAAGCGGATGGTAGCAGGGCTCCGGATGAAAGCACACAACCGCCCCGGCAAAGGCGGCGAAACTGGGGATAAACTGATCGACATTCTCGATCATGAGATGAATGTCGAGGGGAATCGACGATGCCTTGTTCATCGCCCGGCAGAAATCGGCGCCAAAGGCAAAATTGGGAACGTAATGACCGTCCATTATATCGATATGCAGATAGTCGATACCCATTTTTTCAAAGAGCTCGATCTCGGACCGTAACGAAAGAAAATCAGCGCACATAATCGATGGGGCGAATTTAACTTTTCCCACTTACTACTCCCCCGGTTTAACTACGACTTTTAGGCCCTGCCTCGATTCATGATAGGCAAAAGCCCCCTGGATCCGGCTCAAGGGGAAGGTGCTGGATATATATTTACCTGCACGGACCCTTCCCTGGCGAATGAGCTCCAACGCGACCAGGTGATGCCTGGGCAGCGAGCCGTGACTGCCCATGATAAAACACTCTTTGTAGTGAATCAGATTGGAATCGATACAGAGCCTGGGCTCATTTTTCAGCCCGCCAAAGAGATTGACAAAACCGCGGTGCCGGACGATCTGAATGGCATCCTCATGGGCCTTGACTGTTCCCGCAGTGGTAATGACACAATCCACCCCTTCTCCGCCGGTTTCCTGCATTATACACTCGACCAGGTCCTCATCTTCCGTACAGATGAAGCGAGCCTCCGGGTAAAAGGGGCGGGCCAGCTCCAAGCGTGACTTAGAGCGCTGAGCGGCAAATACCCTGGAAGCACCGTAGACTTGGGACAGTTCCAACATCATGCAGCCGATCGGTCCCAGGCCGATGATGCAGAGGCTCTTACCCAGACCAAACTGGGACAGCTCCAGACCGTTGACGGCGCAAGCCAACGGCTCGGCAATGGCTGCCTGCTCATAGGGGATCGAATCCGGAATCGGGCTTACCGGGCCATAGCGCAGGGTCGTTTTGTTGAGCAGCATAAAGGCCTGAAAGCCGCCGGCAAACTGGTAACCAATAGCGTAGTTGATTTTACAATTGGTACCCATGCCGTTGGTGCACCAGAAGCAAGTCCCGCAGGGCACATCTGCCCCCAAAGCGATACGGTCACCTTCTTTTACGGAGCTCACATCTTTTCCCACCCGGACTATTTCCCCGGCAATCTCATGTCCGATTATTGCCGGAAACTTGACCCGATCGTTCCCGTAATGGAAGATCCTGATATCGGATCCGCAGACCGCACAGGCTTCAACCTTCAGAACCGCCTCCTCGTCCCCGCAGACCGGTTCCGCCACTTCCCTGACAACGATTTTTTCCAAAGCCTCGAGCAATGCTGCTTTCACCGGCAGAACCTCCTTGGACCAATGCATCTTGTTTCATTCTACACGCTTTTTCAATCAAATTCAACAATTTTCAATCAACGATCAGCTGATCTTGCTTGAAATTGTAGTAAATTTGCTGTAGAATCGACGTAAAAGGAGAAGCAATGCAGGCCCTGGTCTTGACGGCCGACAAAACACTGGAATACGGCGAGGTACCCGCTCCTTCTCCTTCCGGTCCCGACTCTGTGCTGGTACGTGTGGCCTTCTCCGGTATCTGCGGTTCTGATATCCACCGGGCTTTTTCCGGTGCTGCCTATCGGTATCCCCTGATCATGGGTCATGAGTTTTCCGGAGAGGTCGAAGAGGGCTTTGAAGGCTGCCGCTTCCAGCCCGGCGACCGGGTTGTGGCCTTCCCCCTCCTGCCCTGTTACCACTGCCCCCCCTGTCAGACCGGAGACTATGCCCAATGCCGCGACTACTCCTATCTCGGCTCGCGTCGGGACGGCGGCTTTGCCGAGTACGTGTATGTGCCGGAGGCGAACCTATTCCCCATCCCCGCTCAGGTTTCCCTGCTTCAGGCAAGCCTCTGTGAGCCCTGTGCCGTCGCCCTGCACGGCACAAATAAACTGGCGGTTAAACCGGGAGACAGTGCCGCCGTGTTCGGGGGTGGACCGGTCGGCAACATGATCGCCCAATGGCTGGCTTCGAGGGGCTGCCATCCCATCTACGTATCCGATGTAGACGACCAGAAACTGGAAATCGCCGCCGATATGGGTTTTGTACCGATTGACTCCCGGACAGAGGACCCGGTGGCCCGCATCCGTGCAGAGACGGACGGCGGAGTCCAAAAGGCGGTAGAAGCCTGCGGCCTGCCTCAGACGTTCCTGCAAACCCTGCAGGCAGCGGGTCGATTCGGCGAAGTGGTTTTTTTAGGAAACATCTCCGGCGATTTTACGATCGGTGAAAAAGATTTTTCCAGTATCCTGCGCCGCGAGCTTACCATCCACGGCAGCTGGAACTCCCGGGTGGTACCCCGCGGCCGGGACGAATGGTCTACAGTCCTTAAGGCAATGGACCGGAAGCTCAAGATAGCGCCGCTCATCAGCCATACACCGGACCTGGCCGACGGAGCAGAGGTCTTTCGAGGAATCGCGGACGGCAGCCTGGGCCCGTACAGAAAAATCGTCTTCAAAGTTGGAACCAAATGACCTTCAGCCTGGGCATAAAAAGCGATCCCATTGAATACCGCTACAGCTACACCTGGCTCTTTCGCCTTATGAACGATCTGGGTATCCATTTCCTGCAGCTGGGCAGCTTTTTTGAGCTGTACAGCCTGGAAGAGGGCTATTTCCGGGAGCTCCGCGAAGAAGCGCAAAAATTTAAAGTCCGTATTAAGAGCCTTTTCAGCTCTCATCGCGAGCTGGGCGGGTTTATGAGCGGCAGCCCCTACCTGGAGCGGGCCGCCCGCCGGAACTGGGCCCGTTACCTGACCGCCGCCGCCTGGCTGGGGGCGGATTACGCCGGGTCCAATATGGGGGCGGTTTACCGCGACAACTTCGGCTACAAGGAAGCCGGCATCCGGTGTTTCCTTAAAAACATGAAAGAAATTCTTCATGAGGCCAGAGAGATGGGCTTAAAAGCCTTGACCCTGGAACCTATGTCCTGCCTGGCCGAGCCGCCCTCTACCAAAGATGAGATTGATTCGATACTGGGAGAGCTGACCAGCTACCATCGCGCGCATCCCGAAACAACAGTGCCGATGTACCTCTGCGCCGATATCAGCCACGGCCTGGCCGGCCCTGACGGCAAGGTCATCGAAGACAACACCGGCCTCTTTGAGCATGGGATTCCCTTAATGGCTGAGTTCCATTTTAAAAACACCGATGCCCGCTACGAGGCCACATTTGGTTTCTCTGACGAGCAGTGTCGACGGGGGATCATCGACCTCGAGCGGTTCAAGGAGATGATCCGTATAAATGCTGAACACTTTCCCGTTGACCACGTTGTGGGTTATTTTGAAACCGACGGGCCCAAGCGGGGCCGGGATTATTCCGACTATGACCTGGAAAAGGTACTGGTCGACTCCATGTCCACTCTTAAACAAGCATTTGAGGAAGATTAGTGACGAACCACTTGACCAAGCTAGTTGAAATCTCACGTTTCTACGGCCGGGACCCGAACTTTGTTCTCGCCGGAGGAGGAAACACCTCCTACAAGAACGAAGAACAGCTCTACATCAAAGGGTCCGGGACCTCTTTGGCAGGAATTGCGCCGGAAAATTTCATCTGCCTGGACCGAAACGTCCTGAACCGGTTGTGGGCAAAAGATTTTCCCGAGGATCCCGAGGAGAGGGAAGCCCAGGTCCTGCAAAGTGTGATGGCAGCCATTGCACCCGGCCAGGAGGGTAAACGGCCCAGCGTCGAAACCTCGCTGCACAATTTTTTTCCACAAAGGTTTGTGGTCCACACCCACCCGGCTCTTCTGAACGGCCTGTCCTGCAGCAAGGAAGGCGCAGACCGGGCCGCACAGATTTTCGGCAAAGACATCCTCTGGATACCCACGGTCATCCCGGGCTATATCCTGGCCGCCACGGTAAAGGGATTGATGGCATCCTACCGTCAGGACCAGGGGCGGGAGGCCGACATACTGATTATGCAAAACCACGGTTTGCTGGTGGCCGGCGATACCATCGCAGAGGTAAAGCTTAAGACGGATCGGCTCATAGAGAAACTGGAGGATCAGATTCAACGCCGCCCGGATTTCTCTCCTGCTGATTACAACCGGGAACAGGCCGTCCAACTAGCGCCGGCTTTGCGGATGCTGCTCATGGAGGCGGGACCCGGTCAACGTTCCATTGTGGTGAGCGCCTGCAACCACGAAATCGCTGCCCTGGTTCGCAATCGAAAAACGTTCTCATTAATCAGCACCAGTTATTCGCCGGACCATATCGTCTACTGTGCCCACGAGCCCCTCTTCGTTGACCGGGCTGCAACCCTCGAAGAACAATACCAGCTCGTGAACAGAGAAGTCGCCCAGTATGTAGAGAAATACCGCCAAAAACCGCGGATTATTGCCGTCGAAGGTCTGGGAGTGTTCTGCTGGGGAAGCAGCAAGAAGACGGCCGATACAGCCCTGGCTCTGTTCCTCGACGCGGTTAAAGTCAAGGTGTACGCAGAATCCTTCGGCGGAGCTCAGGCAATGCCCCCCGAACAGGTGGATTTTATCCGCAGCTGGGAGGTAGAGGCCTTTCGCCAGAAAGTGCACGGCGCCGCCTCCGGACGAGGCCGTATTCAGGACAAGATCGCCCTGGTAACCGGTGCCGCCCAGGGCTTTGGCCTGGGTATCGCTCAAATCCTGGCGAAAGAAGGGGCCAATATCGTGCTGGCCGATCTGAATGTGCGTAAAGCGGAGGAGGAAGCCGGCATCCTCGGTCACATCCATGGACCGGGAAAAGCGCTGGCCGTTGCAGTTGATGTAGCGGATGAGACCGCGGTACAAAAGATGATCGAAGATACAGTGTTGAATTACGGTGGTCTGGACATCTTTATCAACAACGCCGGAATCGTACGGGCCGGGGGGCTGGAAGATATGGATCTAAAATCCTTAGAGCTGATGAGCAGGGTCAACTACTCGGCCTACTTCCTCTGTACCAAATACGCCTCCCGTACGATGAAGATCCAGCAGCAATTCTTGCCTGAGTACTATACCGACATCATCCAGATCAACTCCAAATCCGGGTTAAGCGGCAGCAAGCGAAACTTCGCTTACTCGGGAAGCAAGTTCGGCACCATCGGCCTGACCCAGAGCTTTGCTCTGGAGTTGGTGGAAAACAGGATCAAAGTCAACTCGGTCTGCCCCGGAAATTTTTTTGATGGGCCCCTGTGGTCGGACCCAGAGAATGGACTGTTCAAACTGTACCTGGAGGCCGGCAAGGTACCCGGGGCAAAAAATGCCGAGGATGTCCGGCGGTATTACGAATCGAGGGTACCGATGGGGCGCGGCTGTACCCCCGTGGATGTGGCCCGGGCCATCCTTTACCTGATCGATCAGACCTACGAAACCGGACAGGCCCTACCTGTTACCGGCGGGCAGGTCATGTTAAAGTAAGATACGACGAAAAGTAAGAGGAGACAGATATATGAAGACCAAAGGCGTACGGCTCTATGGAAAAGAAGATCTTCGGCTCGAGGAGTTCGAGCTTCCCGCCATGAAGGACGACGAGATTCTGGCAGAGGTCATCTCGGACAGCATCTGCATGTCCTCATACAAAGCAGCCCAACAGGGGGCTTCTCACAAACGCGTACCGGGCGATATCGATAAAAACCCAACCCTGGTCGGCCACGAATTTTCCGGCAGGATCCTGGAAGTGGGCAAAAAGTGGCAGCATCGTTTCAGCGTGGGCGCCCAGTTTTCTATACAGCCCGCCCTCAATTATAAGGGCTCCCTCGATGCTCCGGGTTACTCGTATCAGTACATCGGCGGCGACGCTACCTTCATCCTGATTCCCAACGAAGTGATGGAGATGAACTGCCTGCTGGAGTTTTCGGGAGACGGCTACTTCCCGGCCTCCCTATCCGAGCCGATGTCCTGCATCGCCGGGGCTTTCAACGCCACCTACCACACAGAGCCTGGTTCCTACCAACATCTTATGGGTATCAAGGAAGGCGGGACCATGGCCCTGTTGGCAGGAGTCGGCCCCATGGGCCTGGGCGCCATCGACTGGGCCCTTCACGCCAAGCGCCGGCCAAGCCTGCTGGTCGTAACCGACATCGATCCCGACCGCCTGGCCAGGGCAGAAGCCCTTTTTCCTCCGGTTGAAGCTGCAAAGGACGGTGTAAGGCTTCTCTTCTGCAACACCCGCGACATCGACAACGTGCCTGAAACCCTGCGGGATTTTACCGAAGGCAAAGGTTACGACGACGTGTTCGTGTTTGCCCCGGTCAAGCCGGTGGTAGAGACCGGAGATCAAATCCTGGGCAGAAACGGCTGCCTCAACTTTTTCGCCGGACCCACGAATGCAGAGTTTAGTGCCAATTTCAACTTCTACAACGTGCACTACATCGGAACACATATCGTGGGAACCAGCGGCGGGAACACGGAAGATATGATCGAGGCGCTGGACTTGATGTCCAGGGACGCGATCACACCGGCGGTGATGATTACCCATGTCGGCGGTTTAAACGCCGTGGTCGATACCACGCTTAACCTACCCAAGATTCCCGGCGGTAAAAAGTTGATCTACACCCACATCGACCTGGACCTGACCCCCATCGACGAGTTCGAAGCTCGCGGAGAAGAGGACCCGTTATTTCGGGAGCTGGCCCGGCTGGTAAGGGCCAATAACGGACTCTGGAGCGTTGAGGCAGAGAAATACCTTTTGGCCCAGGCCAGGCCTATTACTTGATTCAGGAGCGCCTCGGTCGCGACCGGCTCTGCAGTCGCGACCAGCCTTGAGGTCCCGACCGGGACAGCGGTCGCGAACGCCTTGGTCCAGCTGAATTAGCGATCTAGACCGGCTCTGAGGTGTCGAGCCCGGCTCGGTCACGAACGCTTCGTTCGGGAACGCTTCGTTCGGGAACGCTTCGTTCGGGAACGCCGCAGGAGAACCCAGGATAGGGCCAGGGCCAGGGATACCGGCAACATAGCGGCCAGGCTTATCCAATTTTGCTGATCGAACCCCGGAAGTAATTTAAGAAGCAGTGACAATAATCCCAATGCAGCCTGGGTATAACAAAGCAGGGGCAGCCAGCGAATTTTCCTGTTCAGAGCCAGGCAAATGCCCAGCGGCAGCATCAGCAGGGTAAGCGGGTTGGCCAGAAAAAGATTTTCATTACGGTAGGTTACATCGTGATCGGTAATGAGTGCCATAAGGAGCAGAATCGTACCAGGAATCCCATAAAGGAGTCCCAGGAAAGCTTGATACAGGCCGAACAGAACCCGGGGCAGGGTTTTAGCTGCGCGGCGCACCTTTAAGGCGAGGAACAAGGCCAGCCCGGCCAGACCCAGGCCAATCATCAGGGTGTATGGCCAGTGCGGAGCTGCTTTGTCCGGCACTTCCGGTCGCTGCCTGGCCCGGTAGAAGACTGATTCCTCTGAAACCAGAGGCTGCAATTGCCCATTGCTGTCGGGAAGGCGGACCTGGCGGAGATGGGCAGCCAATTCGACCGGCAGAAACATCTCTTCCCAGCCGGTAATCTGACGGTCGATGCTGTTTCCCATCAGGAACATCAAAAGCCAATCGATGAAGAAACCGCGGTAAGTATGCCGGCGGGTGTGCTGCCGCAGGGTCAGCTCCGCCGGTGCAGCGCTCACCACGGCCAGCCGTCCGTCCGTCATTCGGTCGATCAGGTCACGAACCCGGGTGGCACAGTTGTCATCGTAGTGATGGTAAAGATAGACTCGATTCTCCGGAAGAACATTGTTGTCGAGGAACCTGGCCATCTCCAGGCGCCTGGCCGGGGACAAAGCCAGGATCTGAATATAGATGGTACGGTTAAGACGACGGTACCCGGACAACTCCCGGTTGGTCGGGAAAGCACCAACCAGGAAGTAGAGCCGGCCCATGGCAAAGTTGAGGAAAAAATTCTCTTGCTCAAAGGAAAAGAGCCCATAGTTGTAGAACCTGGAGAACCCGGTTCGTGTATCTTCGACCACCACCGCCGTGTGACCCCACCAGCTGTACAGGGCATCCCCCGGCTCAATGGTGATCAGCTTGATGCGCAGATCTTCTCCACTGCTCGACCCGGCCGACCAGGGAGTGGAATCCAGTGCAAAAACCGTTCCCGGTATCAACAGCATCAGGACAATAAAGAGCAGCAGCCCCTGTTTTCGTTTATGCACCGCTATTGGTCCACCTTCAAGTAGACCATATCCGTAACCCGGGGGTTATGTCCACTCAAAAAAGTCGTCCTCATTATTTCCCCCTAAATTTTACCTTGACATTGGAGTCTACCTCGGTCTATAAATCTTCTCAGCTTCGTCTAGACTAACCCACTCTATTGCCAGAGCATAGGTTTACCGGATCGACCGTATCCACTAAAATCAATATCAAATATCGGGGTCGGCCTTATCATCTGTGGAATCCTTTCACCAATATGAACGAGCTTTTTACCACCCTGGGTGTGAGCCCCAGCGTGATATCTCGCGGGGAAGGTCCCTATGTCTATAACGAACGGGGCGACCGGTTCATCAATGGTTTTTCTTCGCTGTGGAATGTAGCCCTGGGACATGGTCGTACCGAGCTCGTCGAGGCGGCTACGAAGCAGATGAAGGAACTGGCCTTTGCCTCTTGTTTCAGGCAGTCCCACCCCAGAGCCATTGAGCTTGCCAGCCAAGCTTGTTGAGATTACGGGGGGACGATACCAGCACGTTTATTTGGGAACCAACGGATCGGAAGCCGTGGAAACAGCACTAAAGATGGCCCGCCAGTACCACCGGCAGAGCCGCCAATCCAAAGATCACGGCCGGTATAAAATCATTTCGCTGCGCGGTTCTTATCACGGAGTCTCTTATGGGGCGATGAGCACCTCCGGTCTGGACGAAGACGAATCCAAGTTCGGCCCTCTGGTTCCGGGATACCTTCAGATCGATCCCCCTTACTGCTACCGCTGTCCTTATAAAAAGGACGGCTATCCCGGTTGTGGTCTCGTTTGCGTGGAGGCGTTGGAGGAGAAGATCAAAAAAGAAGAGCAAAATGCCTCTCAGAAAGAACAAGACTTTCGATTATCTGTTGGATTGTACGACCCTTGGTCTCCTTGTCTACAGCAAGGGAAACATTCTTGGCCTTTTCCCTCCGCTCACCATCGACGAAAGCATTGCTGATGAAATCACTGCTGCCCTGGGAGAAGTGTTTACCGGCAGCCTGGCAGCAAAAACAGCCCGTAAGCTGCGGATAGCCAAGGAGCTCGCTTCCGTCAAACTGAAAAAATCTTAGAACCCCATCAACATTTTATAGTGGAAAAGCCTTCCCAGCTTCTTCATACTGTTCCCCAGCCTGCCGATCAGCACATTGCCAGAGCCATGACAGCCTTCTGCACGTGCAGGTGATTCTCCACCTCACGTTATCTCAACAGGCGCCGCTGTAATCCCGGCGCAGGGTAAAACCTGTACCCCAGAGCGATTTCACAAAATCGAGAACCAAATCACTCAAAAAGGGCTTCAGCTTTTCCTCATAACCAAAATTGATTCCGTTGACGGTAAACCTTTCGTCATCGTCTTTTGGCTCTTCCAGAGCCAATCCCAACTTTGGACCGCCTCATCCAAAGCCCTGGAGAACGATACGCAGCAACTTGTCTTTGTTCTCTTCCAGAACCGGAAGGAGCTCCTTTTCCGCTCGCTCGGTTATTTTAATCATTCTGGATAAACCTTTCAACATAATATTGTTATTAGTATATATGTTATTTTATATATTTTTAACGTTCCTGTCAACAAAAAAA
>SDBT01021410.1_pt1 | contig 10110 bp, 9 predicted proteins | sample 2277101 | NCBI WGS metagenome assembly SDBT01 (sample SAMN10404973, study PRJNA504765) | marine sediment metagenome | isolation source: marine sediment core GS10_PC15, 103 cmbsf | place: Arctic Ocean: Southern Knipovich Ridge | collected 2010
AAGTGGCGAGACGGCTCACATGGAACGTTGGTACAACACCTTGCGCCAGCGGCTGGCCCGTTTCGTCCGCAAGACCTTGTCCTTTTCTAAGTCGGATGCGTTTCACCACATGTTCACCAAATGAGTGTATCGCCGAGTACAACCTGGCCATATCACTTACAATGTAACCACTACCCAAGGCTTTACCCTAAAAACTCATGAAATGCACCTCTAGCCCTCGTGGTCATTTCAGACCGCCGTTCAATGCGGCGGCGGGATCCCCAACGCAAAGAGGGGCGAACCAAGACTCTGGTTCGCCCCTCTTCAACTACCTATTGAGCCCCACGTCTAGCCTCGGAAAGACGGCTTCAATGTCCCGCTTCTGCTGGCTGGGTGCGCTCCTGGCCTGCAGTTCCGCGAAGTCGCCGTTTGTGTATCTCTAGCCCAGGGGCTTTTTCATGCTCGGTTTGCTCCCTTGCCTTTTCGCAGCTTCTTGAGTACAATGCGAGCGGTGAGAGTGATGGGCTGGTGTTTATTGTGTCGCTTACACTCAAACTGTTGATGGCCCTTTTACGTCCGGGGTTTCGATTCGTTACTCGTTAACTCGCTAGCCCGGCCTCCTTCTCGACCTCGGTTAGAGCCGCCTCGAAGATGGCCAGACCCTCGTCCGCGATGTCCTGGGGTATGTTGAGGGCCGGCATGAAGCGCATGGTATTTGGACCACAGCCCAGGAGGAGCAGGCCCTTTCCGAAGGCGCGCTGGACGACCTGGTTGCGTATCTCCGGCGCTGGCTCCCTGGTTCCCTTGTCCTTCACCAGCTCAATGCCGATCATCAGCGCCTTGCCCCTCACGTCGCCTATGCTCGGATGATCGTCTGTGATCTCGTTCAAACGATCCATCATCCGCTGGCCCACGCGGGCCGCGTTCTCCATGAAGCCGTCCTCTATCAGACTGATGGTTGCCAGGGCTGCTGCGCTGCACACGGGGTTCCCGCCGAAAGTGTTTCCGTGAGCGCCAGGCGGCCAGACCATCAGGCTCTTGCGGGCCACCATCGCCCCGATGGGCATGCCAGAGGCGATGCCCTTGGCCACGGTTACGATGTCGGGTTCCACACCCCAGTGCTCCATGGCGAACATCTTGCCGGTACGCCCGAAACCCGTCTGTATCTCGTCGGCAACGTACAGGATACCGTACTTCTCCATCAGTGCTTTGAGCCGGCCATGCCACTCTGGGGGTGGCACCACATAGCCGCCCTCGCCCTGGATGGGTTCGACGAAGATGGCCGCTACTTCCTCAGCAGGCACGAAGTTACGGAAGAGGCTCTTCTCAATATAGTCTACGCAGTGGATGTCGCAGGATGGATGCTCCAGGTTAAATGGGCAGCGGTAGCAGTAGGGGTAGTACACGTGAGTCGTCCCTGGCACCAGAGGTGCGAAGCCTTTGCGCTGCACGTACTTCGATGCGGTCAGGGATAGTGACCCCATGGTGCGCCCGTGGAAGGCGCCGATGAAAGCCAGCATGCGGGGCCGTCCCGTGTAGTAACGGGCCAGCTTGAAAGCCGCCTCCACCGCTTCGGTGCCTGAGTTGGTGAAGAAGACCTGGGTGTCCTCTTCGATAGGGACCAGGGCATTGAGCTTCTCCGCCAGCTTGATCTGGACGGGATAGTAGAAGTCCGTCCCGGACATGTGGATGAACTTCGCGGCTTGCTCCTGGATGGCCTTGACCACAGTGGGATGGGCGTGGCCTGTGGCTGTGACCGCAATGCCGGCATTTAAGTCAATGAAGCGGTTGCCGTCCACATCCCAGACCTCTGAGCCCTGGCCGTGGTCCATCACGAAGGGGTAGGAGCGGGTGTAAGAGGGAGAGATGGCGGCTGTATCCTTCTCGACCCAGGCTTTGGCTTTGGAACCAGGTAGTTGCAATTTGTTGACCATGTTGATTTTATATCCTCCTTGATATAGTAGTAACGGGGTAACGAGCAACAAGTAGCGGAGGGGCGTCTCCCTCGTTACTTATTCCTCGTTCCTCATCACTCATTTCACTCATTCCTTGTTGCCTCGTTACTCATTGACACCTCATCAGCCGCCGGCGATGAGGTGAATGACCTTTACCTCGTCGTTGTCCTCAATAGCGAGGCTTTCCGCCGTCGTCGTTCCATACTCGCTCCTGGGGACAACCTTGCCGTTCACCGAAACGATGATCGTCGGGAAGGTGAACTTGAGAATCTCCAGGATGGAGTTCACCGTCATCCCCTCTCGCCACTCGACGTCGAACTTGTCATTAACTCGAATCATCTCACTTCACCAGCTCCACCACGTCGGGAAAGTCAATGTGCAGCCGCTTGAGAGTCTCCAGCGTGGGGATGCCGTTGGGCGTCCAGCCACGACGCTCGTAGACGGCGTCAATCAGCATCTCGTACTGTTCCTCGCGGTACGCTCGCAGGGCCGCCATCTTCTCCTTAGTCGAAGCCGTGGTCTTGCCTTCCGGGTCGAAGCCCACCAGTTCCTTGAGCTGCTGGTCGTATCGCTCCGCACGGGACTCGTATTCCTCGACCGTCACCGGCCCCATGGAGCGATAGGGGATGGCATCGTGCTCGCGGGCGCCGAACCCCATCTTCAGGTTGAAGACGCGCTGGAAGTTGTACACCTGCTCGGACATGGTGATGAGGTCTTCCTTGCTGACCTCGCGTCCGGTCACACCAGAGAAGAGCTCCACATAGTTCTGCACGTGCTCCGGCACCTTGGCTGGCTCGTCTGTCTCGGCGTTGTCCGTCGGCGTGATGTCGTTCCAGGGCAGCTTGCACAGTCCGCACAACCCGAACCAGGTGCGCCACATGGGGAAGTAGTGCAGGGCCTCCGCCTTGTCCTCGAAGGTAGGCAACTGGTTGTTGACCATGTCCATGAAGATCAGCCAGGCCTCGTCGTGCTGCGGCCCCTTGAGGGCCAGCCCGTAGCCGCCCTGCTGAGCCAGGGATTCCTTGGTCACGTATTCGGAATACTCCAGTCCCTTGGCCTCCATGCCGATGTCCTGCATAAACTGGAGATCGCCGCTGGTAAGCGAAGCGACCTCCTCGGCGAAGATCTGCTTCATGCGACGCACTCCCTGCCCGGCGATGACCCCGAACCCTTCGCCCCGCCCTATCTGGTGCAGCAGCTCAATGGCGGCGTCGGTGTTGCCGAAATTCAGCTCCAGCCCGCCGGTGATCTCCTGGTTGAGGATGCCAGCTTCATAGCACTCCATGATGAAGGCAGTCGAGGTGCCGAAGGAGATGGTGTCCAGACCATAGGTGTCGCAGTAGAAGTTGATCTCCAGGATTGCGTCGGGATCGAAAATGCCGCAGTTGGAGCCACAGCCGGCGATGGTCTCGTACTCTGGGCCATCAACTATCACCACCTGTCCTTTGTATGGCCCCGTCTTGAGCGTGTACCCGTCCACGGCCTGGGAGCAGCTCAGGGTGCAGCCAAGCCAGCAGCCGTTGGGTAGGCCCTGGGTAAACTTGCTTTCCCACACCTCCCTCGATAGCCGTTCGACCTCCGGGTGTGCGCCAAACCTGAAGTTGTGCACTGGCAAAAGATCGTAGTCGTTCATGATCGTGACCAGGAAGGCCGTGCCCGTGTTGCGCATTTTGTTCTGCACCGCATCGTAATCGCGTATCTCCTTGTTGATCCTGGCGCCCACGCTGACGACGCGCTTTCTGTCTGCAGGATTGTTAGCAACCGCTTTCCCGCCGCTGTACTTGACCACCAGGGCCTTGATCTTCTTATTCCTGAGCACCGTGCCGATGCCGCCCCGCCCGGCCTGTTTGAAGCGCACGCTCTTGCGGCGCACGTCGTACCAACTGAAGTTGAGGCAGCCGAAGAGGGCGTGGTCGGCGCCGCTTCCCGCCGAGACGGTCGAGATGTCGCGCTTCTCCCGTTCGGTGTCGGCGAACATCTCCATCATCTGTTCGCCGATGAGATGGGTGTCTATGGCTTCTTCAGGCGCTTCTTCGATAGTAACCTTCCCGTCGTTCCCGTCAATGAAGACGATCACGTCCTTCTCGGCCTGGCCCTGGATCTCGAGGGCATCCCACCCCGCAAACTTGAGCAGCGGGCCGAAATGGCCACCCACGTTGCTATCCATCACCGAGTGGGTCATGGGAGAAATGCTCACCACCAGGGATTTGCCAGTGCCGGGGTATTGGGTCGTCCCGCCGATGGGGCCGGAAGCGATGACGATCTCGTTTTCCGGGTCGTTCCACTTCGTGTCGCCCGTGACTCCATTCCAAAGCAGCCACAGGCCAAAGCCCTTGCCGCCGGTGAAGACGTCCTTCATCTGCTGGGTCACCGGCTTGCTGGCGATGGTGTTGTCGGAGAGGTTGACGTAGAGAGTTCGGTCGGTATAGCCCTTCTCGACCTCGCCTAACTCGTAATCGAACTCGGCCAGTACCTTATGGGCTTGCCTCATCTTCTGGATGTCTTTTGTACTCATAATTCATCTCCTTTGATGTTGATTTAGACGCGGCCTAAAGGATATAACAACTGGGGGAAAAAGTCAACTCTAGGATGGGTCGTCGCGGCAATCCGCTTTATAACTCACCCTTGCTGAAACGATCCAGAAACTCGGCTGGGCTGACCACCTCGAAAGCATCGGTTCTCAACTCTTGGAGAAAGTGACGGTTGTCGGACACCAGGTACTTGACCCCTACCCACTCAGCGAAGGCTCCAATCATGGCATCGGCCTTTTCCCGCAAGCCAAGTTCGATGTACTTGGTTACGAAGTTCTGCGGCACGGGCTCGTCCACGACTAGGAAATTCGGCGCTCCATAGACCAGCCGGTAGAATTTTCGCACCTGAACCGCCGTGTCGAGATTCCTGGTGACCTCCTGCGTTACGAGACGAGGGATTGCCACGTTAAAATCGCTGAGGATGTTCAGGAACGCCACAGAATCCTCATCTGTCTCGTTGAGACCGAAGATGAACTGATTGCTATCTATACAGATGAGCGTACTCGGTCTCAAAAATCTCGCGCCGAGTCTCTCTGAGACGCTCAATGACCTCCTCCTTACTGCCTCTCAGCTCGAGGCCGCCAGCTTCCCTGATCTCCCGCCGCAAATCTTCCAGGTTGCGTTGCCAGCGCATCTTGGCGAGCTTCTCTACCACAGCCGCCGTGACGAAATCGGCTACGCTGCGAGCCTCTTCTTCTTTTGCTCCCAATACCTCTTCATAGACATTGATTGGAAGCGTAAGGGTGACGCGTTTAGTTTCCATTCTCCTTGCCTCCCGACTCTTTTCTGTGAATCTGGTTCTAGGCTTCGATTCTAATCTTACAGTTGACCATCTCTGGAACATAGTACTACCTCACGTGCAAGTTGGGGCGGGTCATGGCCTCACTACACCATCACCAATTCAGTTCGGCTTCAGCGGGCAAGCAGGAAAAAGGCAAAGATAATTTGCCCGATGAAGATCAGCCAGAAGACGACCTGAAAGCCTACCTTAGCTGTCTTGTGATGGAAGATCTTTTGCCCAGCCAGTGCTCCCGGTGAGCCTCCCAACAGGCTCAGGCTGTGCAAGACCATTTCTGGCACGCGAAAACCGCCGCTCTTGGCCCTGGCCTTGTCGAATCCATAGAGCACGAGCGTCACTACGCTGATTGACAGGAACCAGGCCAGTAGGATGTGAATCCTGGTGAGCAAGGAAAGGGCAAGCATCCCAACCAACGCTGCCGAGATACCGATGGCACCGTAAACAACGATAGGTGACCTTTGCATGGCTCCAGGTATCACTTGAACAGCCTTTAGCCCCTTTTCAGTTTGCATGACCTGAAACCTCACGTGCTGGCCAACGCACAAGGGGGTCCTTCCTTGCACGTCAGAGATGTGAACGAACACGTCCTCACGAGCTTCTGATGAACAGATGAAGCCATAGCCTTTTTGTGGGTCAAACTTGATAACGATGCCTCTCATTAGGAAATCCTCCTGCGTCTCCCTGATGCCCTGCGTTTTCTCTTCTTTGTCATTTGATATCACATCGATTAACGTTGCGGTATCCGCAGGTGCCAACCAACCCTGATGGTGCGCGGATTAGTTACAAGGGATGGATAAGCATCTTTGTTGGCTTCGATGAGATTCTGAACTGTCACCTGATATCTTTGGGCAATTTCGCTCAGTGAGTCACCTGCTTCTACCACGTGATACACCTCAGGTTTACTAGTGGTGGATGGTTGTCGGATAGGAGTTTGAGGAGTGGTAGATGGTTGTCGGGTGGGGGTTCGAGAAACTATTGTACCAGGGGAAATAGTAGAAGTGGGAACCACAGTATTGGGAACTATTGTATGGGGTAGCTCATCTGCTGGAGATGGCGGCATCCACTCCCCTGTACGCATGAATTTTTCAACGGCGATCCACCATTCTTCCCCCTGGTGCAGATAGGATTCCAAAGGGGTTTGGGAGACGAACAGCCAGGCGTACCACAACACGATGCCGATAAGCCACAAAACCAGAGCCCAGCGCGAAAACCTGACTACCCACTTGATAACACCTCCAAACAAGTAAGTGCCCGGCATTAGCCTCCAACCTTTCTGCCGCAGCCAAGTCGTGAGGCGGAATTCAGTGTACAGTAACAGGTAAGCTCCGACAATGATCCCTCCGATGATCGCCCCCACACGCCAGGGCATTGGGATGGTCGGTAAGACCTGCCGGACAGTTTCTATGACGTTTTGTAGGGACTCAGGGATCATGCCCCCCCCGGTCAGAGTGCTAAAGAGTGATGCAAACTTCAGTCAGAGTTCTCTTCTGCGCTCTTGGGCGCGGAGTTCGTGGGCCGCTTGCTCTCCGTCAGGCGCAGCATGTGCTTGGTAGCCTCCTCCAATTGATGTGCTTCGAGAATATCTTCTTCTACCAAAGTTCTCAACAGTTTCAGTTGGCGCTCAAACTCAGCTTGTTGTTGCTCTTGCTGCATCTTGACCACTGTTGGCACATCGTCAGGGTTGTTCGCCAATTGGAGCACAGGCAGCTGCAACTGCTCAATGACCGTGTTATAGAATTGCATCAGCCTTTGCTTCTCCTCAAGCTCCCACACCGCTTTATCCTTCTGAAATTCACGGCGCTCCTTGTCCAATGCAGCTTGTGCTACTTCAACCTCTTTCAAGCGTTCGATGTCGGCCTTTTCCCGCTCAGTGCGGCGCTTGGTTTCCTCGAGTCGCCGGATATGTTCGCGGGCGGCGCTATCCGGTTGAAGTTTGACGACGAAACGTTTGACCTTCAGCCCTACATCATAATCCTCGCCTTCGATGGCCCGCATCAATGCTCTTTCTGCCTTCGCGCTCTGTTCCACGCCGAATTTTCGGCTGGTAGCTCGAAGGGCCCGCATGATCAGCGGTTCCAGCGCTCCACGCGCGTCGGTAATGTTGCGTTCGACGATTGCGGCCGGATTGCTTACCGTATAGACGACATGCACATCGGCCTGGAATTCAAAGGCGTCGCCCTCACACGGAAGCGCACACTGAAAGCTGAAAGAGTGTTCGCTGACATCCACCTTGTAGACCGTCTGATATTTTCCATAGACTGCTTCGCCAGCGGTCAGCCTGTCGCCAGGCCGAAGGGTGATGATCGGGTGTCCTTCCCGGTAGAGCACCAACGCTACATCGAGCTCTGGGCTCGGGCGTCGCTTAAATAGTCCCAGGCGAGGGACAGATTCTTTGACGAAAATAGGCTTGGGCGATTGATCAGTCATCTTCGGACCTCCTTTTCACGCTTTGTGAATTTGCCTTGCAGACCTGTTAGAACATGCCTTGCAGAACGACTGGGTTCTTTCGGGTGATATGCCCACCGATCTAAGTAAAAGAGCAAGCGCTCGTACTCACGCTGCATACCCTGGAGAGCTAGGGTCATAACGATGCACTCTACAGAGGTTTGCAAATACGTACCTTCATCCGCTTGTAATAGCCACCGACGAAGTACGTCCAACGCTGTCTTGCGACTTGGTTTGGCAGCCAATGCCCGACGAAGTAGCATAATCACCGCTTCCCGATAGCCTTCATCATCATTATGGGCCAGCCATAGCAATGTAGGCCAAGTATCGGGGACCTCGTCTGAAGTCAGATCGGTCCTGGATTTGGCGGCTAACTCCAAGAAGATAAGGATGCCTGTGAGTCTGACCAGTTTGGACTTGACCGATGTCCAACTCAATAGGCTATCCAGCACTTTATGATAGTAGTCTGGCACTAGCTGACCGGCTTCGAAGAGATTGGCAACGCTGCGGCTGACCACACCGTAGAGACGACTATCATTAGCTCCAGCAATAGTGTACAGATCCCGTAGCGCTATGTCAGGGAAGCGCAGTCCCACGATGCCACCATAAGCCGTTGCGGCTGTCCACTGCAACCGCCAATTGTTCTTTAGGGTAGCCCAATGGTGCAAGAGTCCCAGCACTTGAGGAGCATACTTTCCGTCCCAGGCTGGGACACCCAAGGCTAAACCAGCAGCAGCTCTGGCATGTCCATCTTGACTCTTGGCCCAGGGAAGCAACACCCGTTCGCGCACAAGTCCAAAGTCGTGTCTCGCTAATTCACCCACAGCCACTGCCGCGCGTGCCCGTGCGTTGAAGTTACTGTGCAGACCATAGGGTCGCAGCCAATCCAACAAAGTGCTACGCAATCTGCGGTACTTACCCCATACATGGGCTAGAACGGCTGGCTGAAACACTGGATTATCTAACTCGATGGTCTCTACTCGGCTTCTTCCATACTCTGTGTCTTCATATCCCGAAGCTGTGTGAGCACGTACCTCTTCGGGATCAATTTCAATATCGAAGATAGACCTCTCTAGCTCCTCTTTTCTAGGTGGCCTGATAAGCTGCTTTAAATGATCATCGGCTTTGAGGATGATCTGATCCCTAGCTCCACTAAACACGGCCATAGCTAGCATAAAAGTATACTTTCCCACATCCTCGTGTTGGTCAAACCATTCTTGCACCTGCTCCTTGGCTCGTATCTCAAAGCGCTCTAGTGCCTTATCCAAAGCAAGTTTACCTTGCGCCGATTCGGACAGCAGCTCAGCTAGTTGGTCCACCTCACCCGGCGGGAGATGGCTGGTCAGCAGTCTTTGAACCTCGTCTGTTCGGGATAGCTCTTGGGCTTTGGCGAGGGAAGTCGGGGCAGTTAGATAGAAAGCCAGGTGTCGGTCGAGAACAATAGCCGGCTCCGGTACCTGCTCCCATGGAATTAGGAAGCCAGAGAGGCGGTCCTTAGGCAAGGACACGTCGCTGTCCACGGAGATGGCGAGATGGCTTTGCTGTTTCTCGAGCATCTTGCTCAGACGCTTGAGATGGGAAGCCTTGATCTTCTCCGCCTTTTCGCGCGCTAGCGTGTCAATGACGTAACTGCATTGCTTCTGAATATTCGACGAACTGAACAGATCTTCCAGGTCTATATCGGGGCCGATCTCGAAAACTGCATCAGGATGGAATTCGGAAGCAAGATGTAAGGCTGTGGTCCATTTGCCCCGCTGCGCCTGGCCCCAGAGGATAAGCAGGTGTTGATCCTGAAGAACCTGGCGGGCACGCTGATAGGTATCAGTAGCAACGTAGACCGCGCGTACTTTGGCCAGGTCTGCATTGAAAACGCTGCCAACGGTAAAGGTGGCTCGAGTATAATCCAAACCAGACCGAATTCTGCCTATGTAGACAGGACTATGGAAGTGGGTCTCATGGGTTGTTTTAACTTGGTCTCGCCCAACCACATCATCGCCAACACGAGCCCGGCGACTGAAGACCACCCCCCCACCGCTACGAGCGTCAATGTATGCGGAGACGAGCTTCTGGTTGTGGATAAGCTCACCCAGGATGCTAGTTGCTTCTTTATCTTGGATCAGCTCAGCCAGTTCCTCCTCGGAGACAGAGCGCGGTTGCTCCTCCTCGCCAATCGGTTCATCCTCTGATGGCTGAACCTGTTCGGAGGGCTTCATAGGCTGGTCGGTTGAATCGTTAGGCATCTCGGATGATGTCATAGTCGAATTCTCCTCCAAAATAGCTAGTACCTTTTCAGTGTGATTATGATGCATGTCATTGCGAGGAGCGGAGCGACGAAGCAATCCCCACTTGTGCCAAGCAATCGGTTTCTCACGAGAACGTGGGGATTGCTTCGCTGCGCTCG
>SDBT01021411.1_pt1 | contig 10109 bp, 15 predicted proteins | sample 2277101 | NCBI WGS metagenome assembly SDBT01 (sample SAMN10404973, study PRJNA504765) | marine sediment metagenome | isolation source: marine sediment core GS10_PC15, 103 cmbsf | place: Arctic Ocean: Southern Knipovich Ridge | collected 2010
ATGCTGAGGAAGACCACACGGGGATCCGTAACCCTATGGCTGGACGCCGCCTGGGCCGGATGGGAGAGATTCTTCGACTACATATTCTGCGTGGCGAAGCCCTACGCTTCCCGTCCCCCTCAATATGTTCACGGGGGATACGGCGCTGACCCGAGATACCTCTACCCCGACCAGGAGGAGAAGGCGGTCTTCCTCGACAGCCTCATGTGGGGATTCTACAAGGGCAAATATGACAAAATCTACAAGATATACACTGAGGTGCTCCCCACCCTAGACCTGAAGGTCTACAGCCCCGTGCCCGTGTATAATAAAAGCCGGAGGGTCCCCTGGCTGGAGATGCAGTCGGCACGTCGAAAATGCCACTTCTTCCTAGTCACCCAGCTGGGAGGCTTCGGCCTGGGGAGAATGGAGACCGCAACCTGTGGAGCTCTGGTCGTCCAGCCTAGACCCCTCGATAGGCCGTGGCTCAACGTAGACCTCAAGATGGAGATGTGGAGCACCCGAGAAGATCTGATCAAGATACTCGAGGCCCCCGTGGATGTGGCCAGCATCCGGGAAAAGGCGCTCGAGCATAGCTGGGACAAGGCAGCCGGAAGGGTGCTTAAGACACTGAGTGGATAAAGATGAAGAGAGTGGATAACATCAGGGCGGGGAAGTTCACGAAAGGAACCGCAGAGGACTATGCTATACTGCTGAGAAACATACAGCGCCACTACGAGATCAGGCCTGTGCGCGATCACCCCGTGGAGGGGAGCATCTGCTACCTCCACCACGATGTTGACATCTCGATAGACGGTGCTCTGCAGATGGCTCAGATCGAGGCCGCGCATGGAGTGAGGTCCACCTACTATATACGACCCGTGGCTGCCTACATGAGGAGGGCCGACGCCGCCATCCGGGGGATCAAGGTGCTGGGACACGAGATCGGATACCATCACAGCCTGATGGTCTACCACTACAGGAACGGAGCCCCTCTCGAGGGGTTGCTCACCGCCAACATCGCCGAGCTGGAGCGATTCGGCCTCAAGGTTGAAACCGTCGGCGCCCACGGAGACCCCGAGACGATCAGGGAGAGCTACAGTAACTATGAGGCCTTCGAGGAGTGCCCATCTCAACTCTGGCTGCACCCGCGACCCCCGGGGCTCATATCCCTGGCGAAGCATGGGCTCCGATCCGTCGACTTTCTCCCCCGGGACTGCTACCTCTGGGATTCAGGAGGAGGATGGAGATACTCCTATGATCCCTATGTCGACGACTGGAACGGAATCCCTCAGCTCTGGCATCAGGATCATCTCTTCCACCGCCTGGGCGAGATCGGCGCCGAACAGCTAAGTATGCTCACACACCCAATCTGGTGGGGGTTCATGGAGTAATGTGGAGCAGCGACGTCACCCAGGGCGAGGGCTGCAAGATACACCCCACCGTTCAGTTCTTCGGGGAGGTCATACTAGGCGACGATGTGGAGATCCAAGCCGGCACCATTATCGGAGGCCAGCCCCTGAGCGCAGAACGTATAGAGAAACCCTTTCCCCACTATAAACTGCGAAAATCAGGGCGCCCATGCGTCATAGATGATAAAGTAATAATCCTACAGCAGACGCTAATTCAGACAGGTGTACACATCAAGCGGGGCGCGATCATCGGGAACCGCGTGCACGTCGGACATGATTCTGAGATAGGTAGATGCTGCAGGATCCACACAGGGAGCCAGCTGGCGGGGCATGTAACCCTGGGGGATGGGGCGATCATCCTTCTCGGAGTCACCGTAGCCGAGGGAAAGAAGATCGGTGCAGGTGCGCGAATCGGAAACGCCACTAACATAGTAAGAGACATTCCTCCAAGCAGGGTGTACTTCGGCAACCCCGCCCGAAGCCAGGGCGAACATCGTAAACGAAGCAAACTGATGAAGAAGCTGCTGAGTGAACTATAATGATCTGTGTGCTTCTGGCTGCGGGGCCCACCCTCTCTCACGGAACCTATCTCTTCCCCGAAGATGCGAAGCCTAAATGTTTGTTTCACTACAAAGGCGAGGTTCTGCTAGAACGATCCGTAAGGGTCCTGCGAAAATGTGGTGTGAACGACATCAGAGTTGTGGTTGGCTACAAAAAGGAGTTAATAGAGGAATTCAACAATGAAAAGAAACTTGGTTTAAAATTAATATATAATCCCACAGGGAGCTCTGACACCCACGGCGGCGGTTGGAAAAAATGCAGTGACTCCATCCGTCTGGGGCTGAAGGGGATTGACGAAGATGTCATAATCACCGTGGGTGACATATATCTCACGGAGAAGGGAATATCCAGGCTTCTGGGAAGTAAAGACCGGCTGACAATCGGACGGGCCGGACACGGCCGCACGATGTTCAAGATCGGAAAAGAATACCTCCCCAAACTGAGAGAGGCCGAAGGTAGGGGTTGCGCCAACCTGATCTATTATTTCTGCATGACGGAGAAAGGTGTCAAGGGCTTCGGACAACAAGATGGCGTCTACAAAGGCCCAAGGGAGATGTTCCCGGAACACTATCTGGTTCTCCCCGGGATCAAAGACATAGACTGGTACTGGCAGACAGACGAAGGGATTAAGGAGGGAGTTAAACGAAAGTAGGGTACGCATTCGTCGTCGGAGATCTTCTTCACATTGGCCACCTCAGATTCTTCCAAAAGTGCAAGCAACACTGCGACTTCCTCATAGTCGGCGTTTACACTGATGAGCTAACTGCATCCTATAAACGAAAACCCATCATCCCCTTCGAGGAACGACTCGAGCTGATTGCTTCACTAAAACTGGTGGACATGGTGGTGAAAGTAGAACATAGGGAATGGCACCCCCATGCTGAAGAAGCTGACCGTCGACGGGCGGAAACTAGATTATCTTTTTCATGGAGATGATTGGAGTCTCCATTCTGATGACGATTTAAGGCGGTCCAAAGAGTACATCGAGTCTATTGGGGGGAGACTCGTTTTAACACCATATTATAAAGGGAGAAGCACGACGCAGATCATACAGACGATAAAAGGAGTTGAAGGCTAATGCCAAGAGGTATTTATCCAGAACTACGATTTGATTTAGATAATGGATTAACTCTTTGCTACACATGTCATAGAGGTGAACATAAAAAATGCTAAAAACAATATTGGCAACTCTTGTATTGGTTGTAGGGGCCGTTGGCAGAGTAAAGTATATCTGGGCTGGTCGAAAAATTGCGCGACAACAGAGTACAAAAGATGCGAGTTGCAAGTTTTTTTTCGTAACTCATATCATATACTGGATCATGTTTGCCTGGAACTATTCTCAGTCTGATGTAGTTGACATGATCTTTTGGTTCGTCGGACTCTTCACCACCGCGTTTGCAAACGTTATGGCATACCGATATAGCGGACATCGTGGACTCGATTATCTCCGATACATGTTTACCTCTGAGGAGGAAGGAGGCTTTTGGGGATGAATGCAATCATTCTGTGTGGTGGGCCACGCGCGCGCGGAGTGTTCCGCCATCTGTTTCCTGGTGCATAGTTTTTAAGTTGTACATCTAACTAGGATACAATATGGGTAACTGCCAGGTTGAAGATGTGCAGGCCATTGTGTTCACGACCATGGAGGTCGCCCACATTCAGGACCTCATCGATGAGACGGATGCATTCATACTCACCAAGATCAGCGTCGCCGGCGTGGACGACAAGATTCTACGCGCTATCAGTAGGACGTGGACTGCCTACCGGGTGATGTTGAGGGATCCCGCGTCGGAGAGCCTCGACGGGCACAGCGAGAACCGAAGAGACAACCTGGCTCGCTACGAGGCTATGTACAAGGAGATGCTGAAAGACGCCAGTCCCTCAGGCCGCATAGTCTTCAAGATGACCTCCTCACCCATCGGGTGACCCTTCCCAAAAGTCTAAATGAGTAGCAGAGACAGTAAGTATTAGGAGAAAAAATGGGCTTCAAAATTGGAGTCGCCATCCCCATCGGATACTATCATGGTGCATCTGGACAAACGATCAGGGCGAGGATCGTAGATGAATCCGGGGGAGTATTCGGTGCCGAGCTCACCCTCGTTGAGAATGCAGCCGTCTTAGCGGCTGGCAGACCAGGGTTCTATGAGAGTTCATTCACACCGGATGCGGCGGGAACATGGTCTGTCATCATCTATTATTCCAGCGTCAAATACGGGCAGATGTTCTACGACGTCGGAGGAGGCCTGACAACTCAGGAGAAGACCGATGTTGAGGCTGAGGCCGTTGACGCCCTTGAGAGCTTCGATCTTGACCACCTTCTGAAGGTAGCTCACCCTACCGGCGATCCTGTGGCTGACTCAATTCTGGACCTCCTCTTGAACAAGGATGCGGGTCAGACATTTGACAGAACTACAGACAGCCTAGAGTTCCTTGGTGAGATAAACGCTGCCATTCTAGCTGATGTCACTGGGATAGCCGGAGCAGTTATGCGAGGGACCGATAACGCTGCTACTGTTGCGGATGGATGGGATGCGGGCCTCGCCACTATTCTGGACAACTTCACTGCATTAAGAATAGGATATTTAGATGAGCTTGACTTCGGCCTTCAAGAAGCCATTGCTGCTGTTGCAGCACAGATCGTAGTGGTTGATGAATTCCATGATGTCCCCGGTGCTGACGTTGTAACGAATGCCCTGATGCGGGATGTTATCGGCAATAAGACGGATGCACCTATACAGGATGCTGATGCCACCCAGAAATCAATCATAGCCCTGGTTAAAGGCATCCATGATGTGCTCTGGGATGATGCGGGGATCGCCGCCTGGGCAGCAGCACTAGCACCCGCAAACGGCGTATCATTCGCTGAGGCTCTCCGATATGTTGTGGAGAATCAGTTTGGGTCTGAGTATGATGGTTCTCCCACTCTCTATGAAACTAATATCACAGGGTGGACAGGCGCCGCCGTAGCAACCGCTGTGGGATCACAGATTGAAAGACTTCAACTGCTCCAGATGACGTTGGTGGGTAACAACACAATATTCACAACCTCCGCAGCTACAGTGAACACAGTCACATGCGCCGCACTCGTAGACAGGGCCGGACTCTATGAGAAGATGATGCTCATTCCAACCTCCGGAAATCAGGTGGGTCAGGGACGATACATCACCGAATATGACGGCACCGACGTTCTCACGGTAGTTCCAGATTGGAGCACCGATCCTGATGCAGCCGGAAACTTCACCTTCGTGATCAAGCCGGTACCTGAGGGCTTCCTCTACGAGGCCGGTAAGGGGCTGTCTGCAAGCTATGATCTCATCAACGGAATTGCACAGTTCACCAGAGTCTACAATGACTACGACATTCTGGTGTTGACCGTTGAGGAGACCGTCTACGAGTACGATAACTCACCGTACACTTGGAAGCCGGATACGCTTGAGGTTCATCTTGATGAGATGGTTGATGGAGAACATATAGAGGTCAAGGTGTATGTGAAGGATAACGATACAGAGGATAACTGGAGACTTGCGATTCACAAGAACTATTTTGATGCCCAGGCTGTTCCTGTGAGGGCAATCAAGTTGTCTCCAACAGATTTAGCTATCAAGGTCACAGTAGAGCAGACGGGTGGGACGCTTAGGGATGTTCTCTTTAAGCTCTACAAGGAGAGTTAGAAATGTCTGAAGGACAGAAGATTGAAGAAATCTGGATGAGAGCAATACCCGCAGAGAAGACGTTGACCTTCAACAATGATGGCATCGGGCAACTGAGTTTGTTTACCGTGACTGGTTCGGTTAAGGTAGAACTCATCGCCATTGTTAAAACAAACGTGGCGTCTGCTGCTGCGGGCACCGTGTCGGTTGGTATAGCCACTAATGTTGACTCCATCATAGCGGTTACACTAGCGACAGATCTCGATGCTAAGGAGATCTGGCATGATACAAGTCCAGACTCGGAGATAGAGTCACTGGATACTATTCGTGGATACCTAATCTCGGACGGCAACGACATCACTCTGGACATCCTAGTCGGTCAGATCGACTCTGGTGTTATTCTCTTCAAGATAGAATGGTCTCCGATTGAAGAGGGATCAATACTGGTGGTGGTACCCTAATGGTTGCGGGACATGCTAGCAAAGTAACGGCAAATGATCAGATTCATCTTATACATGAGCATGCTCATGAGCGTCAGTACGTCTATCCATCGTTAGCAAGTCCGATAACATTAACCGGGGGAGCCCAATGGGTGTTGGGGGCTGAAAGCGCTGATCTGATAGCCGCTGCCGCAATACCAAGATCATTTGACGTGCATCACGTTGTAGTCTCAGATCCAGATACAAACGCTGATTATGAGATTGCGATACTCGGTGATGGTGTGGAGATAGGTAGGGTGGCGTTCACCAGATCGAATAACTTTGTGAACAGTATTCAGATACCGATTATGTGCAAGATACAGCCAGCAGGTACTGCGATCACAGCGAAGTGCGCAGATGGTACTGGTGGAGGAGGAGCCACTGTGAATGTCAAGGTAGCTATACACATGTATTAGTGGAGGTGAAACTGTTTGAACATTGAGGATATGAAAAAAATCGCATCTGCTGCCCTGACAGTGGCCGACGACCTATCCATTGAGACAGACCGGCTCAGGGTTTTCTGTCACCGAGTGGTTGACTCCTCGGAGTCTGCACCTGAGGACTTTAAGGTTGTGACATTGGATAGCTCTAAGGCGATTGCATCCTACCTTGCTTTGAAGGCTGGGATCATAGCGTTAGCTGAGTCGATTCCAACCAAAGTGCCTGAGCCTGAGGGAGAGTAAATGGGTTATCGAGGATACAGTGAACTGCGAAGGGGCCTACTTCTACATCTCCCCCTGTCAGAGGGAATCGGGACTTCGGTGAAGGATACCTCTCATTTTAGGAATAATGGAGTCTTTGGAGTAGGGGCAGCAGCACCATCATGGGTAGAGGGAAGAGAAGGGGGGCGTGCAGTAGAGTTTGATGGTGGAGACCATATAGACCTAGGAGCAGGAACCTTTGTAGATGCCGATTTTGCTGATAAAGGTTCAACACTAAGTACTTGGGTCAAGATTTCAGGAGCACCTGTATATGGAACTATTCAAGCGATGATTTCATTAGCAGATCGAATATATATCATCATTCTAACAACGGGTATTGCTCAATTTGTTCAATTTGATGGTGCATTCAAAGTTGTTAATTCTAACGCAATTATACCAGGCGGGGTGTGGAATAATATTGTCGGATTTTGGGATGCTACAACTATGGGGATAGCTGTAAACGGCATAACTCAGTCTGATACTACTGCGTGTGGTAACCCCACAATTCATGGCGGAAGAATAATCTCCATTGGTAATAACTGGGCTTTCAATACGCCCCTAACAGGACAGCTTGGAGATACTCGCGTTTATAATCGTGCGCTTGATGCGGTGGAACGCCGTAACCTCAACAACTTGAAGGGTTTGATATGACTGGAATACTGAAAGCCCGATTCATGGAGGGCCTAGTCCTCTGGCTGCCTATGACTGAGGGAGCCGGGACGGTTGTCAGGGATCAATCCAAGTATCAGAACAACGGGGTGTTCGGTGCGGGTGCCGCCGCCCCCAGCTGGGTGACGGGACGGGATGGACTGCCGAGTTTGGACTTCGATGGGGGTGGTGATTATGTTGCTTTACCTACTAACCCTTGGTCGGGGTTAGCTACTGGAACCATCGAATCTAGGATTAAAATTAATACCCTCCCTGTAGGAGGAGCTGACTACCTTTACGCTGCCGCTGCATTTGCAGGAGGGAAACTTTTTTACAGGTTACTACCAAATGGAAGAATGACTGGCACCATTGATAATCTAGTCATGGGTGTTGTAACAACCGATACTGTTTTCACAATCGATACGCCGTATGATTTCGTCATAACATGGGACGGGGCAAACGTTAATCATTACATTAACGGCATTTTAGACGCAAATTCACCTCATGCTTTTGTAGGTGGAAGCGGTCCCGGGGCCGGCGTGGATTGGATAGGTAAAGGATGGGACCTTACCACATTGGATGCTATTATCGGCGGTGTCAAAACCTATAGTCGAACATTAGACCCCTATGAGATTAGGTCACATTCTGAGATGGTGAGAAAGATATGAGTATTGCATCTAACCGTGTGAGCGGCTCAGGCATCTGGGGCATGACTGTCGACCACACAGTCATGATGATCAGGGACCCTGATCACTACGAGCTGCCCTGGACCCCTATCGCTATCTCTCTGACCTGCGACGAGGTGGAGGCTGAGGTCACCTCAGACGAGGTGGTGGTAGTGAGACGGGAATGATTTTTTATCATCCTTGCCTATTAGTTGGTGAAAAGAATGGTTGACCCCGACTGGAAGGAAGTGGAAGGAACAATCGGCAAAAGCGTCTACTTCACAGTCCTAGACTGCGACGGAGTAGCTGAGGACATCTCCGGATACGACGAGGCCAAAATCCAGCTAAAGGTATGGAAAAACGATGGCACCACCCTGAAATTCGAGAAGGACATGAACTACGTGACAGACGGCACCGACGGACGAGTCGTGGCCGTTCTAAACCTCGCAACCGACGTGGCCGTAGGCGACGAGGACACCTACTTCTTCACCATAGAGCTTGAGACTGCGGCCGGGATCATCGTTCCAACCGTGCGAGGGTCTTTCCAGATCGTACAGGGAGCCCCGGCCTAGGAGTGAGCAAGATGGGTGCAGCCTCTTTCATCGCCCGCTACGATGGATGTGTTTGAAATGATGAAAATCCCGTTATCTAAGGGAAAGTTTGCCATCGTTGATGATGTAGATTTTGAACTTGTAAATCGTTATAAGTGGCATACTAAGGACACTAAGACTGGAAAACGATGGTATGCAAATAGGTCTGTATGGGGACCACCTAGAAAAAACATTCTTCTCCACCGTTTTCTCTTAAATCCTAAACCAGATGAACAATGTGATCATATCAACGGTGATGGCCTCGACAACAGGAGAAGCAATCTGCGGATCGCTACTAACTCTCAGAATAATATGAACCGCCAAAAACAGTCGGGAAAATACAGCAGTCATTTCAAGGGAGTCACATGGCATAAACTAGGGAATAAATGGATGGCTCAAATTCACTTCAATAATAAAATATTATATTTAGGCTTGTTCTTGAATGAGATTGATGCAGCTAAAGCGTATAACCTAGCGGCCTCTAAATACTTCGGAGAATATGCAAACTTAAACCAGTTTAAGGAGAAATGAAGAAATGGGCGCTGCCTCCTTTATTGCTAGGCGTGGAGAGGACGTCACTCTGCAGACCCGGGTCCTGGACACCGCAGCCCGAGACGCCACCACAAAATGGCCAGCAGAATCCTACACGGAGACCACCATCAAAGCGATCATCCGCCCCGAGTCAACTAGACCTGCAGATGTCGGTGGGGTCCGAGAGACCCAGCAATCGATGGAGATCCTGACCGCCTCCGTGATCACCGTCTGGAGCCGAGTAGTCTACGACGGGGTAACTTTCATAATTGTAGCCGATCCATTTCCCCATCGTAAACGCGGCGTCACCCAATATTACTCAGCGCCTCTGGAGCGTGGTGCCTGATGAGTGACCCGAAGAGCACGTTGCTTAACGTTGTTGATGGCATCACCACGACCAAGGATGACAACGTCACAGCCGCCGCAATCATCTTTCTATACGCCGATGGTCCCGAGACCCTCAAGGAACTCTTCGACGACTATGACGTGATCGTCACCTTCCACGACTCCACTGCTCGCCCCGGGCGCTACGATGGACGGGATATTCCTACTTACTACCCAGCGCATCTCCCCGTCCATGTGATCACCATCGACAAGCACAACGCGGCCGGCGCCCTCGTCTGCACCGGGACGAAAATGCAGTGGAAAATGAAGGCGGCGATGCGCGCTATAATAGTTGCTAATGCACAGGTGGGGGCCTACACCCTGAGGATCCTGGACGAGCGCAAGGATGACCGCTGGACGGTGGGGCTTCAGATATGGGAGTCTATTTATGTGATAGAGCACAAGGAAGCATAGTGAAATGTCAGAGCTAAAATACGACAAGGTTCTTCAAGTCGACATCGGCAGGACAGCTGCTGATTTCGTTTCAATAACCAACGTGGTCTACGTCG
>SDBT01021412.1_pt1 | contig 10108 bp, 5 predicted proteins | sample 2277101 | NCBI WGS metagenome assembly SDBT01 (sample SAMN10404973, study PRJNA504765) | marine sediment metagenome | isolation source: marine sediment core GS10_PC15, 103 cmbsf | place: Arctic Ocean: Southern Knipovich Ridge | collected 2010
CGGCAGGAACTATTCTTGGAACAATGATCAGCTTTGGTACAACTTCCTGCTTTGTGCTTATGTGATTGGTGGAGAGGACTGGCTTGAGCAGCGCTACCAGCGCTACAGGCAGCAGTGTAAAAAAGTCGAGCGCTATCTGACTAATCTTGACAAGCTCCGTGAACGTGCTCTGGAAGATGGTAAAGAAGATCGAGAGTGGATTGCAACGCGCCAGACATGTTCGTTTGATGAGCTGATATCGACGATGCCGTGGAAAGCTGTCTAAAGTACGCATCGCGATGTTCACGTCAGGATAGGTCGTCATGAGCATCCCAATTGTACCCATTGTCGGGACCAACCTTGGTCAGACGCGTCCCAATGGATCGCTCATCTTTTTCCATGACGGTCTTTGGTGGGCTGTTCTTAAGCAATTTCTGCAAGGAAACGATTCTTACATCTGGAGATACACCCCTGACACGGATGTAAATCCGAATCTGTTCTGGGTGAGACAAGATCTCACGAAGATGACTCCCCAGAACGACCCGTCTGCGGACTGCGTTGTTGTTGGTGATCAGGTTTTTATTCTTATCCGGGCAAGTAGCACATCTACCTTTTGGAGTTTCACATACTCTACGTCGGACCAGGAATGGCTTCCTACGACAGATGATGCTCAGAATGTTCAAATTGTTGGAGCAGGTTCTTCCACCGCAAGCCGAAAGGTAATGGCGGTAGCTAAGGATGGGACGATATTCGTCTTCCTTAGTAATCCGGCTGATGACTTGGCGATCAACTGGTCGACGGATAAGGGCAACACCTGGGAGTCTAGCACGACGCTCATTCGTGGCGATAGCGATGACGACTACAATGACGCAGGTGTCGGGGTAGATGCTACGAGTTTCTCATGGGATAGTGGCAGTGGTCTGAAGAACTACGTTGGTGTGTTCTGGACGGAATCCGGTGAGGGCGGCAAGCAGGGATTCCTTCGTCTTGAGGACGGAGTTGACCCCTCTGTCAAAGACAACTGGGTCTTCGAAGATCCTGGCCCGATGGGGAACAACGAACTCGGGATCAGTGAGTGTTGCATTACTCGAGACGCAGAGGCTGAGAACAGAATCTACTGTGCTGTATCTGCGAAGGTAGGCACTGACGATGACGACAAACAGCATTATTGCTTTGTCCGCGACAATGACGCTTCCGCTACCTGGCGAGTAGTTGAATGTGAGATGACTCGTAATTCTGGTCTGTTCGATGTGATCGGTATCCAGTTTAATGCAATAGAAGACACAGTCAGGGTTTTTGCCTGTTACTCACAAGGAGAGATTCTTGACGATGATGTGAGTTTTCGTGAGGCGTCCGCCGCAGATTCACCGACGTTCTCGGCGGAAGCTCAATACACTGAACTCAGCGTTGGCATTGACAATCTTCAAGGCGTTCACGCCCCTGTGACCGACGCCTGGGTATTGACGTACACTCCTGGAAGGTCGGTTGTTGACAGTCGGTATACCTTCGAGGCGATACAACCCCCACCAACGACTAGCTCTACTTCTACGAGCAGTACGTCTACGAGTTCAACGTCAACGTCTTCGACTTCTACATCGTCGACTTCCACATCATCAACGTCGACTTCATCTACTTCTACGAGTTCTACCTCGACCAGTAGTACTTCGACGTCCTCAATATCTACTTCGTCGACATCTACGAGTTCTACCTCGACGACAAGTTCAACTTCTACGAGTAGCACATCGACGTCTTCGACTTCTACGAGTAGCACTTCAACGAGCAGTACATCTACCAGTTCGACGTCTACGAGTAGCACCTCTACTTCCTCGACTTCAACGAGTAGTACCTCTACCTCCTCTACTTCAACGTCTTCAACCTCTACGACAAGTTCGACTTCTACTAGTAGCACATCTACTTCTTCGACATCTACGTCATCTACTTCGACGAGTTCGACGTCTACATCTTCGACTTCGACATCGTCAACTTCTACGAGCAGTACTTCGACCAGTAGTACTTCTACTTCGTCGACTTCAACGAGTTCTACCTCGACGACAAGTTCGACTTCTACGAGCAGTACTTCCACCAGTTCAACTTCTACGAGTAGTACATCTACCAGTTCGACTTCTACGAGCAGTACGTCGACTTCGTCTACCTCGACATCCTCGACCTCAACGAGCAGCACTTCCACCAGTAGTACGTCGACTAGTAGCACATCGACATCTTCGACCTCGACGAGTTCTACCTCGACGACGAGTTCGACATCTACGAGTAGTACGTCTACGTCGTCTACGTCTACGAGTAGTACATCGACATCCTCGACGTCTACCTCGTCTACCTCAACGTCTTCGACTTCTACGAGTTCTACGTCGACCAGCAGTACTTCGACCAGTAGTACGTCTACTTCGTCTACCTCGACCAGTTCGACGTCTACGACGAGTAGTACATCTACCTCCTCAACATCAACAAGTAGCACGTCCACAAGCTCTACGTCGACAAGTTCGACTTCAACCAGCAGCACATCTACGAGTTCGACCTCGACGTCTTCTACTTCGTCTACCAGCTCTACTTCGACGAGCAGTACGTCTACGTCTTCTACTTCTACGAGCAGTACGTCTACGTCTTCTACGTCGACATCCTCGACCTCAACTTCCTCCACATCTACGTCTTCGACCTCCACGTCGTCTACTTCGACGTCCTCTACGTCTTCGACTAGCCTGAGCACTACGAGCAGCACCTCGACGTCTTCGACGTCTACGAGTAGTACGTCTACGTCGTCTACATCGACAACGAGTAGTACATCCACCAGCTCTACGTCGACAAGCTCAACTTCAACGAGTAGTACTTCGACGTCCTCAACCTCTACGTCGTCGACTTCTACCAGCAGTACATCGACGACAACTATCTCTACGAGCAGCACGTCTACGAGTTCTACTTCGACCAGCAGCACCTCGACGAGTAGTACTTCTACCAGTAGTACATCGACAAGCTCGACTTCTACGAGCAGCACATCTACGTCGTCGACATCTACAAGTTCGACCTCAACCACCAGCAGCACGTCCACAAGCTCTACTTCGACGTCCTCGACCAGTACCACGTCCTCGACGTCCACCTCCTCCACCTCGACGTCGTCGACTTCTACGTCTTCGACCTCAACATCGACGACAACTACATCCTCGACGTCTACCTCCTCCACCTCGACGTCGTCTACCTCGACGAGTTCGACGTCCACCTCGTCTACGTCGACTACCAGCTCCACAAGCACCAGTTCGACGTCTACGTCGAGCACCAGCAGCTCGACAACGTCCAGCACAAGTTCAACTTCGACGTCCTCTACGTCCACCACAGGCCCGACGACAACGCCGTTTGTTGCAGACTTCACTGGGCGATATACTGCGATTCTTATCAGCGGTGTGTTGGACGGTAGATTTACTGTGGACTTTGAGCAATAAGGAGATGCGAAGATGACGACACTTGGCTGGAAGATAATTTACACGGATGGGACGGTGATTACTTCCCGTGACTCTGATTGGCGTAGGATCAGAGGTGATGGCGTTCTGATAGTCAGTATCTACTACAGAGAGACCTACAGGAGATACACCCATGAGCTTGTGTGGGTGACGGAGAACTACAAGAACGAGTTCTTGGGAGAGGACTACTACTGGATGAACGCTGACGGATCTCTTGATGCTGGATCGGCGGCTGACGTCCCCTTCACGGATCTTTCAGATGCATCTGTGAAGACAGGGACGCTTGTTCGTGACGATGTGTGGTTAGAGCGCTACAACTCATTCCACGAAGATCGGATCTGGTAGATGTCGCTCGAGGTAAAAATCGGAACATTCGCAAAGCCAATTGGCGCGGCCCCAGTTGTTCAAACTGTGAACACTGGTGGCACGGAACGCATCAAGGTTCTGATTATGTGGACCGACCAGCAAGTAGAGGGGACAGATGAAGGATTCTCTGATGACACAAAGGGATCTTGGGGCATTACAGAAGAACTTAGCACCACAGATTTTGAATCTAAGTCAATAGCTATCTCCGCTATTGAGGGTGCTGATCCTTCGAACTGTAGTAGTGGATTTACAGATCATGCACTAGCGTTAATAGATTCTTCTGAGACGCTAATTGCTCAGTGTGATGTCCTTGAGTTTGGGCAAGGTACAGAGGTCGGCGAGTTTACGCTTAACTGGAGTACCAATGACTCAAACGAATCTGTAATTCACTACATGACCATTGCTGGAACGGATCTTACAAATGCTAAGGTCGGTGAATTCATATCGAACACATCTGGAGGGAATCAGGATATCACAGGAGTTGGTTTTGATCCTTCTGCTGGAGATCTTCTCCTTTTATTCTGCACAAACACAACAAGCACAGGTGACTCACTCACCGAAGACTTGAATTGGGCCTTTGGATTTGCAAAGAGCGCAACTGAAAGACAATGTCATTCCGCCGCTTTGAATGATGGCGAGATGATGACTCACACTAATAACGGCCAAGTTCAGCGAACGGACATGTGTCTGAGGCTTATGAGAATCCCTGGTGGTGGGATAGCCATTGATGCTGAATATGATTTCGTTGACTGGATTACCGATGGCTTTAGATTAAACGTCATTGATGCCCCAAACGCTGCGAAGAGAATTGGATATGTCGTGCTCAAAGGTCCAGAATTTGCACTTGGCTTCGATACTGCAGGTGGAGGATCACTTAAAAATCATCAACTGTCACTTGATGATCCTAAAGCTGTTGCATTCAACTCATGGCATCATACTGCTAACACTACGCTATTCCCGAATTGTCGTTGGGAGTTGGGTTACGCAAATGAAGAGGGTACGGACATTTCCGAAGGAGTTATCTTTGGATTTTCCAATAGGGGTGTTCCTACAAACGCGGTGTCGTATCAATCCACGGCTGAACCTGTTTTTGTATTCTTAGGGCCACCATTTCGCGTTGAGAGATCAGGAAGATTCGCAGGGTTTTCAGATCCAGGGACTACAGACTCCGGATTTTTCCTAGATTGGACTTCTGGCGGTGGAGCAACAATCCAGTTTCTTTATTGGGGCATTGGCGCTTCTGCCGCTGCGGCGACAACAAGTTCTACCTCAACCAGCTCTACTTCTACAAGTTCAACATCAACTAGCAGCACATCTACCAGCTCCACATCTACGAGTTCAACTTCGACCAGCAGTACATCTACATCGTCAACATCGACGTCTTCCACATCTACAACAAGTTCTACCTCAACCAGTTCGACATCTACGAGTAGCACGTCCACTTCTTCGACTTCGACGAGTTCTACGTCTACAAGCAGCACGTCCACGAGTTCTACATCTACATCATCGACGTCGACAAGTAGTACATCCACCAGTTCAACTTCAACTACAAGCTCTACATCCACGTCATCCACATCTACGAGTAGTACGTCTACGTCGTCAACATCTACGAGCAGCACGTCTACGTCATCGACATCAACCAGTTCTACATCCACGTCATCCACATCTACGAGTAGCACGTCTACGTCATCCACATCTACCAGTAGTACGTCTACGTCATCGACCTCAACCAGTTCAACCTCGACCAGCAGCACGTCTACTACGAGTTCGACCTCTACGAGCAGCACCTCCACATCGTCGACATCTACATCATCGACCTCGACCAGTAGTACTTCCACATCGTCTACGTCGACTAGCTCGACGTCTACGTCTTCAACCTCGACGAGTAGCACGTCTACGTCCTCGACCTCAACAAGCAGTACCTCAACCAGTTCAACCTCGACCACCAGTTCGACGTCTACGTCCTCAACGTCTACGAGTAGTACTTCGACCAGTTCTACCTCTACGTCCTCGACTTCTACGAGTAGTACGTCAACGTCCTCGACTTCAACAAGCAGTACGTCTACAAGTTCAACCTCGACCACCAGCTCAACGTCTACGTCCTCAACCTCTACGAGTAGCACGTCTACGTCTTCGACCTCGACCAGTTCAACGTCTACCAGTAGCACCTCGACCAGTTCGACTTCGACGAGTAGCACGTCTACTACGTCTTCGACTTCTACGAGTAGCACGTCTACGTCATCGACCTCGACGAGTTCAACATCGACGAGTAGTACTTCGACGTCCTCGACGTCTACCAGCTCGACATCTACATCGAGCACATCAACGTCTTCGACGTCTACGACGATTGTTTCTACGTCGTCTACATCGACAAGCAGCACGTCTACTTCGTCGACTTCTACCAGTAGTACGTCTACCAGCTCTACGTCTACCAGCAGTACTTCGACCAGTTCGACCTCTACGAGTAGCACGTCTACTACGTCTTCGACGTCTACGAGTAGTACGTCTACGTCTTCGACCTCGACCAGCAGTACTTCCACATCGTCTACGTCGACCAGCTCGACGTCTACAAGTAGTACGTCTACGTCTTCTACGTCTACGTCCTCAACCTCTACGACGATCGTCTCGACGTCTTCTACCTCGACAAGTAGTACGTCTACATCGTCTACCTCGACAAGTAGTACGTCTACGTCGTCGACTTCTACAAGTAGCACTTCGTCGACTTCTACAAGTAGCACTTCGACGTCTTCTACATCGACCAGCTCTACATCTACAACAAGCTCGACGTCTACGTCTTCAACTTTGACGTCTTCGACCTCAACGAGCAGCACATCCACGTCGTCGACATCTACGAGTAGCACGTCTACGTCTTCGACGTCTACGTCCTCAACCTCGACGACGATCGTTTCGACGTCCTCTACGTCTACGTCAAGCACTTCAACGTCTTCGACTTCTACATCGTCGACCTCTACGAGCAGTACGTCCACGTCTTCGACGTCTACCAGCAGTACGTCTACAACCACCAGTACAAGCTCGACCTCGACGAGCAGCACCAGTACGACTGGAGTAGCAACGACCACGATCCTTCGTCGCTCGCATCTCCTTGATGCTTACATTCTTGACAGTGACCTTGACGCTAAGAACCTGACCCAAAATGTCGCTTGAAGTAAAAATCGGAACCTTCATAAAGCCGACCGGAGCCGCCCCAGTCCTCCAGACTGTGAACACTGGTGGAACGGAACGCATCAAGGTTCTGATCATGTGGTCCAGTTGGCAAGCTACTGAGGGAGTTGCTTCTGAGGCTGCGCAGTCATGGGGATTCACTGAAGAGCTCAGCACGACCGATTTCGAGTCAAAGTCAGTAGGCATCGGAGCTACAGAAAACTCTGATCCTTCGGACTGCAGTAGCGGATTCACAAATCACGCTCTACACCAAGTTGCTGGAAGTGAAACTCTAGTCGCTCAATGCGATGTTGTTGAGTTCGGTACGGGTACTGAAGTTGGTGAGTTCACGCTGAATTGGAGCACCAACGATGCGGTCGCTTCTGTAATTCACTATATGACTATTGCAGGGACGGACCTCACCAACGCCAAAGTGGGTGAATTCATATCGAACACTTCTGGGGGTAATCAAGATATCACAGGTGTTGGGTTTGACCCGGCTGCGGGAGACATGCTGCTTCTCTTCGCTACGAATACAACATCTACGGGTGACTCGCTCACGGCAGATCTGAACTGGGGATTCGGATGGGCTATGAGTTCGACGCAAAGAAACTGCATAGCGTCGACCGCTAGCGATAATGAGATGATGGCCAACACCCGCGATGTGAGTAGTTCTCAAGAAGACTTATGTCTCAGGCTATTTCAACAGCCGGGCGGGGGAGTATCGATCGATGCTGACTATGATTTCGTTGATTGGATTACAGATGGATTTCGTCTAAACGTGGTCGACGCTCCTGGAGACGCCAAGAGAATTGGCTACGTGGTCATGAAAGGACCCCAGTTTGATTTGCGGGTTGGGACAGCTCTAGGTTCCGGGGGAATCAGGGACTATGATTTGGAGCTTGATGACCCGAAGGCTATCGTCATCAAGCATTACGTTCGGACCCCAAGTGACACCCTGTTTCCTGACAGCCAGCTTGTTTTCGGGCACGCCCTGGAAGAGGGGACGGACGTGTCTGAGGGTTATGACATGCATCTGGTGATAGGTGCTGATCCGCAACATGCACATCGTGCCTCCTTCACCAGTGGATGCACAGCATGGTTTGATGACGCGCCAAACACGGATGGAAACGCCAAGTTCCTAGGATTTACAGAACCTGGCACGACGGATTCCAGATTCAGTCTTAATTTTGAGGGAGTGGGTGGTAATTACATATTTCACTATTACGGCATTGGGGCGGCTGCTGTAGAGGGAACGACCAGCTCGACGTCTACCAGTTCGACATCCACTAGCTCCACATCCACATCCTCGACGTCGACAAGTTCCACGTCCACTAGCTCTACGTCTACGTCTTCCACTTCGACGAGTAGCACGTCGACCAGCTCGACATCGACCACCAGCTCCACGTCTACGAGCTCCACTTCGACCAGCAGTACTTCCACAAGCTCGACGTCGACCACCAGCTCGACTTCGACTTCTTCGACGTCAACTTCGTCAACCTCCACGAGTAGCACATCAACATCATCAACTTCGACGAGCAGTACATCGACGTCTTCTACTTCGACAAGCAGCACTTCTACGAGTTCGACATCTACAACCAGTTCGACTTCAACTTCTTCGACTTCAACCTCATCTACTTCTACGAGCAGTACGTCAACGTCATCTACATCGACGTCCTCGACTTCTACGAGCAGTACGTCAACGTCATCTACCTCGACGTCCTCGACTTCGACCAGTAGCACTTCCACAAGTTCGACATCGACGAGCAGTACTTCTACGTCGTCGACATCGACGAGCAGCACTTCTACGTCGTCTACTTCAACGTCGTCCACGTCGACTACTAGCTCGACGTCTACCAGCTCTACCTCAACCTCTTCGACATCCACCAGCAGCACGTCTACCTCGTCGACTTCTACAAGCAGCACGTCTACGTCATCGACATCGACTAGTTCGACTTCCACATCGTCAACTTCTACGACCATCATTTCTACGAGCAGTACCTCTACAAGCAGTACCTCTACAAGCAGTACCTCTACAAGCAGCACCTCTACAAGCAGCACCTCTACAAGCAGCACCTCTACGAGCAGTACCTCTACAAGCAGTACCTCTACAAGCAGTACCTCTACAAGCAGCACCTCTACAAGCAGCACCTCTACAAGCAGCACCTCTACGAGCAGTACCTCTACGAGCAGCACCTCTACGAGCAGCACCTCTACGAGCAGTACCTCCACGAGCAGCACTTCTACAAGTAGCACCTCTACAAGCAGCACCTCTACAAGCAGCACCTCTACGACCATCATTTCTACGAGCAGTACTTCTACGAGTAGCACCTCCACATCGTCCACCTCTACGAGTAGTACGTCTACGAGTAGCACCTCTACCTCGTCTACTTCTACCAGCAGTACATCGACGAGTTCGACGTCCACCTCTTCGACGTCTACGTCATCCACTTCGACAAGCTCAACATCCACATCGTCGACTTCTACGACGATCATTTCCACGTCAACCACCTCGACATCGTCTACCTCTACCAGCAGCACCTCGACGAGTTCTACTACGTCAACAAGCTCCACCTCCACGAGTTCGACATCTACGAGCAGCACATCCAGCACATCCAGCACAACAGTAGGATTGACCACGACAGTCTTTATCCAGAAGGAGTTCCACATACTGCAGGGACGTGTGTTCTCGAATGTTCTGGACGCACAAGGTCTTTGGTGAGAAAGTATTAACGCTATGCCATTCGAACTTGTAAAACCACTGAAGGTGGCTCTGGGAACTATAAGGGCGCCGAAGTTCAGGATCTTCGACGTGCTTGGTGGAACCTTCACCCTCTCGAGTGCTACCTTCGAGTTACGAAGAAAGTCCGACGGTGATCTGGTAGACAGTGGCGGGACAACGGTCAACAACGCCGACATCGACCCTTCTGGCGTCACCGTCCAGACGATCCTTGTGAATGCCATTGACTTTGGATCGACGGACATCGATCCAGGAAAGTACTGGCTTGCTGTAAAGTACTTTCTGACTGATGGGACATCGGATGAGGGAAGACAGTTGATTGAAGTGGTGGACAAAAAAAGGACGAGTGACTGATGGGAGACTTCCTTACTGCCGAAACCCTGAAGACCAAGAC
>SDBT01021413.1_pt1 | contig 10108 bp, 8 predicted proteins | sample 2277101 | NCBI WGS metagenome assembly SDBT01 (sample SAMN10404973, study PRJNA504765) | marine sediment metagenome | isolation source: marine sediment core GS10_PC15, 103 cmbsf | place: Arctic Ocean: Southern Knipovich Ridge | collected 2010
GGAGACACCATTGCCATAGGCTATAGCGGCAAGCAGTTACTGCGAATAATCCAAGATAAATGCAGTCTTATATTGAGTCCCTGTTTGCGGAACAAGCTCTTGAACGAAGCTGTCACCGAAAGCTGCAGTAATCACCTCACACTTGCTGAATAACTCTTGCGATGAGTGACAGAAGGTAATGCCTCTTGCCCCGACACCGATCGTAGGCTTTACCAGAACGGGATAGCTGACTTCTTTGGCGATTTGGTCGAGGGGCTGATCTTGAGGGTACCAGCTTTGGGGGATGGGGCATCCTACCCGTGCAGCGGCTTTCAATGTAGGAATCTTACTTAGTCCTTGAAAGAAGATGTCATAGGAAGGCAAGACCAACCTGGTATATTTTCGGAATTCGTCCTGATGCTTGGCGATAAAATCGGTCATAAAATGTCCAAGAGGAAACATGACGGAAATTCGGCGTTGCTTAAGTATATTCACCACGAACTTCACGCATTCTTCGGCATTTTCATCGGGTGAAGGATAGACGATCCGTTCTCGCGTTCCCCTGCAATAGAATCCACAACAGTACTTCTTATCCGACGCTGCAATCACTCGCAATCCCATTGCTGCACACGATTCCACCACAGGGATTGAACATTTGGCAGCCGCGTTCACAACCAACACCGTTTCTTTTGTATGTGTGCCAAAACCCACAGCTATTTCCCTTTAGCAGACGATGAGATAATCTTCTCGAACGCTTCGGTCAACTGATCTGCAACAATTCTTCTGTCATATTTTTCCCAGGCCGCCTTCCGGCCCTTGTGGCCCATTTCTTCGCGCATCTGAGGATTATCTGCAAGCATCCTGACTTTTTCCGCCAAGTCCTGGGGATCGGTGGGATCTACATATAATCCACTGCCATCTGTGCTTACCATGTCAATGGTTGAGCCTTCAAAATTAACAAGCGATGGTATTCCTACAAACATATAATCGAAAATCTTGTTAGGTGTGACAGGACGCGGTTCTCCGATATATCGAAGGATCATCAGACCGATGTGGCAGACCGCCAGAATGATAGCCAGCTCATCTTTGGGCACCGGTTCGGCAAAGACAACATTGTCAAGTCCCTTGTTTTTAGCTGTTTGAATAAGCCTTTGTTTTTCGTATCCATCACCAATAAGAACATAAGCAATGTCGGACCTATTTAGTGATTTTTCAGCAGCGTCGAGCACATAATACAATCCATTAGATTTTCCATGAGCACCTGTAAAAATGGCGATGGTTTTACCTCGCAAATGATATTTCTCGAGAAAGTCGTAGTTTGGCTTAATATCTCGAAATAGATTACCGTCGCCGCCGAGAAGGATTGTCTTTAGCTTTTCAGGCCCAAGGCCCCTTTCGATCAGCCGCTTTTCAAAGCCTGGTGAAACAACAAATATCTTTGCCGCTTTGTTGTAGCAGAATACTTCCAGCCAGCCCATCAGCCTGATAGAGAACTCTTTACCGGTAACCCAACCACTGCGAATAAAGCTCTCCGGCCAGATATCCCGAACTTCAAACACAAATGGCGCTCGTTTCAATCTGGCACTAATATAGCCGGGAATACCAACCGTCAACGGTGTACTGGTGGCAAACACCAGATCGGGTTTTCGAACTCTAAGGGCTGCTACCGTAGCCAAAATAGCAAACCACAGATAACCCAGTGTCCGTTTTAGTGCGCTAAACTTATTCGAACTGAGGATATTACAGATAGTAACATCAATTCCATCTATGCTTTCTCTGTGGAATAGTTTATACCAGGGCAGGGGCTTGAAGCCACTTGTATCATATATACCCGTGATCATGTGAACTTGGTGGCCGGCTTTGACCATATACTTAGCCACATCATAACTTCTTGTACCCCCCGCGCCTTGATTAGTTACAAAATGCTGGTGGATGTATACTAATCTCATTGTGCGTTTTCCTTCCAGACAGTAGTCTCAAACGTTGACGGAAGCTGAGGCGAGGTTACCACAGATAATGTAGATATCGGCTGTTTGTGGGCATAGTATAAGGATTCCCACCCGCCGTTGTGAGACGATTTCAGCAGTTCAACATCAATTCTGCCTGGGCACTTCACCTCCAGGCGCCAACTCGATGTCAGTCGTACGCGGACTGATTGGCTGTCCGTATCACAAACTTCAACCTCCGGCGGTAGATGCCATCTCAACTCTAATCTGTGTCGGCCGGCTCCCAGTAGCTCGTCGCCAATCTCCCATCGATTCCGCTTTGTTTCAACGACGATCTTTCTTGAATGAATGACCTTGTGAGGAGAACGGCTATAAGCGAAATGCCTTCCTTCCCATTCTATACGATCAGTTCCGATATCAAACTGGACCAGTTCGGCCTTCGGCCAGGGCAGCCAGACAAACCGAGAGACCAATCGCAAGGGCGAAGCATCATCCACAATGACCGTGTTGTGTGCCCAGATGGACTTGAAATAATACTCCAGCTGCGGTTCGTCCGGGGCGAAATACGCATATGTACCACAATCACGAAGGAGATTGATACCATCGGCCCAGAGATCCAAATGCAGCGGATCTACATGACCGACACGACCGCAATACGTATGACACCGGACCATTGCCCATGAATTCTCAGCCCTCAGGGTATAGTACCCCCCTGCCGAGAACCTCGCAGATGACCTTTGCCTGTCAGCAACAGCAGCATTCAACGCACCGGGGCCAAAAAGCCATAGCAAATCTTCATCCCATGGTCCCCGCTCAAAAACACGCTCCCGATGCAGCAAGTACCGGCAGCTTTGAACTACAGGACGATAGTCAAGATAATCACAGGCATTCAAGGGCAGGATCAAGGCACCATCATTGGCGCCGTAATTCGGTACTCGGCCTGTTTGTGGATCCTGCATCTGGTACAAGAACTCGGCTGATTTTCCTATTCTGTCTTTCAGATCATCCGAGAAGCTATCGTTATTAAGCTCCGCCAGGCGCAGGGACCAAATATATGTATGCAGCATCAGTCGATGGTAATTCATCGAATGCTGTAGATAACCGCCGTCATTGTAGATCTGCCGAAGTCCCTCGCGCTCCAGAATCCTCTTACCCAATCGCCGCCATTGGTGTGCCTTTTTGAAGAAAGGGAACAGCGTTCCAATCGTGTACAATCCAGCCGCCTCTGTAATGGCGTGATTGGTCTTTTGCCTGATTGCATGCGAGATGAACTTCTCTATTCGTTCGCCATGAACGGCAATCGCGAGGAGCAGTTTTTTTACCCTTTCTTCGGTGCTAGCCGGCGCGTCCAGAAAGCCGTGCAAGGCAAAACACCACGCCATTATCCTTAATGCACACTCCTGCCCTGAACTCCAATTTGCTCCCCGATAGGGTTGATTGCCGTCAAGCCAGTGTTCGAACAGTTCCCAGAAAGCCTGTACATATTTTGGATCATCTGTCAGCGTATACGCTCTAACCAAATCGAAGGCCCAGGAAAATCGTGATATTTCCCACACCAACTTTATATCCCCCAGATCGTCTGAAAAATAGTTCGTGTCACACCAATGGGTATCAGCCGGCCATTCCGCGCCGGAGAAAGGGTTGCGATGCCAGTTGACAGGCTGACCCATATCCACATGCATCGCGGAGAAGTATCTGAATTGTCCTTTCGTTATGGCGTTCGCGATCTCACCGGCGCGGCAGCCGGTGCCGGCAAGTTCAGATATGATATTCTTGTGGCTGCGGGCCTCCTTTACAGGGAAGAAATCAGCATCACAAACCAAGCCTCGCAATTCCCCACTCGTCATTGCACGATCCGTGAAATACGATAGATCGAGGCCGGACCAATCGGTAAGAGGAAATTTGCGTTTCAGATAACCCGTTTTCCTTGCCGCTCTATGCCATGCCCCCAATAGGACAGGATATATACCGAAGTATCTTATCGACGTAATTATCTCTCCCGGGTTCATTTGTACTCACAGTGCTCTTGCGGGTTTCAGTCTTCCTCAACGATCTCGGCGATACAGCCCCTGTTGCCTATGCCCTTCAATGCCTGTCCACTGAACATCAGTTGGTCTCTATCCCACTGCCCTCGCGGCAGCACGATGGAGCCAAACTGAAAGTACTTGTTCAACCAGATAACGGCCATTCAAGATGAGCAGGAAGCTGAGACTGGCTTTCGTGCCACCGTCAGCTTGGAACCGATGGATATCTGACATTTTCCCAACGTGCAGATGCTGACTAGTTTCCACAGCATTCGTAAGTTAAAGGCCATTGCCCGCATCCGGAGGGGCCGAGCACGGTCACGCCGAACGCCGCCCCAAAGATGTCTTACATAGGTAAAGCCAGCCGAAGTCAGCAGTCTTTTCATGCTTGCCCGAGTGAAGTCATGCAGATGAAGTGGAGCGGAGAATCCTGACACCTTCGGAGCCCAATAACGCCGGAGCCATGTCCGTCTGAACTGGTCCAATGGGATCTCCTGGGGCCAGCGAAGAACGAAGAGGCCCCCCGGGCGCAGGATTTCAAACGCGCGCTGGCAACATTTCAGTGGCTCACGGACATGTTCGATAAGATTAACCATGACAACACAATCGAGTGAAGCAGGCTTGATCGTAGCGTCCTCGAAACTGGCCTGCTGCAAATAGGCATCTTCACCCAGCCGTTCTCTCGCCCTCGCAAAAGCGGGGCCGCTTGGCTCGATACCGTGTAGAACCCATCCATAAGGTTTGAGATATTGCAAGAGTCCACCCATACCCATCCCCACATCCAAAAGCACCCCTCGCTCAGAACAGTATCTCTCGATTGCGTTGACGATGACCTTGTACGGCTCGCCTACTTCAGTTGCCAAATCGGATCGCGGAGCGTATTCTGCATAGAAGCCGGTCAGCCAGGCATCAGAAGGCCGAGGAGAAACGTAAATATGGGTACACTCACGACACTTCCAAATAGGAAATCCCTGTACGTGGTAGAGACATTTTCGTTGATCGCTTTCGCAAACAGGGCAGTTCGTTTCGCTGAGTTCCGTGGGAGGAATAGCGAGCGGAGAGTTAGCACAGTCCCCCGTCTTGGGACCTTCTGTCATCTTTGATAATTCGTTCGTCATATTGCTTCCTGTTCATCCAACGTTCTGTAGCTTATGAAGTAAGATCAAGTGTTTCAAGTTTCATGCTCACTTTGTGTCTTTCTCAGTGAAATAATGCCATTACCGGTTGTAAAGTCGATCACTTTAAACGACATTGCCAAAATCACACATACGAAACGGTATGCCAGAGCAATTATGAATCAATAATCGGCACGCGAATTCAGCCTTTCTCAACGATCTCGGCGATACACACCCGGTTGTCGATTCCTCTCAACGCTTGTCCACTGAAAACGATCGTATTTCGATTCCATCCAACACGCGGCAGAACAATTGAGCCGTATTGAAAGTATTTTTTCGGCCAAATGTCCTTCTCCACCTGCCAGATTTGTTTCCAGTCGGAACCGTTCCGTGAGACCCAGAGAGTTGCAAGGTTGGTTTTGAACTTGTGAAATGTCTCCACAGAAGTTGAAATTACATGCCATCGTCCATACTTGCTCGCATAGATACAGCTTCCACAAATCTGTTTGAGTTTTTCCTTCTTGCCGCTTTTCTTGTCAACGGCGTATATGCCGTTGTAATCCTTTTCCGTATCCGTACCATAGACCAGACGGTCTTTAAACACAAAGGCTATCGCCGCACGGCACTGTTGGTCTCCTTTTATCAACCATTCGAAACTTTTGAAATCGCGTGACAGCCACCCTATTCCGGATTCATCGTTTTCATCACCAGTCAGGACCCAGTAACCGTCGTCATATTCGTCCTCTAATATGCTGTGAATGTGTCGAATGCTGTTTCTGGGAAACGTTCTCACCGGTTCGTAGGAACGGCCGCAGTCATCTGACGCGAAAATATGCACCTCGTCCCGATCCGCGTTTCCCCAGTACTCTCCCCATAAAACATGCGACTGGCTGTCTACTATCATAGTCATGGGCAAGCGTATTCGTCTCGACAACTGCGGCAACTCCGCACAGCTCATGACATGATGATCCACGGCGGCATAGTAAATGCCCCACCTAGTGGCTGCAGCCACGTTACCGCCGGAGACCTTGCAAAAACACCTTACTTCATACCTGGCAAATCGGCACGACATTCTGCACAGAGAAAACGGACGGTACCGCCAATTCGTCGGGATTTCCTTCTTATCCAGAACCTGATCTGCTTGAGGATCTACCTGCAGCAGCGCATGCCTTGAACCTAAATACACCGTACCGTTCTGGTCAAGGTCCAGAATTCGTCCGCGGCAGCATGAAAGCTTATGAAATTTGAATTTCGTCTGCATTTCTCTTGAAAGGCCCAAACCCGTCAGGCCTGTCCAATCCTTGAAATCACCGCCTTGAACTTACCTGCAGCAGTCCGGGGTATGTTCTCAACAAGTTTAATATCCACCGACGTATCCTGCCCCATGTATTTTTGGATCTCATATACCAATTCTTTGATATGATGATCGGACGGCTGCTGCCGTTTTATGACCTTGACGGCAACCTTTCCAATTTGATTCTGAATGATCTGAGCTTCTTTAATCCAGTCTCTTCCCATCAGCACACGACTGATCCTGCCAATTCGTCTGCCGTCTGCTGTAACCAAGTATGAATCATTCCTGCCGTCGATTCTCTCCAGAACCGGTGATTGCCGGCCACAAGGGCACCGGTAGCCCAAAAGCAGCGTAGCTAGATCAGCCATATCGTATCGAATGAGGGGCATGGCTGAATTCATAAATCCCGTAACCACGACGTTCCCTGTGATTTTGCCCGGCTCAGATTCCAACTGATCCACGGGTACGATCTCAAGAACACCGCATTCCATATCTATGTGATAAACGCCCTGTGGACATCGCGAAGCAAGAGAGGCATATTCTGCACCACCATAGTGACCAGTTACCGGCGCTATATGCTTCTCTATCAAATTACGCTGGAAATCTTCCGTGTTTTCAGAACCGGCAAAAACCACCTTAGGTCTATTAAGTAATTCCTTGCCCGTCTGCTCAAGGTAATCAGCTATCACATAAATGACAGAAGGAAAACCCGCGAAACAATCGAAGGTGTGGAAACTTAAATACTCAACATAGTGGCCAAGAAACTCGGGTTTGAGATGATACTGAGAAAAAACAGTCTGTCTGTCCCGCCAATTGTGTCGCCAAAACGGCGGGCGCTGCTGTTCACGGCGCACAATCAATTTGCCGCCGAAATTTGCTTCACGACATTTCAGATTAACTCCGTACCAGTGTCGATGCCGCCACCACAGGGCCCTTTGAAACTGAACACATTCATGCGTGTGAACCAGCTTGAGCGGCGTTCCCGTAGAACCACTGGTTTGAAATGTTGCCACTTCGCGCTTGTTAAACCTTGGGTTCAGGATTCTCTCCCCGGCATCCCGAACTTCAGCTTTGGTCAGGATTGGAAGATTCGCGAGGTCCTTCGTGGTCCGTATGTCTCCGGGTTTCACGCCCAGTCTCTTGAACCTGTCTTTCCAAAATGGGACATCACGGTAAGCGAGTTCGATGCTCTTACGAAGGTATTGATTTTGATATTCGATCAAACGATCAAGAGACCACCATTGTGTTTCTTCAAGCCAGCCTAAATATTCCTGAAATCTACCTCCGAAACGCTTGCGATGTTCACGCACTCCGTAAGCGGTGCAAAAACAATTCTGCAAAAATACCGGCATTGTCAAGTATACGTCATGCAAACGCATTCTCTGAATCCTTAGTCCTCAGCATCCAGTCCTACCTTATGGCCAACCATTTTTTAATACCCCTAACAAAACGGTTGGTGGACGACGAAATTATCATCCAAACAGCCGGACTACGAGGTTTTGTTAGACGAGTTTAATATTTTCCGATAGAAGTTACACAATTTTTTCTGTTCGTTCTCACAATTCCACTTAAGCTCCACGTCCTTGCGCCCAGTCTCTCCCATGGCCTGCGATTGCGCTGGGTTGTCCAGCAGATACGCAATCGCATCGGCGGCCCCTTGGGCATCACCGGGGTTGAAAAATAATCCCGTCTCTCCCTCTCTGATGAATAATCGTTCAGGTGGAAGATCCGAACTGACCACTGGCATGCCACAGGCCATGTACTCAAACGCCTTACACGCGATGTTGTGACGGAATTTAGGACGGTCAAGCAGCAAAACCAGTCCTATCTGGGCTTTGGGCAGCAGCACCGGAACTTCGGCATGAGGTACAATACCGGTGATATCAAGATCGTCCTCCAGCCCCAATTTCCTCACCGTTCTGTCGATGACAATTCGATCCAGAGCCGCAGGCTCTCCAATCAGCAACGTCCTGACTTTTTTACCTTGTTTCGTAAGAATCTGCAAAATTTCCAGCAACACCATGATCCCGGACCTGCGATGCATTCCGCCAAGCAGAACAATATCATATTCTCGCTGTGCCAGTGGCAGATAATTTCGTGTGAAGCGACTTACCAAAGCTGTGTTGTAAAAGATCATTTTGCGATCGGCTGGCATAGCACGGTGAATATCATAAATTGCCGGATCGGAAGTAATAATCCCATCGAATGTTCTGGCAGCAAGATATTCAATCAGTCGTGTACAAGAGGCCAATATATAGCGCTGCCATGCTTGAAGTTGTGGCCTGCCCTGAAGCATGCTATGATACATATCCTCTCGGCAATCATAGATAACTTTGATACCTGTAAATGCCTTGATTGTGAGACCTAACGGTAGTTGTTCCACAGAACACAACTGCACCGCAGCAGGGCGTATCTTAACAATCCGTCGGAACAGGTTGAGACCGCCTGTAACACGAACTGTTCTTCGCGTATGTTCTGAGAGAATGGAAAACTTAAAGTGATCTGCAATATTGTCTTCTGAAACACTGGCCATATAGATTACCTCATGGCCATCGTCAGCCAACGCAGGTGCTTGCCTGTAAAACTGCCGTCTGTCCGCCCAGGCTTCAGGGGTAACGGTCATCAAGATACAGATCTTTGCCATGAAACACTCCGGCATTACGTGAAGATGGACGCCATCGAACAGAATTCATCATATGTCTGCATACGAGATCAAGTCTATGCAATACTCTTTGATAGCCGCCAAGACATTCCGGTCTGTCGTCAAAGCGGTATCCGTTTGGCGCACATTCGCAAAAGTCTCCGAATCGGCCACTTCCGAATCCGGGTACCCAGGGTGGAACGAGATTTCTGATATCCCCGCTGGCAAGCCGGCAAGACACGCCAGCAGTTGGCGCTTACTATCACTATGATGAGGTATCAACATTGCCCGACTCACTTTTCGGTCCGCAGTTCGGACGCCAGAACGATGTACAAGGAACTCATTCCATCGCATCATCAGAATCTTCGGCATCCTAGGCATATTACAATATAGTCGCAGCAATCGCAGTGACAGTCCAGCGTCCCGCGATGTCCAATAATATCCTCCTTGTGAGCGCGCACGCCAAATGCCGAACTTCTGCAGGACTTTGATCATAGCTGCGCGGGCTAATGGCATGTTGTGAATCGAGTGATGACTATCGCAATGTGTCGGCGTAACGCCCAATTCCAATGCTCGCTCGATCTGGACTGTGAACTCCCGTTGCACTTGTTGCAAAACCTTTTCTCCCCACCACAGATGCCTGCGCTGCCGTGTAGACTCAACAAAGAATCCAGTATGTTTATCAACCAAATCAGGGATCTGTCCTATGGGTGACAATGGTCGTCCCTGGCTTAGGGTAAGATGCACTCCAATACTGAGTGAGGGGACGTTCTTGGCTCGCCGGCAGGCGTACTCAGCGGCTGGCATGTTTGCCATCAACGTTGTACTCGTAATAATGCCGTTGACATGGCAGTCTATTATCGCGTCCGTTACACGTTGCCCGATACCGAAATCATCAGCATTGCAGATAAGATATCTGTTCATTGGTCAGCGTCTCTCGGCGTTCTGCGACTTCTTGCGATCACCAAACATTACTTTGAGTTTCTCCGTCAGATCATCCACGTTTTTCCACTCAAACAGCCGGCCGGTCTTTCCATCGCGAACCGCTTCCGGTATTCCACCGGTCCTTGCACCTACAACAGGCTTGCCACAGAACCCCGCTTCAACAT
>SDBT01021415.1_pt1 | contig 10108 bp, 13 predicted proteins | sample 2277101 | NCBI WGS metagenome assembly SDBT01 (sample SAMN10404973, study PRJNA504765) | marine sediment metagenome | isolation source: marine sediment core GS10_PC15, 103 cmbsf | place: Arctic Ocean: Southern Knipovich Ridge | collected 2010
GCTGTCTGTGTGAATATTCTATTACCAGAAACAGTATATGCATCAGTTCCAACACAATCCATAATACTATTAGTAGTATTAAAAGTTTCGTAGATAATATCTAGACTCTTGCTCACACTTGTGATTGTCAAAACAGTTCCTGCTGGAAAACCGCCAGCTTCAGAAAGAACAAAAGCAAACGTACCAACAATTTGTTCAGTACCTGTAGCTATTAACACATTTAACGGTCCAAAAGTAGGACTTGGGCCTAAATGTACAGTACCTATTCGTGGTAGGTATTGATCACTCATTGATTCTGAATCAGCTGTAGCAAAGGATCTAATATGTTCTAAAATTTTTTCAGTTTCTCTGCTTTGATCATAAAAATCTCTTATGTCTTGATTAGCATAGAGAAGAGTTGCTCCTACCTCTTCATCTACAACTACGGCTTCTACTGCTGCATAAGCAAAGATTATGAAGCAAAAAAATACAATACTTTCAAAATTTTTCATTTTTATTGTTATACGATACATTACTTTTTTTTTTTTTTTTTTTTCTTATGACAATGAACGAAATATAATTAGATTTACAATTGCACGTCATGTGCAAATTAAATATATGCATCTTACTTTCATTATCATCGCTAATTTAAAAATTTATTTATGTATATACATGTTTTCATATAGTACAGCTAACACCTTCAAAGGTGATGTAATATCCAGTATTATTATTATTATTACTATTGTTATCATTTATTCTACTGAAACAAATCCTCGGAATAATACGAATCTCATGTTCATCAAAATGAAACATCAATAATGTATTCAAAATATCTCCCTTGAGAGACTTTTCATCTATAAAATTCATCGTTATCCATTCCTGATTAATGTCTGGCAGATTAATCTCAAATTTATATCTGCTTTCATAAAGATCATCATAAAATTGACTACATCTTATTTTTCCTAGCGTTTTTTTCTTACCTGTGTTTTGTTGAATCTTCAAACATCTCTTACTAGAAAACATACAACTTTTAAATTCCAAATCTTTATGTTTTGATAATATATAATCGTACAATTTCTTCAAAATAAAATAAAAATTTGAGGATTCATCAAATGAGTATTCTTGTAACAGGGCAGTGTTCTCATTTCCCATTTCAGTTTAATAACACAGAGAAAGAGAGTGAGATAGTGAGATAGTAAGAGTGAGAGTGAGAGAGACAATTTCTTCTTAAACTATTTATATATATCAAATATATTTATCAATCATTAAAACCTGATATAAATCCTCTACTCAGAATTTATTGTACACATTTGTATTTCTCTTTCTTTCTCTTTCTCTCTCTCGCTCTTTCCCTTTATTTTTTCCTATCCACTTCTTCCTTCCTCTTTTTTTTTTTTTCTTCTTTCCCCTTTTTCTTTTCTTTTTTTTCTTTCCTTTTCCCTCTTCCTCCTCTTCTCTTTTTTTTTTCCCTCCCCCCCTTTCCCCCCCCCCCCCCCCCCCCCCCCCCCCCCCCATCTCTCTTACCATTAAAAAAAAAAAAAAAAAAAAAAAAAAAAATGTCCCGTCATTATCATCATTCATTCAATTCGAAGGATATGAATTATTTGAAGTTGTGTTTACCGATAATCGTTCTTTTCAGCTTCAGTTTTTTATTTTTGTTTAATTTCGGAAGTACATATATGAAATTTATGTCACTCAACAGTTGTGAGTATATGACTTTTTATGAAAGAGACCGGGTTGAATTGGGACCATTGAATGTGGACTACCATGTTTATCTTGAACAATATCACGAACAGAATCATGCCCGCATCCATTCAATTATGAAATGCCGAAATTACCAAACCATGCCGGTGATATACACCGTTATTATGGCTAGAGTGAAATTCAACAAGAAATTGTCTGACTTCAGATATGCCAGAATATCCACTCGGGCAGATATGCTCACTAGTTTAAACACTCCTAGATTCTTGCATCAGAAAAACAAAACAGCGGACCCACTAAACGACGGAACTGAAATACCTACTTTTGTTATTGACAATGATAATCTTGATTGTAGATTGACCTGGCAAAACGGCTACAAAGATTATGAAGCATTGCTACAGCTACCGGATTTCAACAGCAGCTACTCCAGAGAAAACATCTTTAGTTACATATTCAAGAATGAGGAATCGGATTTGTTACAGTGCAAATACATTCATTCAAATTCTGACAGTTTCATAGTGATGTGGTCACTAATTGATCTTTTAATATTATTGGCTGAAATCGCAGCAGTATACTTTGTAGCTCTGTTCCTATATCGGAAATTGGAAAATAATCATCATCATCATCATCATCACCATCACCACCAACCAAACATAAAACATGAAAAACAAGATAATAATGTTTAACAAGAACAAAATATTATGTTTCTTTTTCTTTTCCTTTTCCTTTTTCTTTTCCTGTTTCTGTTTTTTTTTCTTTTAATTTTTTTTGACTTTCAGTGATTTTTTCTATCGTTTTTTTTAAATATTCAGGAAGGGTTTCTAAAAAGGCTTCTGTTTCAACATCAACAATATATTCACACATTCTTTGCCTCGATTTTTTTTCGCATTTTTTTACGATATTTTCACGCTGTGTATCTGATTTAGTTGGAAACATTGATTCAGTTATCTCCAATAAACTGTTTACAAGCCATTTGTAGGGAGTTTTTCCACGCAAATATTCCATGCCAATATATTTGAGAATGGCTTTGTCAGCGTTTTCTCCCAAATTCCCAAGTACGAAATCTCTGCAGAAATCCGTACTAGCTAATATTCGATACTTAGATCTGTCACAACCTTTTTGCAAATTAATCAAACGATTTGTAGACTTTGCATCACTTACATCTTCTCCTTGCCTGTAAAAGCGTAACAAACATTTTCGACCTACAACATCATCAGCTGCTTTGTCTAACTGCTGATCAAGGAGAGAAGCATACCGATCTCGTAGTGACTCTCTTTTATTATTCATTTTTTTCTGGTATCTGTTATTTCGTTTTTCCAATTCCTTTGAAAAAAATTGACCTATCGAAAGTGCGGCACATTCCTTGACCATGATTTCAACCGTTGATGTTCTGGAGCCTTCAATTTTTACTGAACAATATAATTTCCCAATAATCCAATCTTTAGAAAAATGATTTTTCTCTATCAAATGTGTTGGACTCAAGCTTTTACAAGTAACATCGTGTTTATCGAAAGGCATGTGACGCAATGCCAACTGTTTCCAGCTATCCTCCTCTTCTTTATCGATAAAAGGACACACATTCTCCCGACTAGCTCCTCTGCACTGGAACTGAGCCTGTTCTTGTGCATCTACCAGTCTCTGAACCAGCTGTTTCCAGATCCCATTTTGCATTTTGATATCTTTGATAAAATTGGAAAAAAACACACTTGTCATACTAAGCTCACACAGTGCTTCCACAGATTCAACCGGATTATTGAATTTACAGATCTGTTCGAGTACAATGGCCCACAGTTCCTCTACTAACAATGGAGAATATTGATAATCGAATTTCCTGACGTCCTTACTGCTGCTGCTACTATTACCTTTTTCATCCGCAGCTCCCTTCAATTTATTTTGCGCTCTGAAACGGCATCTTTGCTTTGCTGTCATATTCAAGAATTTTTCATCTTTATACCATCTAGGATCGTCATCTTTTATCGTGCAAAACTTTCGTTTCCTGCTGCTGCTGCTACTATTATTATCATCATGAGACATTATCTTGTCCTTATTTTTATTTTTTTTTCCTCCACCCTCAATCACATATGCACACACACACACACACACACACAGCTCTTCAAAAACTGAACTGTCAATCAATCAATCAATCAATATATATTTTAAACTCATAAAATAAGAAACTTTTATCGATTCACGCTAAAATATAAGAATTATGTTAACTTAATACCCATATTAGGTATATAATAATATGCCAATGGATTTTTGTTTATTGCAATATTTATTTTATTTTATCTTATTTTAATCTATTGATCAGGTTCTATGTACTTAACACTAATTTCTTTGATTACCTTATTCTGTTTTAACAACTTCGAAAAATCAGTTTCAGTTGAAACGTTGATAGAACGCCCACTCTTAAAATAGTTTATTTTCATATTAGCCTTGATAATTTTGAGGAGAGTATAATTATATCCAAGGTTATTACTGACCTCAGTTTGAATTATTTTCCTAAACTCAAATAAACTAATTGTTCTGCTCAATTTTACAGATACTGTAATTGGTTGAAATACAGCTCTTGCTGGAAACGTTATCGATGCTAAATACACCAAATCCTCATCATCATCACCAGAAGAAGAGGAGAAGGAACTATGTTTAGATCTTTTATCCAAACTGCTTTGCAAACTATGCGATCTATTCCGTGTAAACACAATCTCAGAACTGGTTAAATGTGAAGTGTGTAAATTCGTTATGCATGATTTTTTGAAATTCCTTGGAGAAGAAGTTGTTCTTGGCGATTCATCAAATTTAATCTTCTCTGATAGTGAATGTGACGAATCGCAATTCACAACGCCGTCAGCAGGATATCTAGGAGAGTTAGAGATACTACTACTAGATTTTGGTGATTCAGGGAATGGAAGATTCCCGGATGATATGAGATCACTGTGTTCTGAACTAGAGGAAGGTGTAGAATATAGATCGGTAATTAAGAAAAGGTACAATTTGGCTATTATCTTATCTACCGATTCTTCATCATCATCATCCTTCAATATATTCGATTTTTTGATCTCACTCATATATACTATATCTTCGTTAAAGCTTAGATAATCTGTATCGTGCCTAATTAAAAATTCCGATAACGTCAACTCAGAAGCTATGAAATAAATTGATTACTTGATATTGTTGGGAAAAAAAAAAAGAAAAAAAAAAAAGAGATATCTATATATATATACATATGCATGCATGCATGCAATGCAATGCAGCATTCCATACCATTTAGTAAATTTATAATAAGACGATTTACTCTTTTTGTGTTACCTATCTTTACAAATCCCAATTCATCTAATTTTTTTTCCTGCCAAATTTTGACTAGATTTTTACCATCAGTTTTTAAGTTTTCTGAAATTTCAGCTTGGTGTTCAAAACCGAGTGAGATGAAAAAATTAACAACATCAGTTTCCGTCCATTCGTTTATATTCAAACAAGATGGTGAGAATTGGAAGTGTTTCTTTTCATCAATCATATCATCCTTGTCAATCACCGATTCTGATATCTTTTCATACTTATAAGATTGTCGATATAACTCCTCTTCATCTTTTATATCTTCACTCAAAATTGAGAGAGCCAGACTTGGATCAATATCAGTATTATATGTAGGTAAATAATTTTGGAATCTAAGTATTGAAAAAAGTTGACGGCCAAATAGCTTAAGCTTTTCTAGATTCAAAATACGCTTTCCGTCAACTACTACATGACTTGGGTTCCCATCTTGAATAAATGTGAAGTCTCGAAGTGACGGAGCTAAGAAAGGTAAAGCTCCATGATCTTTTATTGATAATATACTTTCCCGATAAACTTTAAAGTTATCATCGACGGAGATTAATGTACCTAGTTGAGTGAACCACAATATAATCCTCTTCTGGACTTTTTTCCAAACTGATTTAAGTCTACTTATCGGTTGCGATTTTAACCCTGCAATTATCGCGGCGACAGCTTGGAAATTATTCAGATTTCGTAAGTTCTTTGCAATTTTGATAAACTTGGTAATGATATTAGCTTGAACATCCAAATCACCTCCAGAATTTCCTGAAAGCAAAATAGCAGTGCTTACCCAACTGCTTAACCAAGTGAAGTAACCAGAAAACCACTTCACAGGTTCAATATTGACTTTCTGAATCTCACTCGAATGTTTATTTAAGTATACAATATTTGCGAGAGTATGCCCTTTTTTAATATGGTAAGCAGCTGTAGTAAAAAAAGAAAAAGAGCCGTCATTACGCGGGGTATATTTGACTATATGATAAGGTGTGATTTTTAAGAACATCGCCCAACCTATATAATTGAGAACTTGGCAAATATTTTTGGTTGGAATGGACATGAAATCAAGCAGAGTAGCCTTACATTTTAAATCTTCATTTTTTATGTTTTGAGTTGTTCCCGAATTTTTAATAGTTTTCAACAATAATAACTTTAAACACTGAGAATCTTCACAGTTAATATCCTAACAAATAATTTTTAGAAATGTTAAAATGATAACAAATTAGCAAAAAAAAAATGAATTTGTGTGTGTGTGTGTGTGTGTGTGTGTGTGTGTGTGTATGTATATGTGAATTAATATTTATACTTGAACAAGTGGAACTAGCTGTACTAAGTTTTTAGAGTTAATCTGAACAGTATTTGAATGTTCTAATATCTTTAATAGAAAATGGACTATATTTTTCTTACTCTCCGTTGATTTACTCGAATCTTTACCAAAAGTTTGAAGAATGTTTTCAACTAAACTTTGACTTGTGCATATTATACTATAGCTGTACAAGAAATCAATCATGTGGTCTGAATCTGGATGTTTAACAATCCCGTTAATAATTGTTCTCACTTCTTCGTCATTAGCATTCATTTTTTCGACTATATCATATTTCTTGAAATGTTTAAAGGAATACAAAATACCACTTATATAATTAACTTCATCATTAACTAACAATCGCTAAATAATTTTTATTTTTATGTAATTTTTTATATATTCTATATTCTATATTTAGTATTTTTTTTTTTTTTTTTAATATAAAACATTTTCGCGTCAAATTTATTCTGACAATTTTGAAAAAAAAATAAATAAAAATAAAAAAAATCAATATAACAGAAACTTATTAACACAGCCAAGAATAATATAGAAAGCCAAGGAATATATTCCCAATCTCTGTGCGATCAATGTGATACCGTCGGTCATCATCATTACGAAATCTGAATCGATGCCTTGTTGCTGCTGCTGTTGTTGATTATTATTATCTTCATTATTATTATTATTCAAGAATTTATCTTGTTCTTCTTCTTCTTTAGGAGCGACATGTTCTCTGTACCATAACAAAGCTAGTGGTCTCAATTTATTTCCGGGCATAAAAATACTAGTAATTGATTCTTTTTCACCCAGGTTCCGCAGTTCATCAACCGTGTAAATATCTAATGTAGCTTTAAGAGATTCATATTTTCCAGTGAATAAATCTACAGTGTTGTTGTTGTTATTGTTGTTGTTGTTATCATTCGTACTCTTCTTCTTCTTTTCATCCTCCATTTTTTTTTATTTATTTAAAATGAAATAAGCATGCGCGCATGCATGTATGAATGGATATGTGTATGTGTGTATGTGTCTCTGTCAGTGTGTATATATATCTATTCACACTTACTAAAAAATAATTGAAGCAGGCAGGCAGTCAAAGTGTAATGGACAAAATCCCAATATGGGATTTTTATATTATTTTTTTATTACTAAATCAACCAATAAAAATAAATGTTTAGATAACGAATTTTTATGGGATAAGATAAAAGTAGTTATTGATCTTGATTACGATACTATAAATACTTTCAGATATTCTAATCTTCAATTTAGAGAGAGAGAGAGAAAGAGAGAGAGAGAGAGACAGGAAAAATATTATCTATATATATATATACATACATACAAATATATAAAAAGATGTTTAAATTAAAAGAAGAACAAAGACTTGAAACTGCTAATTATAATTTCATTCCAATCGACGATTCATATAATTGTTTTCAGGATTACGCAGCAAATCTTGAGGAAGAAGATGATGAACCTGATTCATATCTCCGTGAGCTAGCTCTTCAACAAGAAATGGTTGACGAAGCTTCCACTACAAGCATAAGTTTCAGCAGACTACACCAGCTTGCAGCACGAAAATACAAAAAGGAATTGCAATTAATACAAGAATTTCATACTTGTGGTAGATGTCATAAGCGGTATCAAGAAGCGCACAATTATAGCTGGAATTGCCAATATCATCCTTGTTCTGCTATAACTTCCAGCCTGGTCAACTCGCAATTGAATTGTTGTGGTTTTGGTTTGGGGAGAGATGGACGGCTGTTGGAATCACATTTAGCGGCTGGCTGCACACATTGCGATCATATCTCTAACACTACTCCAGCTCTGTTCGACAACGTGAAATTACCTTGGATCTTTGTGCAGTCTGGACTAATAAAGATAGATCCGAAAGTCGTGAAAGCCTGTATAAAAGATAATCAGAACAAATTAGTATGGCACTACAGAGTACATCGGTCGGAGGCAACTTGTTATAATCATAACAACAACAAATCATCATCATCAGCATAAGCACAAGCATGAGCAGTAGTAGTAGTAGTAGTAGTAATAGTGATAACTCGTTGTTATGTCCCTTATTGCTGGGTTTGTTGCTGGGTGATGTAGCTGCCTTGTCAGTATCTTTCAGTTTCGTTTCACTACCTGTGGCTATTCTCATCACTTCTCTACTTCACAATTTTGGAGATGCAATGTTCGGAATTCTAGGTGTTTTGCTTGGATTCAGTCTAAGAGCATCATTCTTGTACATACTTTCTTTCTATCCATCACAAAACCAGCCTGCACCTCCTCCTCCTACAATTATTATGCGCCAAACAACTAATTTTGGCGCTAAAAAACAGGATTGGTTATTTTCGATGGAAGGAACGCATCAGGTCTCCTGTATCGTTCTGTGCATGCTTCTGGTGGCAACCCCGTTTTTCTTGTGCAACAAAAAAATAGAAACAAACGATTGTCCAGTCGGTATTGTCTATGCTTATTTGTTATCGGTTCTTGGTCTATTTTTCTGCTATGCTACACTACCATTACGTGCAAAAGGCAGTTCGGAATATGCTTTCAGCATTTCATCTGGGATAGTAAATGCTGTTTACTTCATCCTGGTTATTGTATATTTGAGTGTGCAATAATAATAAACGTGTTTCCACCTTTGCTTCCCCCCCACTCCCTCCTCCCTCCTCCCTCCTCCCTCTCCTCCACATTTTTTAAATAAAAAATGAAAATCTATTCATTTCCATAAGAATATCATCACTGGCGGACAGTTTAGATTGGCAAATGATTTTGCTTCCATACGCGTTTCCGTCGTCCGCATATCACGGTATGGTTGGAATTCTAAATTGGATACTTCTTCCTTTGTAAAGTGGCTACCGTACTGCAATAAATCACGCATACCTATCGATTCAACAGGATTAGAATTTACGCGCTCACGATTCAACCGTTCCCGCTGAAATAATGAAATTGGATCAGAACTTCGGTTAATAATTCGTGTGGAATCTAAATTCATCATTTGCACTCCGTTGTCCAAATCACCCATGGAAGAGCTTAACTCGCTATGATGATGATTACCGTCGCTACGACAATGTTGAAGTGGCTCCTCAATGTTATTATCACTCATTTTGTTTTTATCATCATCAGTATCATCTTCATGAGATGAACTCAAACTCCTTAATTCCAACACTAACTTGCTAAAATACAATCCTTTATAACGATTGCGAGGTCCTTTTTTTATATCCTTTTTTCTGTACTGCTTCATCGAGTAATAATAAAAAAATAGAACAATATATAAAATAATTGTAGTTGATTAATTCTAACCAATTTTATGTACGAAATATATATATCTATATATATATGTATATATATAGGATTTGTGTTCGTGAAAGGAATTCCCTTATATGTGTATTATCAATGATTCGTACAAAACGAAAAGTAAATGGAATGGAATGGGAAGGGGAAAAATAAAAATAAAATCCATACATATATATTTAATTAATTATTAAAAAAAATAAATTGAAATTTATAAGAGATAGTAAAAAGTACAACAATACATATGTGTGTGTGTGTGCGTGCGTGTAATATAGTAACAGTAGTAGTAGTAGTGATGATGATGATAATAATTCCAATTCCAATTCAAATTCCAATTCGAATCCAGAACCACTATTAAACCAAATCATTCAACACATTGTCTAGAGTTCCATATTGAAGAGTTGCAACTTGGATTGCATCTCTATCGACTCTTTCAGTGTATGAAAGATTGTTATTCATTGAATATTGCTGCTGCTGTTGCTGCTGCTGTTGTTGCTGTTGCTGCTGCTGTTGTTGTTGTTGTTGTTGTTG
>SDBT01021416.1_pt1 | contig 10107 bp, 23 predicted proteins | sample 2277101 | NCBI WGS metagenome assembly SDBT01 (sample SAMN10404973, study PRJNA504765) | marine sediment metagenome | isolation source: marine sediment core GS10_PC15, 103 cmbsf | place: Arctic Ocean: Southern Knipovich Ridge | collected 2010
CATAGCAGTACCGTGAAAATAATATACATCATCAATAATATGTTCATATTCCCATTCCCATTTTGGTGTTTTCCAGATTTCTTGATAATCACGTAAAAATTTACTTGGTATATTAACTGACTCAGCTAATCGAATCACACGCTCATCATGATTCCCAATACACACTTTAGCTTTCGGAAATGCTTTGTACCACTTTTGTATTTTTTGTTTTGTAAGTATGTACTCATCATCCGGGCCAGGACACATCGGGTTAGCGGCGTGGAAACTAACGGCCTGAAAATCAGCTATATCACCTATAAATACTACAGCGTTACAGTCCCATTCGTTATATAGGTCTGAACAGAATTGCAGATAGCCCGGATGCGATACTGGTTCATGAATGTCACCTATTGCTAAAACACGTGCCATTTCTAAGCCCTCAAGATAAACTGTGCTATCATTTTAACAGCCGTTTTTGCATCTTCAAAGATAAACACTGGCTTGTGACATCGAATTGCATGCTCACACTCGATTTTACAGCCACCAACTACCATGCCATAAGGTGCATAGACTAAAAGAGCGTCGCAACCTTCGATTATTTTGCAATCAACAGCGAGAATTTGCTCTACATTTAATATTTTCATCTTATATGCCAGATGTACAAAATCTTCCATGCGAGCCGGAACGTGAATATCAATATCAGGAGTGATATGGTTTTCAATATATTCTGCAACTGCTATTGCTGCCGCAATGTTCGCAGCTACTTCTGTTTCTGTAGCCTTGTCACCTTGTAGACCCTGTATCGGATGTCCTAAGTAAAACTTCATGATTTTTCCCTCGCTAAATATTGTTTCAACGCATCTTCCGCAGCTTCTTTCGTTGGCCAGTAGCCAGGTGCTTCACCGAATGTATGACCAGGTAACCAACCTGTTCCAGCACGAAGTATGAAGCTTTTATGTAGATGGTTCCTTGTTTCTTTGTTTTGAACACACCAGCCACACTCATTTTCTTCACTGAGGAAAGGATTAAAAAGTTCTATTTTCCACCCTTCAGGAACAACGAATGACTTGTTCTCATATGCTGTAATGTAGATTTTAGCTTCCTCTTTATTACTATAATATCCAGGTGCTTCACCATATCCAGAATAGGGATGCCAACCAGTAGTACGACATATTTCAAGTTCTTTGTGAAGAAACATTGGGCCAGAATAACAACAACCGACTGCTCTGGTTAAAATAATGTACCACCCTTTATTATTATTATTATTATCTTGTGCTTTCTTGATAGTAAATTTGCCGACCTCTTCTGATTCAATATCCTCACGCTGCTTCTCATACATCGGCAAATCATTAAGCGAAGTTGGTAGCTTACCGAGCTTAATCATCGCTTCATAATGAGTTAAGGCGTGCCACCAAAAACCAACAGCATCCAAATGAGGTTCATCTGTTTTACCCATTTCATATTCTGCAAGATGTCGTTTCAATTTACCTAAACAAACACTGAATGGGATACCCTTTTCCCAATTACGCGGAGCATATTTTTCAGCACCCTTACCTAACCATGTTGATAATTGCCATAATGAATATGGCGACAGTAGCTCCATTGCTGCATTTGCATGTGATGGGTCTGATTGTGCCCCTGTTTCAGTTGTTTTACGTTTTCCGCTGTCATGCATTTTATTTTCCTTTATTTTTTAGGTTTTCAATATGAGTTACAATTCTTATATTTCCTGGTTCATAGTGACCATTACTGTTAATTCGGTCAACTTCGAGTCCATGTAAATCAATTTGTAGTTTGTTAATGACATAAGTTATAAATTCATCAGCATTTTTGAATTTGCATTTAATACCTCGACCACCATAATATTTATATGCTGTAGCTTTGGGATTAGTACAGCGTTGCCTTATTGCTTGAAAACGCAAGCGGAGATAACCCTTAAAAGTCTTTCGATATTTTCGTAGGTATTTAGCCTTTTCAATTTTATGAGTCCGGTAATATATTCGACTGGCAATCTGCCTACACTTTTTACATTTAGCCCTTAAACCATCTTTACCTTTTAATTGTTTGCCAAATTCAGATAAAGATTTTTTACTTTTGCATTTTGAACATCGTTTCATAATAGTATTATACCACAATCCCCCACCTGGGTCAAGAGAAAAATAATTTATTTTTAGTTCCGATAACTACATCGGTTTTGAAGAGTGATGCTTACCTTCCATGTGATTCACACTACGAACACGGAAGCCGCACATATTACAATGTCTTGGATTTATGTCTTTACCTTTCATAACCCTACGCTCACGCACGTTCTTAGTGAAAACCTTCTTGTGGATTCGCGGCTGTGGTAGCTTGTTACCGAGTTCATCTGTTATAGCCATTTGTCACCTCACTTTCTTTTCTGAATTGTTTAGTTCGTTTACAATTTTTGCATGTTGTTTGTTTGCGGTGATTATTGCTCGGTTAAGATTTATCCATATATAACCATATATAAAAAGGTATTCCCCCGATAAACACGAAAATTACTGGCTCACACACAAAGTAAAGTGGTAAACAAGCTATTATCAAAATTATCGATAATCCTTTTAAGTATCCTCTCCGTCTTATTTTTTTCAGTCTATCTGATTTCATTTTTGCTAAAGACTTTGCTTGAGCTTTCTTCGTCTTTTCTGTGAGTCCTACAATTATATTATTCGTTCTAACACCTCACTTTCAAAACTTTATTCTGATGTCACCATCCATCGAAGGATGGTAACGCAATATAGAATTTACACTTTCACCTTTAGCATTACAATCGTTTGGATTACCCGTATGTGGGGTCTTTGGCCTGATGAAACCGTTGTAGAATAGCTGTGGAGCTTTCACTTTAAGCCGCTTCAAACGTCGCCACACTGTGTTCAAATGACAATGTAGTAGTATTGCTGCGTTCTCGTAGGTCAGGCCGTAGAAGTCTGGCGAGCACAATCTGTATACCTGTTCTTCGTTTTCAGTTATTAGTCGGTTCATTATCAACGTCGTTTCATGCTTAAGTTAAGTTCTAATTGCATTAACCATATCAAACTTATAATCCACCAGCTTGCATAGTAATTACTACTGCTAAATTAATAGATTTTAAGAACATCTATTACCTCACTTTCGTTTTTCCTCTTATAAGTATGCTTATGTTTTTGCCACAATTCGGACAGCGTTTCCGTTCTGGTGTATATTGATAAACTTTTACATGTTTTCCTTTCCGCATCACGTGCGAACACTTATGCCGAACAAGCCCTGCTTTATAATCTTTCATCATATACTCCTTTCAATCTTAATCGTCACGTTCTCAGTGCTCTCGTAAGCATCGAGTGCTTGTTCGAGCAGTTCACGCCATGAACCACCATGATAACAACCATTATCAACATCAGTTTCAAGATAATCAGCCAGATATTCAGCCAGTGGTTTCGGCTCACGACCGTGTTGGGATTCGGATGGTGTGTTTTCGAGCGGATATAACACTTCCATTATATCTCTAATATTATACACAGAATTAGAGATACCATGCAAGCGACATGCAATATGGCCATGTTCGTCACCAGCATAAGAATTGGCTATATCAAATAACTCATCACGAATTTCACTAAGTCGTGTTCTATTTCTTGAATTGATTTCTTTATTCATTTCTCACTCCCATATTTACGTTGTAAACTCTTACGCGAAGCCCGTATCTTCTCAAGTGTGAGCTTCGCCACTATTTCTGCACTCACTATTCCGTGACTGGCTATGAGCCGCACAGACAAATTATGAGCAAGCTCTGATATTGGTTTCTCAGGCGGCTTGTCTTTTTTGGGTCTGCCCATATTGTCACCACCTCATAAACAACCACACTACAATTATTGATACATACATAGCACCTAATAACGCTAATACTGCATAGAACATTTCCATATCATCACCATCTTTCAGTCCACGTAGGGACAATCGAGTTTACGTTTAAAAGCATCACCGCGAGTACAGCGATTACATTCCTCATTCTCACACTCAGCCGGTGTGTTATAGAAGCCGTTCCGCTCACAATCAAGCTCAAGTGCTTTACATATTACAGCATACTCAGCAACTTGTCGCTTATCGAGCAAGCTCATCGCCACTTCTAATCGTTCTGCATCTGTTAGTTGTTTCATGTCACCACCCTTATCATTGCATTTGTATCTATAAGATACACGCTTTCCATCGCCTTATCTACACCATCAGGGTCGACATGACACTCATGCTCCAACCGTGACCTGATTTCTGCGATAAGTGCTCGCTTACTAAGTACATTCGGGTCAAAGTCGAACAGGCGGTATTCACCATGTTCGCCATCATAATATATGCACTCGAACATCGGCTTGGGGCAATGCTCACGGATAGCATCACGTACACACGCCATCATCCACGCATACCGCACACTGTTATCTGTATCGTATGCTATCTTCATTGCGAACTTTTGCAAGTCACCGTCTTGCCGATAGTTGTCGACTGCCTGTTTCACTTGGTTAATAATAATTCCCATTTGTTACCTCACTTTCATTATTCTAATTATACCACAATCAATAGTCTGTGTCAAGCCCTAATTCAGAATTTTCTGCTATTATATTAGCAGCCCGTTCCTGCAACTCACATTCGCCATCGGCTGCACAATCGCTGTGCTGTTGGCAATGTTCGATGCAGGTTATTTCTTCTGGTGTTAGCTGTTGTGATAGTATTACGAAGTCTTTCATTAGCTTCTCCACTTAAATAATACCTGATATTTACCTACTGCTGTTATCGTTACATCACGCAATGCGACAATCTCTAATCCATCACGTAGCATAGCGGGTATAGCACCACCAAACCACCGAAGTAAATCAGCAGCAGAAGCAAACCCACAAAACTCATTCGGTGATATGTATCGACCAGTATCTTCATGTGGTGTTGGTTGTGGATGTTTGTTGCGTGTCATTCCTATATATTTCCAACCCGCAGTATACGCACCCCGCGTCCTGTCCTGCTTACTCTGGATTCTATATACTAAACTCATAAGCTCTGACCGTCCGGTAGTCGCGACCTCTAACGCTCGGACGTTGCAGACGGCCATCGCTTGCGGGTTTAGTCGATTACCTGCACTTCGGCATTGACGAGCGATACATAGTTCCCGCACATATTCGACCAGACTTCACCATTACCAACCACAACCGCATCTTGCCCAAAGTTAGTTTTAATGCAAATCGTACCTTCGTACCTAAAACAATCTCCCGCGTCTAAATCTGCAAAATCTACTGTGTTTTTTTTTTTTTTCGTTGTTCTCTAATACTTTCATCCAATTACCTCACTTTCCGGCCTGTTGGCCTATTGTTTCCGTTTCCCAAACGATTCAGGGTCTGGACTTGTATAGTCCCGCCGAATCACGTCCTCATATTTTCCGCACATCGGGCAGCCCTGATTTATGTTATCGAGCCAAATATGCCCGCATATACACTCAAATTCATATATTATTTCTGGTTCCGTGTTCATAGTCCACCACCGGTTTCGCACCTTGCTTCTCGTAATTCATCTGAAAACATATCCGGCGTTCCTGTGCAAAACGCCCGCCAGCGTAGGTCTTCGAGATTATCGTTTTCACGTTCTTCGTCGTGGTACTCTTTACAGCTTACACAAATATAGTCGAAGCTGTAATGTTCATCTGATTTTACTTTAACAATTTCCGTGTCACCTACATAAGTTTCACAGCAGACACATTCACCGGCATAATAGCAATCAGGACATAACAACAAATCTGATTTAGCAGCTATAAGAGCAATATCATCACAATTTGCCATTTTCTGCTCACACGCCGAACATACTGCGAAAAACTCTACACCGGTATCGAGATTGTCCTCAAACCACTGTAAAACACCGGTAACGTGGACAGCGTTGCTTTCCTTGCAGAACGTGATTATGTCCTGCTCATTGCTTAAATCATAAATGAAAGTGCTGGTTTTTTCCTGCTCAATTAGTTCCTGTGCAGCTTTGAAAGTTTCGATACCAGCAGAGCCGGACGATTGTATATTGTGGAAGTCACCTTGTTTGTCAATATAAAAATAGTTCCACTCCCAATAGCATCCATTATAGCCACCGCCTTGATATTGTACCAGTATGTTAGTTTTCATAGTCCACGAGCCCCCATAAAATGATAACCAAAACTATCTTCGTCCATATCACCACCACCATCGGCCACAAATTCTTTGGCTTGTTCTTTAGTTCCAGCGTTCACAATATAATCTTGATTGTGTATTTCCTTTACTGTTACCCTATATCTTGCCATTATATCCTCACTTTCCGCGATATACTCGACTACGTTTGCAATTTCGGCATGTCACGTCTGCTCTGGTACTGGTCACGTTGTCACCAAACTTTTCACGGCTAACATAGATACCACAAGCCGCGATGCCTTGTATTTTCGACAAACTTATTTCGCGTGTTAAATAGTGTGTTCGTTTTTTCATAGTGTCCTCACTTTCTTTAATCTTGAACATAGTTTTCTTTAAGTATCGCACAACGTGCCAGTTCTGCTCCGATATATGAGCAATGTTCGGGCTGTAGCAATACCGGCCAATTCTGCATTATATGTTTCCGAACATTATCAGCCGTTCCTTGAAAACTAATAACTGGCATATCGTCTTTGTCCATAATATCAAGACGGATTTGGCCGTCTTTGCAATTTATGCAGGCCGCTTCGCATGTTCGACAGTCTATATTAATATAATGAATCAAAGTATAATACCCTGAATCATCCTGCTGCCATTCGGTATCGCCCACTATGATTAGTTTCCAGTCCATATCAAACCCCACTTTCAGCATAGGCAAGCGTACGCCATTACTACGAGTAATAGCATATCACTTGCCGATATATTGTTAAAGATAAACTGCATAACCTTCGGCCGTCTATCCTTGACGGCCATCGGTTGTGGAGTTTATTTTTCCTGTACTTCATATTCAAATATATTGACTAAATCCTTTGAGTCTATGCTGTATATTTCACTCTGTGCCGCTTCGATAGCATCTTGTATGCTATCTTGTTCTCCTACATCTAACAACATCTCGATTCTTACAAACATATCAAACTCCTTAAATTAAACTCTCTTGCAAGACTATTTAATCGTGGTCGTCTACTGTCATTGATTCTACAAATTGTTCATAAGTTAAAACTGGTTCGTCAAACGGAATTCGACTTACTATGTAATCAGCATAACTTTGCCTTTTCTGTTCATCTGTCATAATTTAACCCCTTATTTTAATTGCTTGCCGAACATCCTCAAATACTCACGATACTGCTCGCGTGCTTGAACCCAGGTAATATAACCCCATTCTACAAGTTGCCGTAGTCTGTCGCGTTTCATAGTCTTTAGTGCTTTGTTCATGTCAATACCCTATCTTCCTCAAAAACATGTCCAGTATCTTCGCCGCTTCACGTCTGGTTAAGATACCTGCTCGTATCTTCACAATCAGGTCTGTTTCACGCTGGATTATCCGTTTGTCTTTCTGTGCTTTAATCATAAACCCAGTTGCCGGAGTTGAACCGGCAAAACATCTGCTGGGCGATAGTGGCTAATTATATTTTACGTCCATTAACATTTCTTCCTGTTCTGGTGTCATATCACCGAAAATCTCATCTTCATAATCGTGAGCAATAAACACCTTGCCGTCAATTTCTCGGCTATCAATGGTATCAATCACCATTATAGCACCTATCAATGACTCAAAACCCATCCCACTATCAAGTGAACCATTTTCAAGTTGTTCTTCTATTTCTTCCCTTAATTCCCTTAAACTGTTAGCTCTGATTTCTGTGGCGGGATAACCACAAACTCCACCACCCCAATAGTTGCCTAATACGACACCCGTTGCTTTGTAAGTAATCATAAATTACCTCACTTTCTATTAGCCACTATTAACTTGTCAAACAACACTATGTAAAGTATAACACAAACCAGAACATAATGCAAGTAAAATATCGTAAAATATGATAATATGTTCATTGCTAACATTCTGTTTTGTTAGTTATCTATTTAACTGATAGACAGGTAAAGACAGGTAAAAGACAGTATAGTCGGGTAAAATAAATCTCATAAGTCTATACTATGCCAGAAGTTATATCAAATAGACAGGTAAAGACAGGTAAACTCGTCAAAACAAAACTCTGTATATGCTATATACCCTATATGCTTATATAGTCTGTTATGTAATTCTCATAAACATAGTCTTTGTCATTTTACCTGTCTTTACTTGTCTTTACTTGACTATCATTGAAAGAAGATAATAAGTAAGGGTATTATCGGTCAGTTATAGACAGTATAGTTGGGTATAGTCAAGTAACGTCCATCGAACATAGAATGGTGTAGAATTTGAGTACTACTAAAGGAGTATACATAAAGGTGTACACCTAAAGGTGTATACATAAAGGGGTAGAGGTTATGGGACGTTGTTGGTCGGCTAGTTGTTGCCAGGCCACGCACACACAAGAGAGCAGAATCTCAGTCATTACCTACGTTGTCCTGCTCGATTGTCCAGCCATAAGTAAATGTTATCGGACGGGGGTGGTACCCTTCGGTTGGGCTTGGGCGGGACTCCAGACCACCCTTAATCAGTCACCCAGAAGAGAGAAAATTTATCCGCTACGTCAAGGACATCCTCGTAGGGTAGCGGCTCCCAGAAAAATATTATATTTTTTTACGATTTTAGCCAGATTTTACTTGACTCAGGGGGTTGATTATGGTATAATAAGTAAATGGATCGAGGTTTTTCCATAACATTTCATAGAAAGGGCGTTTAATGGCCAAAAACAAGCATTATCCTACACTTACTCAAGCCGAAGCATTGAGACTACTGCGGTTGGGCGAGAAACACAAGAATCTTTTTGTCCAGGATCTGCTTGACACTATGCGGAAAGCGGGATTGAAGTGAGACATTTCCGGCTACCACCGGACTTACAGCGTAAGCTGTGTAATCATGAGGGTTGACAGCAGCCCCAGGTAGAAATTGCTGTATTTTTATCTTATATGAGGAAGTGACATGATCAAAGGCAAACCACGTAAAGCACCGGGCGAAGGTGCTTTTCCATTAGAACGAGCGAAGCAAATTTATGCTGCTTTCGGACCGGAAGGGCAAGACATGGCTTTCGGGCAATTCTATCGTGAGTTGTGCGGAATCGCAGACCCTAAGAAGATGGAAGATGATCTTGCTGGAATAGAACTGGTTGCGGCCCGTGAAAGAAGTCAGAAATTACTTATAGACAGGGGACTGTTACATGCGAATAAGTCATAAATGGGAAGAACGACCCAGTGTTAGTATAAAATGTCCTTATTGTGGAGTGTGGGAAACCTACGAACCTAATTTTTTTGTAGGTGATCTTATACGATGTAGACGCTGTGATAAAACGTTTGAATTAGGGAAGCAGAAACAATGCAAATAAGTGCGGTCTACAAGAATCTTAAGGGACAAGAAGGTTTGCTTGCTGGTATAGAGCAACAAATCCAGGCCTTGTTAAATACGAATCAAGAAAATACAGACTGTCCAAAATGTTTGAAGGATGCACCAAATCGAGAAATGTATTTTATTAATCAGCAAAGGGTTTTCAATGTACTTATGGAAGCAGTTGGCGACATGAAGATAATGAATGGTTATTCATTACTTGAGATAGAGGTACAGTTGCGGCAAAATAAATAATGCGTGTGGGCATTATAGAATTATAGAAGAGAGGGGTATATTATGAGTAGTGATGTGTTTATTTCCGACGGCTTGACCAGGAAAAGAATTTCACCAGCGTCAGCCGATCTCCAAAGAGAAATTAGAGAACTTCTACACGAAATTAAAGAGAATGATGTTGGTGGCCAGCATTACAATTTTGAAGTGCAGAAAATAACATTGAATGGCGACGGTATTGGTAATGGTGACGTGCTTCCATGCAAAGACGTGCAATTATCTACTGATGGCTCTGATGTGACAGTAACAATTAAGGATTCTGCCGACGATTCGGGGGATGGTGACGCTAATGGATTCCTGCTTCCAACGATGGCTACTGGTGCACCTGTTACTATTCAAGTAGATAATGTGGGCAGACTGCGGTTTTTTGGAACTGCTGTTAAGATAGTTTATATCTTA
>SDBT01021417.1_pt1 | contig 10107 bp, 8 predicted proteins | sample 2277101 | NCBI WGS metagenome assembly SDBT01 (sample SAMN10404973, study PRJNA504765) | marine sediment metagenome | isolation source: marine sediment core GS10_PC15, 103 cmbsf | place: Arctic Ocean: Southern Knipovich Ridge | collected 2010
GCGTGGACATGCTGGTTGTCGTGGACGATTCCGGGTCCATGGCGGAGGAGCAGGAGATCCTGGCCACCGCGTTCTTCCCCCTGGTGAATTCGCTGGTCAATCCGCTCCCGGGCTGGCAGTGGCCCCGTGCGGACGATGTTCGCATCGCCGTCGTCACCACGAACATGGGGCTATCCTGGGCCGGAAATGCCTACTCGGAGGGCGACGGATGGCCGCACCCCCCCTCGGCGTGCCTCGGTTCGGGCGACAACGGTGTATTTCAGACATACCCCGGCGGCTCAACCATCGACATCGAGCACGGCGTGATCCCGTGCGACAGCTCCAATGCCCAGTGCCCCACCGGCTGGGAATGCGGCGAATTCGATTCAAATGACATCGGCACCTGCCAGGCCCCCGGCGGAGACGGCGACAACCAGTCTTGCCCGGTCATGAACGCCACCTACTCCGAAACCAAGCCGGAAGACCCCAACGCGGTCATCGCGTTCGAGGTGGCGTGCATGGCGAATCAAGGGATCGACGGCTGCGGCATCGAGCAGCAACTCCAGTCCGCCGCGGCGGCGCTGAGTCGATCCGACCAGGAGGTCTTCGTTCGAAAAGATTCCCTCCTGGCCATCCTTGTCGTCAGCGACGAGTCCGACTGCTCCATTGAGGACGGCTTGGCCCTGTTCGCCTCCGACGAGGTCCAGGATACAAGCAAGCTAAATATCGCTTGCGGGAAAAATCAAGATTGCTTGTACGATGTCGAACACTATTACACCACGTACACCAATTTCAAAAGCTCTCCCAACAGCGTGATCTTCGCGGCTATCGTCGGCCTGCCCATAGAGGATAATAATGTCTGTGAGGGCACCGGCGACACCCTGGGCGGTTGCCTCGATCATCCGGACATGGAGCTTAAGGAGGTGCTCTTGGACAAAACCGGCACTGGCAATTTCGTTTGGTACTTCGAGGAAGCGTGTACCCGGGGCACCGTGACCGAGGCCCTGCCGGGACGTCGTTATGTCAAATTGGCCAACGAAGAGTTTGGAACAATGAGTTACATCTATTCCATTTGCAACGAAGACTGGGGCCCCGCCATGGAGGAGATCGCGCGTCTCATCGCGTCCAACCTGGCGGGAACGTGCTACGAAAAACCCCTCGAATGGGATCCCTCCGCAGAGCAGGCCAAGTGCGACGTGGTGGTCGAGTACGTCAACCCGGACGGCGACGACTGCCCCGACGAATTCGACGACGACGATCCGGTCATTGCCGAAGAAGAGGAAGACGATGAGGTGGAGCGCACCTTTGCTTACTGCCGCATGCCCAAGATCGCGGCGCCCAAGAACTGCGCCAATATCGAAGAGGGCAGCATGAACGACAAGTTCGGCTGGTACTACTGTGAGAATCTCGGCGTCGAAACCTTCGATGACGCTTGCACGGACGGTGAAGACAATGATGGCGACAATCTGGTGGACTGCGATGACCCGGATTGCCAGAACTGCCAATGCTGTCCTAACGGCACCGACGCGTGCACCGGCACTTGCAAGTACATGGTCCAGCTAACCACGGACGCCGAGGAAGCTGCCAAGCAGCTCTCCATTTCCGTGCAGTGCCTGCAGCAGTTCTCATTCGAGGACCAGAACTGCCAGGAGGACTCCGAAAAGGCGTGCGAGGACGAACTGGACAACGACGGAAACGGCATCTGGGACTGCGACGCCGTGAGCGTCGACGAGGACAAGGACAACGCGCACTCTGCGGATCCCAACTGCTGCCCCATGATCAAGGAAGGTACATCCTGCAAAGAGGTCAACACCGATTACTGCGGCGGAGGCGCCGCCGTGGATATCGACGCCTGTGTGGCACACGCCAGTCTGCTTGTTTGTAACCTTCCCCTTCCCTAGTCCTTCTAATCCATGAACGATATTTGCGTTGTCGGAGCCGGTCCGGCGGGAATCTCCTGTGCCCGGGAGCTTCGCAGGCACGGTTGCAAGGTGGTTCTGCTGGATCGGAGCGAACGACCGGGGGACAAGGCCTGCGGTGGAGGGCTCACGGAGGATGCCTGGGAACCCGCCGGGATCGATCCTGCCCGTGTTCCCGATCACGCCCGGGCGTTCCACCGGCTCGTCGTCGGCGACAAATCCGTCGAAACCGATGGGCCGTTCGTGGTGGTGCTGGATCGAAAAAAATGGCAGGCCGCTCGGATCGACGAGCTGAGAGAGATCGGTTGTGACGTGAGGCTGAAAAGGCGGTTCATGGGATTTTCCCGGGGCGAAATCAGGACCGATGGGGGATCTTTCAGGTGCGACGTTCTGATCGGCGCCGACGGCGCATCGTCACGGGTTCGCAGGCTTCTGCGCATCCCCACCGGGCTCGTGGTGAGGGCCTGGCAGGTTACGGTTCCCTCCGGGCATCGGGCCTGCGAGACGATCGAAAGAGAAGCTGTGACCGTCCGTTTCGATCATCGACTTTTCGGTTCCGGGTACGCGTGGGTTTTTCCAACAGTTGACGGAGTTCGGCTGGGCTGCGGGGCATCGAGCGCTTTTTTGCGCGCGGGGGATCTCAGGGCGTCGTTCCTCTCGTGGCTCAAGGAACTTGGTGTGAGAAAAAAAGACGGCAGGGTCCGGTGCGGCACCATCGGGTGCGGATACGCCGGTCACCGTTTCAAGAATGTCTTTTTGGCCGGCGACGCCGCCGGGTTGGCTTCGCCGGTCACCGGGGAGGGGATCGCGAGCGCGCTTATATCCGGCCGCGAGGTCGCCCGGGAGATTGTCGATCCTTCCTATCGCTCGAAGGAAATCCCCAGGCTCGCCGCCCGCCACAGGCGAACCCACGACCTCCTCTCGATTCCGTGGATCGGCAGATCCCTCTATCGCCTCGCGCCTTCGATCTTGAGAATTCCGTTCATCAGGACCGAAGCGATGGGGAGATATGGGTAGGGTAACCACGTTCACCTGGTCGTATGCGGGAGGCGCAATTCGGCGAGAAACCGATCGAGCCGGCGGACTGCCACCGAGCCCTCCATCCGCTCGCGCATCAAGTGTCGCACCGCCTGCACGGCCGGCGCGTCGAGCGCCTCGGCGAAGAACGCCAACGACGGCTCGATGGTCGACTCGCGGTTCTTCACCTCCACGAGCAGGCGCGGACTTCCTTCCTCGACCAGGCAGAAGTCGACCTCCCGTCCGGTCTTGGTCCGCAGGTAGCGCAACTCGGCGCGCACTCCGCCTCGATCGACGCGACCGAGCGCGTGGTCGTAGAGCGCAACCGCTGTCAGATTCTCGAGTCGCGCGCCGGCTCCCGTGACGAGCCCGCTGTCGAAGAAGTAGAGCTTGGGCGCCTTGAGCAGCGAACGCGCCACGTTTCGCGAGTGGGGCGCGACTCGAAACACGATGTAGAGCGCTTCGAGCACGTGGACATACTTCTTGACCGTGTTCGGCGCGACGCCGAGGTCGCGGGCGATCGAGGCGTACGACAGCGGGGAGCCCACGCGTGTGCGCAGGAGATCGACGAGCGTTCGCATCGCGCCGAGATCATGGATCCGCTCGAAGTCGAGCACGTCCTCCCGGATCAGTCCATCGACGTACTGCAGACGCCAGCGGGCGGCGTCCGTCGGGTCCTCGGCGAGCAGCGGCTCGGGGAAGCCACCGCGTTCGAGCAGCCGGTCGAGATCTCCTTCCAGCTCGGTGCCGACGAGCGCCGCCGGTGAGAACGGCATCAGCCGATGCGAAAAAAAACGCCCGGCCATCGAATCTCCGGTCTGGCGAAACGCGTCGAGTCGCGCGCTGCCGGTCACGAGGATTCGCATCGCAGGCGGTCGGGTGTCGTAGACGCCCTTCAAGAACCGCTTCCAGCCCGCCATCTTGTGCAGCTCGTCGAGGATGAGGAGTTGCGTGTCGGGCAACCAGCTCTCACTCTTGATGATCTTCCGGTCTTCGAAGCGGTCGTAGTTGAGGTACGTCGTCCGATCGAAGCCCTCGCCTATCTGGTGCGCCAACCAGGTCTTGCCGACTTGCCGCGGCCCGACGAGGAAGACGAGCTTCTTTTCGAGGTCGCGTTCGAGGAGCGGTTGCTGGAAACGTCTCATATGACTATTATGCACGAAAATGCATTTTAGTCATGTCTTTTCTGCATTGCTCTGCGTATTGGTCCGCCGCTGAACAAGGCGAGGAAGATCAAGACTTGACTTTTTCTCGGTTAGTGTACAACTTGTATAAGTAGTACAAAATGTACTCAAGAGGAGAAATCATGTCCCGTATGAATGCCAGTGAGGCGCGCCATGAATTTGCAGAAGTGATCAATCGCGCTGCTTATCGAGGAGAGCGGATCGTTCTTCACCGAAGAGGCAAGGATGTGGCTGCGATAATATCCCTCGAAGACCTGAAGCTTCTGGAGCGCCTCGAAGATGAGAATGACTTGAAGGCCGCCAGGGCAGCTCTCAGAGAAACCGAGAAGAAGGGGACAAAGCAGATTTCAGAGCTTATGGAAGAACTCGGTATAGAGAGATAAATCCGAGATGTATACGATTGAGATCGCCCCGGCAGCAGAGCGGGCCATCAGGAAACTGTCTGCTGAAGTCAAAAAACGCATCATCAAAGCGCTCTTGAAACTGGGAGGGGAGCCCCGGCCTCCGGGTGTCAAGAAGCTCAGTGATGTGGAAGATCTGTATCGTGTTCGCGCGGGGGACTACCGCATCGTTTATCAAATCCGAGATAATGAACTGGTCGTGTTGGTCGTAGGAGTCGCACATCGCAAAGAAGTGTACCGTTGAAGATAAGGAAGGCCGAAACGGTGGATCACGACGCTGTTCTAAGGGTAGCACGGCGTACGAGCTCGTGCATGATCTGATGACCCGGGTGGACGATTTCGAGTCGTGCCAGGGGCAGTCCGCCCAGCAGGGCCAGATCCCCGATCACGTCCAACATCTTGTGACGCGCGGGCTCGTTGTCGAAGCGAAAACCGCCGGGGTTGAGGGGGCCGGATTCCCCGATTATCAGCGCGTTTTCGAAGCTCCCTCCGAGTCCCAACCCGGAGGCGAGGATCCGCTCCACTTCGCTTTCCAGGGCAAACGTGCGCGCCGGCGCGAGGATCTCCACGAAGTCGTCGACCATGGGCGCGAAGGTCATCTGCCGGGGTCCTATGTCGATCCCGTCGCATTGAAGATGTATGTCCACGGACGGTTCTTGCGCGGGTGTAATGCGCGCCATGGAGTCGCCGTGCACGACCTCCGTTTCGGCGTCGATCTCCACGAAACGCGGCGATGGATGTGCCCCGGCGTTTGTGAGGGCGTTCACCCAGGGCAGCGCGCTCCCGTCGAGGATTGGTATCTCAGAACCTTCCACGTCGATCCTGGCGTCGTTCACCCCGTACCAGAGAAGGGCCGCCAGGAGATGCTCCACCGTACCCACCTTCGATGACCCGCAAGCCAGATTGGTGGAGCGGATCGAGTGAGGATCTATCGCGCTCGCCACGGCCCGGATTTCGCCGGTTGCGGTGGCGAAGACTATCCCGGCTCCCGGAGTTGCCGGCGCGATAGATGTCCGGCACGGGAGGCCCGTGTGAATGCCGACTCCCTCGAGGGAAAACGGGAGGAAAGTGGACATGGGGCCTATCGGACCTCGAAGAAGATCGGGGAAAAGGTCAGTACCTTTTGCCCTCGCAGCAAGGATGCCAGCACGAGGGCGCTCCTTACGGCTGGAAAACGGTGGGCCGTGGATAAAAAGACATTCTGCTGATCTGCGATCTGCTCGCTCAAGATCTCCATGAAGCTCTTGGGTTTGGGGTGCATCTCCACGGGCGCAGAGGGGAAGCCTGCAAGATTCCGCGCCCGCTCCACCGCGTCGTGGAAGGTGCCCATCTTGTCGATGAGCCCCGTCGAGAGAGCCTGGGATCCTGTCCAGACCCTCCCCTGTGCTGCGGCGAGCACGGTCGAGCGATCGAGCTTGCGCCCGGTGACCACACGATCAATGAAGATGTCGTATGTGTTTTTCATCAAACTGGCCACCACCGAACGCTCCTCCTCGGTGAACGGGCGAAACGGGCTGGCCATTGTGGCCCGCTGTCCCCTCGAGAGCGTCTGACTATGTGCGCCGAGCTTCTCCATGGCGCCGGCCAGCACCACCTTGCCCCCGACGACTCCGATGGAACCGGTCAGGGTAGATCCGGACGCGTAGATTTCCGTGGCAGCGCTGGCGATGTAATAACCGCCGGAGGCGGCCACGTCCCCCATGGAGGCAACAACGGGTTTCTTCTCGGACAGTGACCGCACGGCTTCCCAAATGTTGTCCGAAGCGAGGGCGCTTCCTCCGGGGCTGTCGATGCGGAGGACAACGGCTTTGATTGAATCATCGCGGGTCGCTTCGCTCAAGCTGGTAACCAGGTCCATGTCGCTGATGACTTCCATGCTTCCCAGGAGATCGTCCTTGTCCGATCCGCCGACGATGGGGCCGATGGCGGGTATGACGGCGATTCGAGGATGGGTCGGTTTAAGATCCGCGCTATCGGTCAGCCCTCCGAGAAGGCCTATCAGGTCGGTGAAGGACAGGGGCTTATGGGGCTCCTTGCCGTACTCATCCTGCACGCCGCCGGGGTATTTCTCCTCCATGGTCGCGAGCAGAGCGCCGATGGTGGTAACCTCGTCAGCGAGGCCGATCTTCACTGACTTTGAAGCGGTGTACGGGCCGCCCTCGATGAGTCCGTTCACGGTTTGCCTGTCCAGCTTCCTTCCCGAAGCTATTCCGGCGACGAGGTTCTCGTGCAGTTCGTCCAGCAGGCTCTCCATGGCCTCCCTGGATTCGGGCGACATGTCGTTGCGAGTAAGTGCGTCCGCAGCGTCCTTGTACTTTCCCTCGTGGAGAATGTCAGCGGTTACGCCCATGGAATCGAGCAGATCCTTGAGGAAGATCGCTTCGAGGGAGAGTCCGATGAGATCGATCCCTCCCGCGGGTGCAATGGCGATTTTCGAGCAACTTCTCGACGCCATCCAGTATGTCAGGTTGTCCGCTTCCTCCAGGTGGCACATGATGGGCTTGCCGGATTCCCTGAACCTGGAGATCGCATCCCCGATCTCACCGGCGCGCGCCCAGCCGATCTGCGGCGCCAGAAAATGGACAATGACCTCCTGTACCTGAACGTCCTTCGAGGCGCGGTTCAGGAGATCTTCCAGCCTGTACTGGCTCATGGCCGTGGATCTCAGAAAGTCGGCCGGGTTGGGGAAGTTGGGGATCTCTCCGTCGATCTGGAGAAGGATCGCCACGGGACCGGTGGCTCCACGGGCGGTCGAGGGCTCTTCGCCGTCGAGATCGCAACCGGCAATGGCCGTGAAAAGAACAACGGCCGAGAAAAGGCTCCGCGAAAACAGGTTGGGCATTGTCAGATCCTCCGATCAATACGGCTGTTCGGGTGGCTCTTCCGAAGGAGGCGGCTCCTCCGAAGCAGGTGGCGCGCTCCCGCCGGACGCCGGTTGCGTCGGCGCTGCCGGGGGTTTGGTATCACCCGCAGTGGCGTATGGATTCGGCGTGGAAGATGGTTGATCCTCAGAGGGTGCGGTGGGCTCCGTCGGCTTGTCGGCGGGCGGGGAATCGTCGGTGCTTGCAGCGGATCCCAGAGCCTGTTCGAGTTGATCGGCGTTTCGCCTGGCCATGGTTGCATGGCGACCCAACGGGTTCACTGAGAGATATTTCTTGTACCAGGTGAGCGCCTGCTCTTTTTGCCCCTGGGCCTTGTATGTTTCGGCCAGGCCGATGATGGCCGGCCCATACGAGTGGTTGACCTTGATCGCCCGCCTGAAATGCGCGATGGCCTGTCCCTTGGATCCGCGGTCTAAGTAGCAGTAGGCCAGACCGGAGAGCGCCTCTATGTTGCCGGGTGAGCGCATGAGGACCGCCTCGAAGATCTCGGAAGCGTCACCGGGTTTGCCGTTTTGTTGTAGTTTCGAAGCTCGCATCAGCAACGATTCGGTGCTGCCCCTGGTGCCGACCCCGGCTCCCTTCGGAGCACCGGGAAGGACCGGCTGGGTCGCAGCGATCTTGGTGTCGTCATCTTTTTTTGCGGGAGCCTCGTCGGCGTCCGTGTCGACAACCTCTTCGGGGTCCCCGGCCGGCTCCTCGACGGGTGTGTCTCCTTTGTGCAGTAATACCGGTAGGCCTTTGTCGATCCTGGCCTGAAGCTCGCGAGCGCGCTCGTGATCCGAGTTCAGGCGAAGGAGCCTGGCCAGGCGCTCCATCGCTTCTGAGTTTCTCCCTGCGGATGCCAGAACCCTCGCTTCGCGGTAGAGGGCGCAGAGCATGGGTTCGTCGGCGGTCACGGGCGCGAGCATTCTGAGCACTTTTGAAGGATCCGCCTTCTCGTCAATGGCGATCATCGCCGCGAAGTAGTCGGCCTCCACGGCGGCCTGCACGGAACGGCCTTTTTCCAGGTGCTTCGAAGCCTTCTCCAGATCGCCGGAAAGCCGGTACAGATCAGCCGATGCCAGGTAGGCCTCGGCCAACTCCGGGTCCGCCTTGAGCGCCTGATCGGACCAGCGTTTGGCCTCTGACAGCTTGGTTTCGAATTCCATGTGCAGGCGCTCGGCTTCCTTGAAATCGGGTTGCGCTCCTTCGGTTTTCGCGGCCAGTGCCGCAGCGTCCACGTTGGCGTCGATCTCCCGATCCAGGTTGTACTGCGCCCAGATCAAGTACATCTGGGCAAGGGCGGCCAGTGTGAGCGCGTCGTTCTCCTTGAGGGCGAGGACCTGGTAATACTCACGGTCCGCCTGTGTGAACGCCTGCTCCGTGTCGAGCAGGAAGCTCTCGCGCCCTTTCAGGTAAAAGGTCTTGTGTCGGTCATCATCGGACTTGCTGATCATGCCGCCGAGCAGATCGTCCACCAGCGGGCGCTGATACATGAACATGTAAAAGGCGCCTCCCACCAGGGCCAGGATCACCGCGAGCGCGATCCACCGTCCGGTCTTTCGCCTCGGGCCGGGGCGTGCCGCCTTGAACTCGTCCTCGATATCCGCCGGAATGTGAGAATCCTCCCGCGCCCACGCGGGCCCTTCGGGCGCGACGGCCTGGCCGGCCTCCCAATTCGCGCTGTCCGAAGAAGCGGGAATCTGCGAGAGGTCCGGTTCATGGTGTTCGGACCCTCTGGGCGCAACCGGGGACTTCATGGGTCGTGTTGGTTTTTGCGTGTCGACCGTCGGCGGAATTTGTGCCGCGGGCGGAACCTGTATCGCCTGATGTGTCGGCTCCGTCGAGGAGACGCGGGCCGACGGCGATTGGATGAGCGTTGCGGCATTGGATATGTCCGTCGTTGCCGCGGACGGCGTGTAGCTGACCACCTCCCGAACCACAGGGCGGGCCATGGGGGGAGAAACAGAGGGGGGCGTTGCGAACGGCGCCTTGGCCGGCTTGGCGAATTCGGCGGTCGACGTGCGGGATTCGATAGCCTGGTGCCGCATGGTTGCCTGGTGTGCCTGGGCCGCGTCGAAGAACGATTTCATCTCCGCGATATCGCCGAGGCGTTTCCATTCGCCGCCGCCCTTGCGTACATGGTCGCCGGGATTAACCTTGCCGTCCGCGATCCAGTCCTGAAGGATCGCGATGCGATCGAACGGAAAGATCGAGCCGTCCACCTGCCGAAGATTCCATGTCTCGGCGGCTCCGGCAGCCGAGAGGGGGAAGGCCTTGAAAACATGATCGCAGGTCGTGCACCGCACCGAGGTGCCCGACGGGCTCACCAGAGTCTCGTCCAGCGAATACTCCGTTCCACATTTCTCGCATTGAACATCCATGATTGTGGATTATACAGGCACTTCAATAAAAGAACAGACGGCGGGGTCACTTGGACGGTCACCCGTGGTGATGCGGTAGACACTTGATGTTCCCTTCTTGGCGTGACTACACTCACCGCCATGCGAATGTATCCGTCAAAGGCGATGATTGTACAGTCCTGGAAGAAGTACGGCCTCATCGTGGTGGGCAATATAGTCTTCTTCGCGCTGCTCTATTTCATCTCGTACCGGCCCAACAACGATGAGAACCGGGCTGCGGAGTTTCTGAGCATGGCCCAGGAGCAGGAGGCTACCGAGACCGTCGCACTTCCCGAGGAACTTCGCCGAGTCGGTACCTTGTGTTCGCCGTAGCTTGCCTGACG
>SDBT01021418.1_pt1 | contig 10107 bp, 11 predicted proteins | sample 2277101 | NCBI WGS metagenome assembly SDBT01 (sample SAMN10404973, study PRJNA504765) | marine sediment metagenome | isolation source: marine sediment core GS10_PC15, 103 cmbsf | place: Arctic Ocean: Southern Knipovich Ridge | collected 2010
AACCATTCACCGGCTGCTGGGCGTGCAGATGATGACAAACAGCGACGGCGGCGGGGGCGGCTGGGTGTTCGTTCACAACGAGAAGGAACCACTTGCCGAGCACTTTGTCATCGTCGATGAAGCGAGCATGATCGATGCGGACTTGATGGCGTCGCTGCTTCGTGCGTGTGCCCGCGGGACGCACCTACTGTTCGTCGGCGACATCCACCAACTGCCGCCCGTCAGTCACGGGGCACCGATGCGAGATATGATTGCGGCCGGCCTGCCGTACGGCGAACTCACGGAGCCCCGCCGCAACTCCGGTCGGATTATCAAGGCACTCCGTCAGATCAAGGCGATCGGTAAGTTTGACGTCTCGCCGCGAATGGACTTGGCTGCCGACGATCCGGAGAACTTGATTCTCATTAACGCTACTACGCCCGCACAGCAGATAGAGGCCATCGAGAAATTGATTCGCAAGTTGGTGGCCGACGGTAAATACGATCCGAAGCACGGCATGCAGGTGTTGGCCATCGTCAACGAGAAGTCGCCAGTGGGCCGGGTGATACTGAACGACCGATTGCAGCCGCTCCTAAACCCCGACGGCGAGGGCTGTGACGAGAGCCCGTTTCAGACGGGTGACAAGGTGATCTGCGGCAAGAATGGGATGTTGGAAATGATGGACGGTGGCGACGAAAACGATAGTGATGATGTTCTTGATATAGACGCCGGGAGTGGATGCTTCGTGGCCAACGGCGAAATGGGGGAAAGTATTGGCATCGAACTATACGTCACGACCATCGAACTACCGAACCCGCGCCGCGTAGTCAAGGTTCCCCGCGGCAAAGCAAAAGACAAAGGCGACACTGGCTGCGACTGGCAGCTAGCCTACGCCATCACCACTCATAAATCGCAAGGTTCCGAATGGCCGATCGTTGTGTTCGTAATCGACGAGTATGCCGGAGCGAAGTTCCTGGCATCCCGGGAGCTAGTCTACACGGCGCTGTCCCGAGCCAAGGTACTATGCGTGCTGGTCGGCAGCAAGGCGACTATCGAGCAGTTCTGCAGGCGGCGAGTGCTGCCCCAGCGGAAGACGTTTTTGGTGGAGTTGATTAAGGAGTTGGATAAATGACAAATTCAGCCGACAAAATCAAACAGAACATCGCCAACCACAAAGACGCCTACTCCCTTGCCGGTGACATTGCCGATCTGCTGCAATCCGAATTACCTCGCTTGCCGTCCGACGAATCGCGGCAAGAGTTCTGGCAGATGATGCACGATGCATCGGCGAGGAAGCTGAAGCGAAAGCCGGCGTGCTTGGTGGTGTCGGTGGCAAGGAAGCGGACGGAGGTTCGCCCGGATGAGGTTGAGGAGGCCCTTGCGTTGGTCGAGGGTATCTGCGCAAAGGCAGATGAAGTGCCAGAAGCGGGCGAAGAGTTTGCTCAGAGCGTGTTCAGCAAGGCTGAGGATATCGGCGAGAATATCGAGCATCGCAACCGCGTGACCGAAGGGCAGATGACGGCCCTCGAAAACATGAGTGACGGATTGGACAAATGGTTTCATGACTAAACCACTCACCCTTAACTAGAAGGAAACCCCATGCATTCACTAACAAGACTTCAGGTAGAAAACTTCAAGCGAATCAGTTTCGTCAGCATCACCCCGCAGCAGCGGTCGTTTGTGATCGCTGGGGTCAATGATGCCGGCAAGAGTTCGGTGATGGATGCTATTGTCTGCCTGCTGTGTGGAGAGAGGCTGTCGCCCGAACAACCCATTCGGGAGGGCGAAGATTCGGCGGTGATTTGCGCAACGCTTTCGGGCGACATGAACTATGAGGTCGAACGAACATTTAGCCGCAAGCGAAGCGGAGCCATTATCAGCAAGCTCAAGGTGACGGGGGTGGATGGTGCAGTGGCATCACCGCAGTCAGTGCTGAACGCGATCTTGGGCAGCAACAGCATCGCGTTTGACCCACTAGCGTTCTGTCGGATGAAATCCAAAGAACAATCGGAGTTGCTGTTGCAGTTGGCTGGGGTCGACCTGGCGGCAGAGAACACAGCCCGGGCGGAGATATTCAGTAAACGCACTAGCGTTGTTCGTGACGGCAAGGCAGCCAAGGCCCGACTCGGCGGTATGACTCGCCACGAAGACGCGCCGGAGATAGAGGTGTCGGTAGCGGACTTGATGACCGAGCTAGAGCGAAGGGAAGACGTCAACGCGGGAAATAGTAAATCAAGGGCTCTATTGGAAGCGGCTGGCAAAGAGGTTGAAGTGGCGGTAGGTAAAGTTGTCATAGCAGAGGACGCGGTTGTCTTGGCGAGATTGGGCCTAGAAGAGGTGAAAGGACGACTCGACGCTACACGCAATACCCTGGATAAGGCAACACTAGAAGCCGCTGGTGTCAGGAGTGCTGTTGATCAACTCACGGATGAAGGTACTGACGACATCCGCCAGCAAATCAACAACGCCGAGGCCGTCAACCAACAGGTCCGCGACAACGCCGCCTACGTCAAGGCCGAACATGAGGTCCAAGCCTTGCTGGATAGCCACCAATCTCTAACCAGGCAGATAGAATCAGCCGACGCCAAGAAGGCCACAACCCTAGCCGGCCTCGACCTACCCATTGCCGACCTCGCCTGCGATGAAGAGGGTGTGACGCTCGCCGGCCTCCCGCTAGGACAGGCCAGCAAGTCCGAGCAAATCAAGACGGGAATGGCTGTCGGCATCGCCCAGAACCCCGGACTCAAACTAATGATGATTGCCGACGGCTCACTGCTCGGTGACGACTCGCTGGCCACGATCGACGCCATGGCGGACAAGGCCGGGATGCTGGTGTTGATCGAGTACGCTATGCGGAACGAAGGCGACGAGGTGCCGTGCGAGATTGTTATCGAGGACGGGACCGTGAGGGCCGCAACCGAAGCTAACGACAATGACTGACGCCCCCACCGACATCATCGTGACCGATTTCATGATCGTCATCGACGGCCGAGAGAAAGCCCCTTGGCAGTTCAAGTTGATCAACGTCAATCGCGGTGGCCGCAACCACAAGGTGGTAGTGAAGACCAAATACAAACACCTCGTGACCGGAGACTATTCAATCGAGGGCCACGAAAACAAGATTGCCATTGAGCGCAAATCAAAAGAGGATGCTTACGGCACATTTGGCGGCGGCCGGGAGCGATTCGAGAGGGAGCTTGGGAGACTACAGAAAATGGACCTGGCTGCCGTCATCATCGAAAGCGAGTGGAGCGACTTAATGCTGTATCCGCCGGCACGATCGAAGATGAGGCCGCGAAGTGTACTCGGCAGCGTGCTGGCATGGTCGCAGGACTTTGCACCGGTGACGTTTTGGTGTGTGCCGGGAAAGGTGTTTGCGGAGAAGGTTTGCTTTCGGATGTTGAGTAGGTGGTGGAGGAAGAGGAAAGAAGTAATGAGTGACACAAGCCGCGCGACGTAGCGCGGTGTACCCCGGCCGGCGTTGCCTTGGCGTCGGCGTCGGCTGGGGGTTTTGATATGCGATATGACGCGACGGGACGTGACACGACGTGACGGGACTGGACTCGACTCGACATGACCAGATGTGACTCGACAGGACTCGACCAGACTCGACTCGACAAGACAAGACCTGATGCACTTATTCATTCACTCGCGACGTGACTGGACTCGACTGGACTTGACTCGACCCGACTTGACCTGACTCGACCAGACAAGACAAGACCTGATGCACTTATTCATTCAAGCGTGACCAGACTTAACGCGATGGGACAGGACATGACCCGACCCGACCAGACATGACGAGACAAGACTTTACTCTAACCGAGGAGATGAACGATGTTACTTTGTAAGTTTACTGTGGTTGGCATTTCTGATTTGATGTTTGGCAAGCATGTATCAGAGCCAAAGAAGGACGACGAGACACACGCCCAGCATGAGGTGCGAACGTGGCGACAAAAGGTGCATGTGACACCGGAGGGTCAATGCTTCTTGCAGCCGTTCGCGATGAAGAACGGGCTGGAAAGTGCTGCAAAGTGGATGTCAATGAAGATACCCGGAGAAGCACCCAAGACATTTACGAAGAGATTTGCGTCGGGCATCCTGGTTGTCGACAAACTGCTGTTGTACAAGGCCGATGGATCGCCGATTACAATGGACGACATCGAACCCCAGGAACTATTCGTACCGTCGGACGGCAAGCGGGGAAGCGGCAAGAGGGTACTCAAGACATTCCCCACGGTGACGGATTGGCGAGCCGATGCGATCGTAAACGTATTCGATAACAAGATCACGGCTACCGTAATGGAACGGCATCTCAACGAGTTTGGCAAGTTCATCGGCTTCGGATCAATGCGAGTAGAGAACGGCGGCGTCAACGGGCGGTGTTCTATTGAGGAGTTCGTTACTGAGAAGATGGAGGTGTAAGGTAGTCAACTCGATGCGACTTGACCAGACTTGACTCGACTCGATAGGACCCGACATGACCTGACTGGACTTGACAGGACGTGACAAGACAGGACAAGACTTGATATGTCAAACAAACGACACAACAGAATCGGACCGCATATCGCTCCGGCCGGACGGTTTACCGGCGCTGCCGGTTCAGACAGCAAGAAGGGCCAGAAGTCTACCCGGAAGGAACGGCGGCAGAAACGTGGGTCGCACGTAGACAAGTACGAGAAGTAATAGAACCCGACTCGACGCGACCGGACAGGACTAGATGGGACGCGACTTGACATGACTGGACTCGATAGGACACGACTCGACCGGACAAGACAAGACAAGATTTTTACCCCCACCACAACCACACGGAGAACGAACATGAACAATCCAGCGACACACGAAGAACAGAGGCGCGACGCCTTGGCCGAATCAAACGAACGATACGGCGACCAGCCAAAGCCGCCGGTATTCCCGGGCGTCATGGGCCCACACACAGCCAAGGCGGCCGAACATCTGAAGACAGGCCGGCCCGACGACACGATCACCAGGGCGGCAATGGCGGACGTTATCGGCCGCTCATGTGATGTACACTCCAACGGCTACAGCAACGTCAACTCGGCAATCAACCACGTCGAACGTGAGCACGGAGTCATCTGGCGATGGGACAAGGGACAGCAGGCGTGGAAGTGTCTGCACGATCACGAGAAGGTTGGCGACGCCAGCGGCAAAATCAAGCGATCCCGGAAGCTGGCGAAGCGGGCGATACAGGTGGCGGCCCACACGGACGCGAGCAACCTGGATGACGACCAGCGGCGTGAGCACAACCTCAACACCGCACAAGCCGGGTTGCTGTACCTGTTCGGCGGCGGGCCGTTCCGGAGGCGGCTGAAGCAAACAGCGATCGCAAGCATGCACGAACCGGATGCGGACAAGGTGATTGAGTTGATGAAACCCAAGGTGGGGTGACTCGACATGATCGGACATGACTCGACGCGATAGGACGGGACCGGACAAGACAAGACACGATACGTATTGCCGAGAAAGGAATTGTGGATTAAGATAAAGGGTGCGGAGTTCCCAAGAACAACAGCGCCGTGTACAATCGTACATGCTGTTTTGAGAACGACACACCTTGGTCCAGTGGCATAGGAGTCGCTATGATGGCAGATTATTACTACATTGCATGCACGATCGAACATGGCGCATTCACCAACGAACGTGTTTTTGAAATTGCGCTTTCCGACAAGATCAAGACACACAACGGCGAAGATGATTCCGGGAAACTGGTTGGTACTGCTCATACTGACCACCTTCGTGATGCAGACGAAAATCCGCTGCAAGAAGACCAGCCAGGGTATGGAAATACCATTGAGGGTTTTGTGCTTTGCCACAAATTGAAAGAACTCTCGAACGGTTGGGCGATAGTCGAAGTGCCTAGCGCAGACGTGATTCACGTTTCGGGGGATTCTCTGGTTTCAACTTGATAGAGGTACGGGGTTGTGTACTTATCTGACCGCGATATTGCGTGGGCCATTGAGACCGGCAGGCTAATTGTTGAGCCGCCCCAACAGTTGGTTGGCGCCGGAAGAGACGGGGCTTGACGAATGAAAGCATTGACCATCCAACAGCCGTACGCACACCTGATCGTCACGCCGACGGCTGAACTACCTCCGGGCTACGAGCAGAAGCACGTCGAAAACCGCACGTGGTGGAAACAACGGTACCTGGGCAACCTGCTCATCCATGCAGGCAAGGGGCAAGACTACCTTGCGATTAACGACCGGACACTATTTCCTGAGATGGCGTTTGGCGCGATCGTCGGCGTGACGAAACTGATTGCCGTGCTCACGATAGACACGATCGAGCGAGGTAAAGTACCGCCGGGCCTCGAATGGGTCAAAGCCCACGCGTATACCGAAGGGCCGATCTGCTTGGTCCTGGGCGCCACGCTTAGGTTTGCGGAGCCGATTCCCTATCGTGGCCAGCAAGGGCTGTTTAATATCCCGGACGATATTTTAGGCGGGCTTGACAGACTATGAAACTCAAACCACTAGGGGTGAGTAATGACATCTAACTGGATTTACCGCGACCACACTGGTGATTCCGGTCCGGTGGACTCGCGCCGGCTAAAGGAACTGGCGGCTGCCGGCACAATCCGGCCCGATACACTGGTGCGGCGGGACGATGACGGGCAGGAGTGGGTGCGGGCCGACCGCGTCAATGGGCTGTTCGACGGCGTGCTGCCGGCTGAGGTGCCGCTTGGGCCGCCAGCCGTGCGAAAGAGGCCGCCGCCGCGGGAGCCGCCTACAGTGCCGACCGGGCCGCCGCCCGACGGCACCAGCGACGCGCAGCAACTCGCAGCAGCAATCAAGCCGCGGCCGGAACCCGTTTTGATTCGGTGGTCAATGCCGAAGGATTACTACCGGAGCGCCCGGTATATTGCGAATGCATTTCGCATCATCATGGCAGCAAGTCTAGTCTGTGCCCTGTTGTCGCTTTTAGCTAGCGCGGCCGATGGCACGGCTACCACGTCGACCGTCTTCCTATTCGTAGTCCCGGCTGTGTTTGAAGCGATCTACCAAATCATGCACCTGGCTATCGACGTAGCCGAGAATTCGTGGAAATCCCGGGATATGCTGGGCGCGCTGTTGCAGGCAATCCATGATCTAGGGCTTGACAGATGATCGACGGCCTGGTAAACTCGACGCATGCAACGCACGACCCGAACGATTCACCGAAATCCAAGCCCCGTCCGGAAATTCTCGGCGAGCTAACGCCCGTTGTGTGTTGCACCGGGCGGGGCTTTTTTGGTTGAACGGAGCCAGCACGGATGGCCAAAACAAACTGGCAGCAGACCACCCGGCAGATACTCGATAAGCTCGATGTCCGGGCCGAGTACGAAAAGCTGGGCGTCGACGTCACCGGCCAACAGCCGACCGCTAAAGGCTGGGTGCCGTGTCGGGCGATGGGCCGGGAGGATCGCTCGCCGTCCGCCGGGATCAACGTCGGCGACGGGCCGCCACGTGGCCGGTACAAGGATCACGGCGGCGAGGGTCTGTCATGTGGGCTGTTCGAGTTCGCCGCCCAGTTCGGCCAGTTCGGCGATTGGAAGGAAGCTCGGCGGCACTACGCCAAGCAATCTGGCGTCACTCTGCCGCGTGGCAGCAAGGCCCCGTCAGGACCGGCCGACAAGCTGGCGTGGCAACCCTGGAATGACGCCCTTGCCGCCGCCTGGTGTCGACACAAGCCGCCCGTATCTGTGGCTGCTCTGGAGCTGGCTGGCGGGCGGCTGGCTGGCTACCCGGCGAAGACATCCAGCAGCCAGGTAGTGGCTCTACCGATCTACGGCCGCCACGGCACGGACATGCCAGCGACTGGTTGGGTAATCTGGAACCGGACCGGGCGAGACTTGCCGCTGTGGCAGGGCAAGGGCAAGCCGATCAAGTCGGTGAAGATGATGACGGTTGGCGGGTCTGTGTCGGGGTGGATGGGGCGGTATGGGCTGGATAGTCTGGAGTCGGCTACGGGCGTGTGGAAAACCGAGGGGCCGGGGGACATGCTGGCGTTGATGTCGATCGTTCCGCCGGAATATCAGGGCAAGCACATCGTAATCTGCAACTCTGGTGGCTGCGCCGAAATGCCGGCCAAGGAGTTGGTCGAAATGCTGGCCGGCAAACGGGTTGCCGTCATCGCCGACCTAGACGAGCCCGGACAAATTGGTGGGCAACGGCAGGCCGAGATGATCGCTGCCGTGGCCGAAGAGTGCAAACTCGTGCGACTGCCCGGCGAGATTACCGAGAAACACGGCGCCGATCTTCGCGATTGGATCAACGCCGGCGGTACGTACACCGAGCTACTTGCACTTGCTGAAGCCGCCGAGCCAATCACCGTGCCCGACCAGTCCACGGCAGACACGCCCGCAGTCGTCGAGCAACAGCAGCAAGCCGCAACCTGGACTGAGCGCGAGATTTGCGGCAAACTAGAAATCGATATCTGGGGAGAGACTGAAGACGAAACAATCGTGGGCTACTCCGAGCACCTGAAAAAAGAATTCGAGATTCGCAACGTTGATCGACTAAACTACTCGAATATGCTTCAGAAGTTTGGGCCGCCCGTGAAAGAGTACGTGCTTGAGGACGTGCCCGAAGACGTCCCGCCCGACGCCCTGTTCGTGCGTGATGTTCGCAACGCGATTGGACTACTGGCCAGCTACAATAGAATAGACGAACGCCGGATCACCGGTGTTGGGTGTTGGCAGACGCTGGGCGACGATGGACACGAAGTGCCCGGTGTCATATTAGTACGGTCTGGCGAGGCATGGAAGTGGAATGGCGGCGGATCATTTGAGGCCGTGCCGAGTGCCCGAGACGGAACGCGATTACTAGGACTTTCGTCCGGGTCCGCTTGGTACAATGTCGCCAAGCTCCAGGACTATCTGTCGCGGGTGTCGCCTGAATGGTCGTCGAAAGTAATCGGCGAGGCCGCCGAGGTGTTCCAGCGTTGGCGCTGGTCGGACTCCGTAAGTCCTTTTGTTTGCGCCGCCCTGGTTCTGTCGAGTTGGGTCCAATCGCTCTGGCAGTGGCGACCGATGGTGAGTGTTGCCGGCAAGACTAATTCCGGCAAATCGCTTCTGTTCGATGCGATCGCAGCCATCTTCGGATCGCTGGCAGAAAAGTCAGCTTTATCGTCAGCGGCCGGCGTGCGACAAGGCGTTGGATGCTCTTCCAAAATTGTTCTCTGCGATGAATTCGAGCGAGGCAAGCACCGCAAGGAAATACTGGAGATGTTTCGGCTTGGCAGCCGTGGCGATACTACCCTGCGGGGCACCAGCGGCCAAAAAAAGGTTTTGCGGTTTGTGATCAAGGGCATTGCCTGGACGGCGGCCATAGAGTCTGGTTTACAGCGGGCGGCAGACCGCAACAGATTTGTCATGTTTGAGCTTCTGACGGCAGAAGAGGGTAAGCACGGCCAGTTAGTTGTGCCGCCCAATGACCAACTACAGGACCTCGGTATGCGGCTCCTGGCAGTCGCCGTGGCTAATGTCCATCAAGCCTGTGAACTGGCCGTGCGGCTCAAGGCGACACAACACGACGGTATCGACTCCAGGGTGATCGAGTCCTACGCCGTGCCGGCGGCCATGGTCTCGGCGGCCGGCGGGGACTCGTGGGTTGAATCGCAGGCGACACTGGCCAAAATGCTCAAGCAAGTGCCGCGCGAGACGCAAGATATTTCGGACGAAGAAGACCTCTTGCAGATCATCCTGGGACACGAAATTCGATACGGCACCCGGAACCAAGAGACGGCTACGGTTGCCGAACTTATCAGGATGGGCACCGCCGATGCGCTGGAGGCCCTAGGACGAATTGGGGTCAAACTGGCATACGATGGAAGGGGTCGGAAGTGGGCGAATGCCGAACCAGATTACCTGTTTATTGGATGTAAGGACATTCGCGAGAAGCTACTGAAGGGCACGGATTGGGACTTTCAGTCGATAGATCAGATTCTTCAGCGAATAGAATCGGCCAAACGAGGCGCCCGATCTGTCGGCGGACGGAGAATGAGTGGCGTCTTGATCCCTATGGTATACCTCAATAGTGTGTATTTTGGGCCCGATTCTGACGAATTAGATCATTTGACTGACGATAAGACCGGAAATCAAGAATTTACGTAAGTCGTTACCACACAAGG
>SDBT01021419.1_pt1 | contig 10107 bp, 5 predicted proteins | sample 2277101 | NCBI WGS metagenome assembly SDBT01 (sample SAMN10404973, study PRJNA504765) | marine sediment metagenome | isolation source: marine sediment core GS10_PC15, 103 cmbsf | place: Arctic Ocean: Southern Knipovich Ridge | collected 2010
AAAGTTAGATCCGAAAACCGAAGGCGCGTCGGAGGACATCATTGGGCGGAATATCGAGAAGCTCCACGAGCTGTTCCCTGATGCATTTACCGAAGGCTCCGATGAGCGGACTATTGGGCCGCGTTGGAAGGTAGACATAGACGCACTCGGGGAACTTCTCGGCCACTATGTCGAGGATTCTCCCGAGCGGTACCGATTCACTTGGAATGGCAAAGCCCGTGCCCGTCGAATTGCCCAGACACCTTCCACCGGCACACTCAGGCCGCACACTGAAGAATCAATAAATTGGGATACCACACAGAATATTTTTATCGAAGGGGAAAATCTTGAAGTGCTGAAACTCTTACAGAAGAGCTACCATAAGAAGATCAAAATGATTTACATCGACCCCCCTTACAACACGGGCCAGCAGTTCATCTACCGGGATGATTTTGGAAACAGTATCAATAACTACCTGGAAATAACAGGTCAGACGAATGAAGAAGGTCGCAAACTCTCCGTCAATGCTGAAACTTCCGGACGCTATCATACCGATTGGCTTAACATGATGTATCCGCGGCTGAAACTGGCGCGTAATCTTCTAAAAGATGATGGAATAATTTTTATTTCTATAGATGACAATGAAGTCTCCAACCTTCGCAAACTTTGTGATGAAATTTTTGGAGAGGAGAATTTCATCGATAGTATTGTATGGAAAAAAAGATATGGTGGAGGAGCCAAGGAAAAGTACCTGGTTACACTTCATGAATATATTGTTTTGTATGCAAGGGATAGAGACTTTTTGGGAGAAATATTCATACCTTTGGACCCAAAGAGTATTGATAGATACTATAAGTTAAAAGACGCTAACTATGGGTTGAGAGGTCCATATAGAACTCACCCATTAGAAGCTGGGAAAGCTGTTGATGACAGACCAAATCTTGTTTTCCCAATTACTGCTCCAGACGGAACGCAAGTAAATCCTCAAAGACAGTGGTACTGGAACCAAGAAAGGGTTGAAGAAGCCATTGTAAAAGGCGAACTTGAATTTGTAAAAGGAAAAGATGGCTGGACCGTACACAGCAAACAATATCTAAAAAATGAAAATGGTGAGATTAGGCAAGCAAAGGCATTCTCTGTAATTGATAATGTTTATAGTCAACACGGCACCAATGAAATGATTGAAATATTCGGGAATGCAAAAATATTTCCCTATCCTAAGCCGAGCCAATTATTATCTCAACTACTCGATATTGGTACAAATCAAAATGAAACACAATACATTCTGGATTTTTTTGCAGGATCAGCAACAACCGCTCATGCTGTCCTTGAAATGAACAAAGAAGACCACAAAAATCTTAAGTTCATCATGGTGCAGTTGCCCGAACCTTGCGATGAAAACTCGGAAGCTTACAAGGCTGGCTATAAGAATATTGCAGACATCGGCAAAGAGCGTCTTCGCCGTGTAATCAAGAAGATTGAAACCAACCAAAAGAAAAAGACAAGTGAGGTACAGCAAAAGTTGCCAAATATGATGAAAGACATCCCAACTTTAGACCTCGGCTTCAAGGTTTTCAAGCTTGATTCCAGCAACATAAAGCCTTGGGACGCAGACTTTGACAATTTAGAAGATTCTCTTTTCAGCGCCGTGGAGAACATTAAACCTGACCGCAACGAAGCTGACGTGCTTTACGAACTACTGAGCAAGTATGGCCTTGACTTGGCTGTGCCGATCGAGGAACGAGAATTTCATGGAAGAACGGTCTATATAATCGGTGCGGGCGCCCTTATTGTTTGCTTGGCCAAAGAGATCAGTCTGGAGGTCACAGAGGACATCGCGGCCCTGAAAGATGTGCTGAAGCCAGAGGTGATGCGGGTAGTCTTCAAGGATTCAGGGTTCAAAGACGATGTGGTCAAGACCAACGCCGTCCAGATTCTGCGCCAGGTCGGCATTGATGACGTGAAGAGCCTGTGAGGTGCATATTATGAAAATTCAATTCGACCCGAACCTGGATTTCCAACACGAGGCGATCAATGCCGTGGTGGGCCTCTTTGACGGCCAAGAAGTATGTCAGACAAACTTCACTGTCATGCCCTTAAAGCATGATCCCCAAGCCGCGCTGCCGGGAATGGAAAGCGATTTGGGGATTGGCAACCGGATACGTCTGCTGGATGAGGATATCCATAAGAACGTTAAAGAAATCCAGCTTCGCAACGGTCTTGCCCCTTCCGAGTCGTTCGGCTCCATGGACTTCACTGTGGAGATGGAGACCGGAACAGGCAAGACTTATGTTTACCTGCGCTCAATTTTCGAGATGAACCGGCTATACGGTTTTACCAAATTCATCATCGTGGTACCATCTGTAGCGATCAAGGAAGGCGTCTACAAATCGCTACAGATGACAGAGGCGCACTTTAAGGGACTCTATGAAAACGTCCAGTTTGACTATTTCGTGTACGACTCCCAGAAACTCGGTCAGGTGCGAAACTTCGCCACCAGTGATTATATCCAGGTCATGGTCATTAACATCGATGCGTTTCGCAAGAGTTTTACCGACCCAGAAAAGGAAGATAAGGCCAACATTATCCACCGTCCTCACGACAGGATGACTGGGAACCGTCCAATTGAATTCATCCAAGCGACAAATCCTATCGTTATTATCGACGAACCTCAGAGCGTAGCTACGACCAGCAAAAGCAAAGAAGCCATCGCATCGCTGAATCCGTTATGCACCCTTCGTTATTCTGCCACTCACGTTGATAAATACCACATGATGTACAAGCTCGATTCGGTGGACGCTTACCAGCGAAAGCTTGTGAAACAGATCGAGGTGTCAGGCATCGAGGTAAAGGATAGCCACAACAAGGCATTCATTCGACTACTGAAGGTCGATAACAGAAAAAGTCCGATTGTAGCTCAGATCGAAATTGATTCGATGCAGCGTAGCGGTGACGTCAAGCGTGTGAAAAAAACTATCCGTAGCGGCGATGACCTGCTGGAGATTTCTGGAGGCCGTAGCGTTTACGATGGTTATATCATAGAAGACATATATTGTGAAAAAGGGAATGAGTACATAAGTTTCACCAGCAAACCTGAATTCGTCAAGCTGGGCCAAGCCATCGGAGAGGTAAACAATGATGAATACAAACGGCTACAAATTCGCAAGACCATCGAGAAACACCTTGAAAAGGAGATGGAGCTTCGGCCAAAGGGGCTGAAGGTGCTAAGCCTGTTTTTTATAGATCGAGTTGCAAACTACCGCTGCGTATGATGATGACCGCAACCCGCAACCCGGGAAATACGCGAAAATATTTGAAGAGGAATATAGACGGGAGCTTAGAAAGCCAAAATACCACATTTTGTTCGAGGGTGCAGACCTGGAAACTGCCGCGGAAGGGGTCCATGACGGCTACTTTGCGGTGGATAAAAAGAAGACAGCGTCAGGGCAGTCTGTTGAGGTATTTAAGGACTCGCGTGGAGAAGGAAAAACGATTGCAGATGAGAGTGCGTACCAGCTTATCATGAGGGATAAAGAAAAACTTCTGAGCTTTGACACAAAGCTGAAATTCATTTTTTCCCATTCGGCGCTAAAAGAGGGGTGGGATAACCCTAATGTCTTTCAGATTTGCACGCTCAACGAGACCACATCGGTCATGAAAAAGCGGCAGGAAATTGGACGTGGGCTGCGCATAGCAGTAAACCAAGACGGTGAGCGAGTCCATGGTTTTGATGTGAACAGGCTCACAGTGATGGCTAACGAATCTTATGAAGATTTTGCTAAACAGTTACAAAAAGAGATCGAAGACGAAACCGGCATCAAGTTCGGTGTAGTCGAGAAGCATCTATTTTCAAACATCTCAGTGCCAACAGAGGACCACCAGGTCAAGTATCTTGGAGTCGATACGTCTCAGCTAATATGGGATCATTTGAAGTCTAAAGGGTATATTAACGCCAAAGGTAAAGTCCAAGATTCACTACGGTCCGACTTGAAGGACAATAATGTGGACCTGCCCGATGAGATGGCGGAATATTCGGAACAGATATTGACCGTTCTTCGAAAAGTTGCCGGGAAACTTAACATCAAGAATGCCGATGAACGCAAAAAGGTAAAACTGAACAAGGCTGTGTTTCTCAGCGAGGATTTTAAGCAATTATGGGAGCGGATCAAATACAAAACAACCTTTAGAGTGGATTTTGACTCGAAAAATCTGATCGAAAAATGCGCAGATGAGATTCGTAAGACACTGATAGTTGGACGAGCAAGGTTCATCACCAGAACGGCGACGCTTGATGTGAATAGGGGGGGCGTTAGTGCCGATATAGTCCATGAAAGCACATCGATTTACGATGCCCGCGACTATGACCTCCCCGATCTTGTCAGCTATTTGCAGAACGAAACCAACCTCACTCGCCGATCAATCGTCGATATTGTCATGGGCAGCGGCCGGCTACAAGATTTTAAGAATAACCCACAGAAATTCATCGAGCAGGTTGCAGCTATCATTAAAAGCCAGATGCGGATTTTCATCGTAGATGGTATCAAGTATCAAAAGATAGGTGATCAGCATTATTATGCCCAAGAGCTTTATGAGGAAAACGAGCTTTACGGCTACTTAAGCAAGAACATGCTTGAAAGCAAAAAGTCAGTCTTTGACCATGTTGTTTATGACTCTGATGTGGAAGCGGATTTTGCCAAGTCATTCGAGCTGAGTGACGATGTGAAGATCTATGCCAAGCTCCCAGGATGGTTCAAGATCGACACACCACTCGGGAGTTACAACCCCGATTGGGCGGTTCTTGTCGAATTAGAAGGTCAACCGCGGCTATACTTTGTGATGGAGTCTAAGGGCAGTCTTTTTAGCGAAGCCCTTAGGGTGTCAGAAAACGCCAAAATCAAATGCGGTCGGGAGCACTTCAAGGCCCTCGGTGATGAAGTTGAATTCTCAGTTGCCAACAACTACCAGACGTTCTCCGAGCAAATAGCACGGTAATGCAGATATAGACATGAACGGCCGTTTAACTAATCACGATAGGTAATCCGCAGCGCATTCAACCGACACGTTTTAAACACAGCATCTGGCCCTTCCTTTAACACCAATAATCACCCATCTTCCCCAACCTTTTTATAATTTCTCCTTTATCCAAACCAATTCCGGCCAGTAACAAAAGCCTCCGACTTCCTGTGTCGGCCTATTCTCTGCATCCAATTATGTATCCTCACTTAATACAGAACCCCATAACATTTCCCAAGTATGTCCATCACCCAGAGGAATAAACTAACCTCTCCATAATACAGAAGGGGTAATTTTTTTAGCCCCAGAAAATAATTTCAAGGGGGATTTAGATATGCAAATTTCAAAAGATAAAACCTACTCGATTGGTGACGCCAGCAGAATCACCGGTGTCAGTCAGCGCAAACTCCGGTCTTGGGAAGGAAAATATATCCCGGAGCCAGAGCGTATTGTATGCGGCGAAAGAGCCTACCGGCGTTATACACAGGCGCAAATTGACCTGATAAGGCGTATCCACGAACACCAGAGTCAAGGTTTTACATTGTTCGCTGCAGCGCAGAAGGCCCAGGATGCTCTGACAAAGGATTAAATGAATTAAAAAAATGACCCGCTTCTTTTTGGAGCGGGTTATAAACGGTGTGGGTTAGAGCAATGGTCGCGGCTTTGCTTGAAAAGAGTGCCTCTCCACTCCCACCCACACTGAAAAAAAATATGAAAGCGAGAGGATAATAGGAGAGGATATTATGATTGGAAACCCACCTGAATTAGTAGAACGATTTAAAAAAGTACATAAAGAATATGCCCATCTTCCAGCGTATGAAAGAGTCAAAATTATAGATCAAGTCAGAGCTGATTATTGGCAGGAAGAAAATGCTAAACTTATCGATTTTCCGAAAACTAAAAACCGATCAGCTTATAAACCATCAGAAAATAAGCATAAACAGAAACCGATAGGCGACCAGTTTTTGGCATTACCATACAAAATATTTTTCAATAATGAGGAGCTTATGAAAAAGATAGCAAACAAAACCGGACTTTTGTTAGTCCTTTTAAGAAATATTGTTGACTGGGAAAAAAATGAGAAACTGAATCTTTACCAGGAATATTATGTAAAGAGAAATTTGTTGGTTGCATCAATTTCCAGACCGAGACTTGCAGAAATTTTTGGCAGGGAAAAACGCAGGATTACAGAATGGGCGAAAGCGCTGGAAAAAGACGGGATGCTCAAAATAGAACGGATTAAATGTTTAGACGATGATGATCAGCGAAAAAAATATAACGTTTATATTCTCGGTGAGGTCAATGATGATGAGAGTTATACTTTTTATTATGAAAAATAGGAACCGAAAATGGTATTCAACTTTACCAATTTCTGGAAAGTTTGAAACCATAAATGGTTTTTAACTTACCAAAAGTGGTATTGAACTTGACCGAAAATGGTATTCAACTTTACCAAAAACATCACCCCGTATTAAAGAGTTTTTTAAAGAGATCATCAAAGAGATCTCTATGCTAAAGTTTCTGACGAATCAAACCCTACCGGGAACAAGTGCATGTTAATATCGTTTGTTACTGATCACAACTGGGGACCAGGAGCAAGATTATGGTGTTTTGCTGAATTCGAGCTGCCCGGAGTGAAAAATACTCCTTTGTTCCTGGTAAGATTTTTATCTTTCTCTGTTAATGTCTCTAACAGGATCATGTTCCCGCGCTTCAACCTGTCATCTTGATAAAGCTCCTTCAACAATCGCGCTTCAAAATCGCCAGGTGAGATTCCCTTGAACAAGCTCGAATTTATCCCTCTATCAGCAACAAAATTGCTCCCACCCAGCACCTGGAAATATCCATTCTGGCCAACCCAGGTCGATTCTGGCGGGTTTTCTTTTCGAATTCAAGGGAAGGTATGGGTTCAGAAAAGCGTTTAAAAAAAAGAAAATTTTTAGGCGCGCGCTTGGAATGACATCACCGTAATCATCTGATTACAGTTTTTTATGCACGCTACCGTCTTAATTTTTAGCATAATAAAATATAGTATAAGAATCTCCATAACATCCTTCAAAAAGAGCACAGAGGAAATGGAAAGATCAGGGAGGATGGGGGATTTTATACTACTATTTTATATTGCTAAAGAAACCTGCCATTTTAGTATAGCTATTCCAACCGGGAACGTTCTTCGATGTTAACAAAATTAATGACATTCCTCAGTTTCCCTTGATGTTTCCGGGCGAGGAATGATAGCCGTAGTGCTAATTTAACGATAGAGCTCACTGGTTTATACGAAGCGGAGCGGAGTAAAAATCCAGTGCAGTGATTTGTTATGCATTTGTTTGTTGTGATTTTGAGAGCAATTCATCTAAGTTATCATATAATTGCCTCAAGTGCTCATCTGACATATCCAAAATTGGTTCATACATAAAAGAATTAAAATGGATGTTCTCAGGTGTCATCAAATTAACTTGTTCTAAAAGTTTTATATTCTCATCTTCAGCATTTGGTTCATTTCTATAAAATTCAAATAGCTGAAAAGTTTGATTCTTTGTGATACCAGCTACGCTAGCTTGATCGGTTATTTGACTTATCATGAACAACTCAGCCTTTAAACGTATTGCAATTGACAAAACGATTTTATTTTCTAAGTTGACTTGAACATCTGTGTTTTGTAAAAGATTTGCTCCGAGTTCAAAAATCAAGTCGATTACTCTTTTCGTTTTGTTGTTTAAAGTTACTTGATTGTTGATAACATTGTTGAAAATAGTCTCTAAGTCTGCCACTGTGTAATTATAAGTATCTTGCTTAATATGTAAAAGTGATGTCAAACTCATAAAATCAACATCTTGTGAATCCTTTGTATATTCAACCAAATTCCTTATAAAAGGGATAGAGGCAATCAATATGTAATAATTGGAGTGTAGATTAGATTTAAAATAAGAAAATGGCTTTAAATACTCTGCATCGATCAACTCAATATTTTCATCCGTTTTGACTATCATACAAGATTGTTTTCTTCCTACAAATCTACTTGCCAGTGTTCTGAAGAAATCAAAATTATGGGTAAGTATTATTTGATAAAAATTATCTTCATCCGCGATTTCTTTGAGATATTCGATAATCGCATATTTATTTTTATAATCAAAAGAATCAGCAATATCATCAATGACAAAAAGAGTTTTCTGATTAACCTCTTTTCTTGCTTCAAATTCAAAAATAATATTCAAGATATATAATGCTCTTTTCTCGCCACTGCTTAAGACTTTCAATAACTCTGTCTTTTCAACAACTGCTTGATCTTGAGTATCTTTAAAAATAAATTTAATACTTGGAACTTCGCTTTTTAATATAACATCATCTTGATTCTCAACCTCTAGATGAAAAGGAACGGAAAATCTTTCATTAAATATTCCAAGAACTTTCGTCCAGCTAGTTTTCTCTTTTTTAGCCTGTTCTATTATTTCTTCCAGTTCTTTTTTCCCTGTTTGATAAACATCAAGAAAACTTACATAAGCATCTTGAGCAGATTTCAAATAAGATATCCATAATTTTTGTTTAAAACTTGCTGTATTCCCCAATTCAGGGAGAATTTTCATGTTTTCCAATAAATAATCCCTAAATTCTCTGAGCTCTTTATTAGCTTTTAACTTGGTATCAATTTCATCAAAAGCTTTTTCTAAGTCTGGATTATTTAAAATAAATTGTTTTTCTTTCTCAATAATCTCTTCAAGCTCCTTTTGTCCAGTTACCTCTTGCTTATCTGTCTCTGTGTTAAGGGATACCGAATGTCTTGCTTTAAAAAAACCATTGTCTGCAAGATTTTTTGCAATAGTTAATGCATTGTTATGATTAAATACACCTTTCTTAAAATACGCCGAAGAATCTATTAGTTCATCATATTTTTTTATGTATTCGGTTATCTTTACTTTAAAATCCTTCGTGTCCAGAAACTTTATAACTTTATCATTGAATATGCTTTTATAGATTATATCACTAAATTCATGTTCAGCCTTATCCAGAACCTCTTTTTCAATTCTTTCAAGGGAGGTAAATAATTTTCCTGTTGTCGAAGTAAAGGCCAAAGAAATTTCATCCTCAATACCACTTCTTAGACCAGATAGTGGTTTCAGCTCTTTCACAAGCAATTCTTTTTTTTCATCAATTTTTAAATGAACATTATCATATTTTCCTCTTAGTTCTTTGTTGGCCAGCAAAGTAGACATTTTTTCTGATTTAAATTCTGCGTCTTCTGGATTAATAACAAAAACAGAATTCTTTTCAAGAGGTGTGTCGTTCTCATCTACAACAATACGCACTGTATCCCTTTCAGGAAACATTAAATCTTTAGTGTCATAATCATTACTTATATCTCTAAAGGTTTTAGCAAATGATGTTTTCATCGCACCATTTGGAGCATAAACTGCGAAAGTGTTCTTTTCAAATTCAAAAACATACTGGAATTTATTAATTCCGTAACAATGTTCAAAGTTAACAGATATTTTTTTCATAGATTCCCTTTTTAAGCGCAAGTGGTTAAGTGCTTTCCGTATAGCTTCAAATTATTAATGAAACATTCTAAAAAAGTTTCTATTTCATGATATTTCTATTTGTATAACACCACAATCTGAATGTTATCCGGGAAACTCCATAATTATCAAAGTGTCCAATATTTACATTCAACACTACTTGCCATAGTCCTATGATTTTATTACACCAATTTGGCGGGGAATTCAAATAAAAGTGTTCGGTCCAGTTGCTTTAGCATAACAACAGCACCCCAACCACCCTGCAGAACCCTCTCCTGTCAACCGGAATCTTCGGATTTTAACTTTTCCCTAAAAGTTAAGATTCAGACTGCCTGAAACCCGCAATCCCTTGATTACCAAGCGTTTACACTGATTCTGATTTAACGGACAATTTTGGATTTATTACTGTATTTTAACTATTACCATGCAGTTTATCTATTAGTTAAACTGCGCTGCTTCCAAACAGCGAAAGGAGACATCATGAAAAAATCAAACCAGCACCACCACCCAAAGAAAGGCGACAATATAACAGTAGAGCCGATCAGAAGGATCGAGGACATAAAGTCCATATCAAAGCTGCTGTCCGATTCGCCCAGAAACC